>WNFX01004569.1_pt1 | contig 13545 bp, 14 predicted proteins | sample 5400111 | NCBI WGS metagenome assembly WNFX01 (sample SAMN13153363, study PRJNA577476) | soil metagenome | isolation source: 40 cm soil or saprolite under grassland replicate 1 | place: USA:California | collected 2016-06-15
GCGGCTGGTAGCATACGGCGGAATCCGCGATGGACGACGCCGCCTACTTCCAGGCGCTACCGAAGGCCGAGTTGCATCTCCACCTCGATGGCTCGGTTCGTCCGAAAACCGTGCTAGAGCTGGCGGCACAGGGGGGCGTCCCGGTGCCGACGCAAGATCTCGAGCGACTTACGGACTATCTCCAGGCTACGGACAACACGGCATCGCTCGTCGAGTACATCACGTATTTCGAGCTGCCGATCGCGGTGCTGCAGACGGTGGCCGCGCTCGAGCGCGCGACCTACGAGCTCTGCCAGGACTTGAAGAAAGACAACGTGCGATATGCCGAGATCAGATATGGTCCGTGGCTGCACGTGCAGCAGGGTCTCTCACTTACCGACGTGATCCGGGCCGTGTTGAGCGGCTGGAAGGCCGGCCGCAAATCGTTCGGAATCGAAGGTGGCGTGATCGTCACCGCGCTGCGGGATATGCCGCCGGCGCAGAACGTGTCGCTGGCGCAGGTGGCCGGCCGATACGTGGGTGACGGCGTCGTCGGCTTCGATCTCGCCGGCGACGAGGCCGGCCATCCGCCGATCCTTCACGAAGATGCCTTCCGGGTCGCCCGGTCCCTGGGGCTGAATATCACGATCCATGCCGGCGAGGCCGCCGGGCCCGAAAGCGTCCGTCAGGCGATCTCCATGGGCGCCGTGCGCCTGGGGCACGGCGTTCGAGCCCAGGAAGATGGGGACGTCATCGCGATGATCAAGGAGAGCGGCGTGCAGCTGGATATGGCGCCGACGAGCAATGCGCAGACGAAGGCCGTTCGGCGGATCCAGGATCATCCCCTCAGGCGCTTTTACGAGCAGGGGATCAAAGTCACGATCAGCACGGACTCACGGACCGTCTCTGACGTCACCTTGACACAGGAATATCAGACGGTCACCCGGGTCCTGGGCTGCACGCGCGAACAGATATCTGCGATGAACCTGCAGGCCCTCGAGGGGGGCTTCAGCGATGAAGTGACACGGGCCCGGCTCCGCCACGAGTTCGTCGATGCGGCGGCGAAGCTGCGTCCGCCGGCGCCGGCGGGCTAGACTCCGGGCGGGATGGCTTCCGGCGGCGTGATCGTGCCGTTGCGGATCTTGGTTTTTAGATCCAACACCTGGTTGATGATGTCTTGCGGAACGACGCTGCTCGGCGTGCTGAATCCGGTGGCATCCTCCTGCAGCGAGAACACCTGCTTGCCCGACTTGAACTGACCACTTTCCATCTTCTGGACTGTCAACGCGACGGCGCGGTCGACGCGCTTCAACGCGCTCGTAATCACTGCGGGACTCACGTAGGCCAGGTCGTTATCCGAGCCGATGGCATATCCGGCGGCGTCGTAGGCCGCATCGATATAGCCGGAGGCGCAGCGGCCCGTGACTTCGAACAACATGTCGGCGCCGGCGGAGATCTGCGTGATGCCCAGCTGCTTACAAAACGCCGTGTCCTGCGAGTCTGAGTACGCGATCTTGAAGATCACGTTCGGGTCGGCGTCACGAGCCCCGGCCACGAAGCCCGCAATATATGGATCGACACCCGGTCCATGATTGGAGCCGAGGACTCCCAGGACGTTGTGGGTGGCGCTGCCAATTTTTTGCTTTTCCATCAGGCCCGCAAGGGCGCCGACCAGGTAGGCAGGCTCCTGCTGCTTGAACAAGAGATCCGTCACGTTCGGCATTGCGGCTTCCTGGCCGTTGTCGTCGATGGGCGCCGCGTCGACCAGGGCAAATCGTTGATCTCCATGCAGCTGCGCCGCGCGCCATACCGCTGTCGCCATGTCCGGCGAGATGGCAATGACGAGATCGGGCTTGGTGGCGACGCAGCGCTGCAGGCTGGCGAGATAATCGCTCGGCGACCTGGAGGCCACTACCTGGACGGCGGCCCCGGCGCCGCGGGCTCCATCGGCGGCCAGCTGATTGAACGTGTGCGGCGCAGGTCCCTCGCTGTTGCTGGCAATGCAGACGTGCGTCCGGGCCGTGTCGGGGGCTGCGCTCGGACCGCAGGCGGCGAGCACCAGGGCCAGTATGAGCACACGGGCACGACGAGACACGATTCAGGACGCCCGGGCCGGCGCGCCGATTCGCTCGATCGCGTCGACCATGAGATCCCAAAAGCGATCGACGTCCAGCTTGGTCGCCACCTGGGCATTCGTCGGGCCCAAGCGCCCAGAAAAGTCCGTCACGGTCATGCCGGAGCTAAATTCGCCACGCGTCTCGACCGCGACGAAGGCGTCGACGCAGTGCATGACTGTGGGATCGATAACGCGGGCGACGGCGCATGGATCATGGACTGGCGGCGAGTCGAAGCCAGAATTGCGCCGGTACGTCTCGCGGAAGAATTCCATGAGCTGGACGGCGACCCGGGAGACCGGCGTGCCGAGACCGGAGATCCGTTGGAGTACGGCGGGAGTAGCCAGCGCCTGGTGTGTCAGATCGAGGCCGACCATCGTCAGCGGCCAGCCCGCCGTGAAAACGATCGCGGCGGCCTCAGGGTCGACGTAAATATTAAATTCAGCGGCGGGTGTCGTATTGCCTCGGGTGTAGGCGCCGCCCATGAGAATTATTTCTTGGACTTTCTCGACGATCCGCGGGTCTTTACGAACGGCCATGGCGATGTTCGTCAAGGGTCCGGTGGGCACCAGCGTGATGTCGCCACTGGACTGCATCAAGAGCTCGATGATCATATCGACGGCGTGCCGCGGGTCGAGAGGCACGGTCGGCTCGCCGAACGACGGGCCGTCGAGCCCCGACTCGCCGTGAATATACCCAGCCGTCTTGAGCTCGCGGGTCAACGGCCGGTCGCAGCCGGCCGCGACGGGGACGTCCTGGATCCCGGCGACGGTAGCGACGCGGCGGGCGTTAAGGCTGGTCTTGTCGAGGGTCTGGTTCCCCGCTACGGTCGTGATGGCGACGAGCTCGATCTCCGGGTTGCCATGAGCGAGCAAGATCGCCATGGCGTCATCGTGGCCGGGATCGCAATCCAGGATTATCTTTCTAGGCATTTACTGGTCAGAGAATGACAGGTTGAGGCCAAACAGCCGCCGTAGATCTTCCATGCGCGGCAGGGCAGCCTGAGCCCCGAGCGAGGTCGTCGCGGCGGCGCCGGCGGCATTGGCGAATCGCATCGCGGCTTCCGCCGGAAGCCCGTTGGCGAGGCCAACGGCGAGCGCGCCCACGAACGCGTCGCCCGCGCCCGTCGCATCGATGGACTTGACGTGAAATGGCTCGACGCGGTGCACGCCGGTCTCGTCGCAATAGACGCTGCCTGCCGGCCCCAGCGTGACGATGGCGATCCGCGGGCCAATGGCATGGAGCGCCTGCACCATGGCCTCCGGCGAAGCTTCGTTGACAAGGTCTCTGGCTTCGCGTTCGTTGACGACCAGCGCCTCGACCTGCTTCAGGAGGCCTGGATCGAGCCGCTGGGCGGGCGAGGCATTGAGTACGACATGTGCTCCGGCTCGTCGAGCGGCCTGGGCCGCCTGATGGACGACGGTCATTGGAATCTCGAGCTGCATGACGAGCACATCGCCCGGCCCGAGACGTTCAACGGCTCGTTCGGCTTCAGCCGAGTCGAGTCTCGCGTTGGCTCCGGGCGCGACGGCGATCATGTTCTGGCCGTCGGGGCCGACAAAGATCAATGCCGCGCCGGTGGCAGAATTATCCGGCTCGACGCCGGAGGCGTCCACGCCGTTGGTTTTTAGATTCGCCACGAGTTCTGGCCCAAAGTCATCGGCGCCGATCCGACCGACCATCGCGACCTGGCCACCGAGGCGAGCCGCGGCGACTGCCTGGTTCGCGCCCTTGCCACCCGGGTAGCGGCCGAGCCGCTCGCCGAGAACGGTCTCGCCGGGCTGCGGCAAGTGTGACACGGTCAGGACCAGGTCCATGTTCAGGCTGCCCAGCACGAGAATTCTGGCCATGACTCAACGTCGTCGAACGAGCCTATGCCTTCCGGTAGGGCTTGCCGTCGGCCGCTGGGGCCACTGCGCGCCCCATGGCACCGGCGACCACAATGATGGTCAGTAAATACGGCAGCATGCCGAGGAACTGAAACGGGATGTGCACGCCGGTGATCTGGATCCGGCCGCTGAGCGCCTCGGCGCCGGCAAACAGGAGACACGCGTAAAAAGCGCCCAGGGGCTTCCATTTGCCGAAGATCATCGCGGCGAGCGCGATAAACCCCCGGCCGCCGGTCATGTTGGGCAGAAACTGGCCAATTTGCTGTAGCGAAAAATAGGCGCCGCCCAGCCCGGCCAGACCGCCGCTGAGAATCACGGCGACGTAGCGCACCAGGTACACGTTGATGCCCACGGTGTCGGCCGCCAGCGGATGCTCGCCGACGGCCCGAGTTCGTAGCCCCCAGACCGTGTAGAAGAGCAAGAACTGAATCAGCACGATCGCCAGGAGCATGGCGAACGTAATCGGCTGATGGATGAACAAAATCGGCCCGATGACCGGAATCTTGGACAGTATCGGAATCTCCCAGGTCGGCAGCACGCCGGGTCCCGCGACGGAAGCTTCTTGCAGAAAGCCTTTGAAGAAGACCCCGGTGATACCGAGCGCCAGAATATTTATCACGAAGCCGCTCACGATCTGGTCGACCATCAAGCTGATCGAGAGCGCGGCGTGGAGGGCGGCAATCAGGACGCCGGTCAAGACTCCGGCGAGCACACCGAACCAGAGATTGTGGGTCTGGAACGCGACGACGTAGCCGGTGAAGGCGCTCATCAGCATCATGCCTTCGAGGGCGATGTTCACGACGCCGGAGCGTTCGCTGACGACGCCGCCCAGGGCAGCCAACGTCAAGGGCGTGGCTTCATTCAACGTCGCGGCAAGGAGCCCGATGATGACGTCTATAGCACGCCCTCTTCACTGGCGATCTTGATGGCGGGCGCCGGCGCACGGCGCAACCGGAAGATCCACTGGAAGAGCACCGGGGCGGCGATAAACATGATCACCGTGGCCTGGACGACGGAGATGACATCGGCCGACACCTGCGTCTGGAATTGCATGAAGCGCGAACCACTGCTCAGTGCGCCGAAGAGAAACGCGGCCGGCAGTATCGCCCACGGGTTGCTCCGAGCCAGCAGCGCGACGGCGATGGCGTCGAAGCCATAGCCGGTTGAAAAACTCGGCGGCATGTAGTGCGAGACGCCGAGAACTTCGTCGGCGCCGGCGATACCGGCGAGCCCTCCCGAGAGGCCCATGGTGGCGAGCAGCGTCCATGCTACGGAGATCCCGGCCGCGCGGGCCGCCGTCGGGCTGAAGCCGACGGTGCGAATTCTAAAGCCGATCGTCGTTCGGTCCAGTAAGAACCAGACGACCGGAATGGCGAGAAGCGCGAGCAGGAGTCCGGCATGAAGGCGAGTACCTGAGGCGAGAATCGGCAACTGGGCGGCCGGATCGATGTACGGCGTCCGCGGTGCCGAGGAGGATTTATCAACCATGGGGCCGTTGTTGATCAGGAAATTCACGAGGGCAAAGGCGACGTAGTTCAGCATGATCGTGGTAATGACTTCATGGGCGCCGAAACGTGCTTTGAGAATGCCCGGGACGGCGGCCCAGAGAAAACCGCCAAGAATGCCCGCCAGCAGGGCCAGCAGAACATGCACGACCGAGGGCAGTCCGTGCAGGCTGTAGCCAATAAAGACGCCGAAGAGCGCGCCGATGTAGAACTGGCCCTCGGCCCCGATGTTGAAGAGACCGGCGCGAAAACCCAGGCCGACGCCGAGCCCGAGAAAGATATAGGGCGTCGTTGCGACCAGGGTCTCGGGCAGAGCCCGTGGATTGATAAAAGCGCCCTGGAACAGGGCATAGAAAGATTGCCAGGGATCGGAGCCGCTGAGGGCGACGGCCAGGCCGGCGACGACGAATCCGGCGACGACCGACATGACAGGAAGTAATACGGCGGCCACGACGGCGCGAGAACGGGGATTCATGATCAGGCTGCTCCGGCCATCATCAAGCCGATACGCTCCCGCTCGGCATCCTTGCCTTCGAGCACGCCGACGATCTGGCCTCGGTACATGACGGCCACACGGTCGGCCAGCGACAGAACCTCGTCCAGCTCGGACGACACGAGCAGCACGCCGAGGCCGGCATCGCGCTGCGTGACGATCTGTTTATGAATAAATTCGATCGAGCCGACGTCGAGGCCGCGCGTGGGCTGGCTGGCAATCAGGACTTTCGGGTTACGTCCGAGCTCGCGGGCGGCGACGACTTTCTGTTGATTCCCACCACTGAGCGATCCCACCGGCTGCCCCGGAGACCCGGCCCGAATATCAAAGGACTTGATCAGTTTCTTGGCATACGACCAGACGGCGCTGAGTTGCCGAACGATCCCAGATGCAAAAGGCCGACGATCGTACGTCGCGAGCACCAGGTTGTCGGCGATCGAGTGCTCCATAACGATGCCCATGCGGTGCCGATCGGCCGGTATATGGCCGACGCCAAGCGAGATAAACGTCCGCGCCGAGGTTCGCGTCACATCGCGGCCATTGAGCAAGATGGTTCCTGACCGCGGCTGGCGGAGTCCGACCAGGGCTTCGACCAGCTCATTCTGGCCGTTGCCTTCAACACCGGCGATGCCGACGATCTCGCCCGAACGGACCTCGAGCTCGATGCCGTTGACCGCCGTGTGGCGGCGGTCGTCCTCGATGACCAGGTGCTGGAGCTCCATGACAGGTTTACCCGGACGCGCCGGACGCTTGTCGACCTGCAGCATGACCGCCCGGCCGACCATCAAGCGAGCCAGGTCCGCGGGACTCGATTCGCGGGGCGTCGTAGTCGCGACGACTTTGCCGTGGCGCATCACGGTGATCCGGTCGGATATATCAATCACTTCGCCGAGCTTGTGCGTGATGAAAATAATCGCCTTGCCTTCTTTGGCGAGACTGCGCAGGATTTCGAAGAGGCCCTGGGCCTCCTGCGGGGTCAGAACAGCCGTGGGCTCATCCATGATCAGGAGGCGCGCGCCGCGATAGAGCGTTTTCAGGATCTCGACTCGCTGCTGCATGCCGACGGAAAGATTCGCGACCCGGGCCGCAGGGTCGACCTCCAGCCGATATCGATTCGCCAGCGCGCTGACCTGCTGGCGGGCCGTTGCGACATCCACGGTGCTGAGGGGGCCGACGGTTTCGTGGCCAAGGATGATGTTCTCGGCGACGGTCAATGGAGGAATCAGCATGAAATGCTGGTGCACCATGCCGATGCCGAGCCGGATCGCGTCCGTTGGGCCATGGATCGCGGCCGGGCTGCCGTCGAAGACGATCTCGCCGCCGTCTGCGCGGACCAGTCCGTAGACGACGTTCATCAGCGTCGTCTTTCCGGCCCCGTTCTCTCCCAGAAGCGCGTGGACCTGGCCCCACTCGATGACCAGGTCCACGTTGTCATTCGCCCGGAGCTCTCCGAAGGACTTGACGATCCCGCGAAGCTCCAGCGCCGGCGACGCGCTTACGAGTATTTGGTGAGCCCCTCCGCCCCTGTGCTCAGGGTTCCGTTCTTGATTTTGGTCATGATGTCGAGGAGCTTGGCCTTGATGTCCGCCGAGACTTTCGAGTCCCATTGGTGGTAGGGAGCCAGCCCGACACCGTCGTTCTTCAGGTCGAACGTGAGGACGCCGCCGCTCGGCCACTGGTTCTTGACGGCGTTCGTGATGATGGTCTTAACGGCGACGGAGATGTGCTTCTCCGAGCTGGTGACCAGACAGGGATCGACATCCGGGTAGGTGAAGTACTGGTCAACGTCAACGCCGATGCAGGGCTTGCCGGCTTCTTTGGCGGCGAGCAGCGCACCGTTACCGGTCGCGCCACCGGCGGCGAAGATCACGTCGGCGCCGCCACTCAACTCATCTTGAGCCCGTGCCTTGCCCCAGTCGGGGTCGGCGAAGGCGTTGGCGGCCGCGGGGTGAAAGACGCCGTCGACCTTGATGCTGGGATTGATGTACTTCGCGCCGTTTTCATAGCCTTTACGGAACTGGACGACCGCCGGGACGTCGAGCCCGTAGACACCGCCGACGTGGTTGGTCTTCGACATCAGCGCGGCGAGGGCACCAACGAGGAACGCCCCCTGGTCCTGCTTGAAGAGCAGCCCGGTGAAGTTCGTCGGTGCGGTTGGATCAGTGAAGTCCGCGGAGTCGACGATGGTGAACTTCACATTCGGGTTGGCCTTGGCCGCTTTCAGCGTGTCGTCCCCGAGCAAGAACCCGGCGGCGACGACCATGTCGTATTTCTGGTCGACGAACTGCTGGATGTTCGGGGTGTAGTCGGTCGGCTGCTTCGACTCCAGGAACTTGGCTTGCACGCACAGGCTCGAGTCGGCCGCCGCGTCCTGGACGCCCTTCCAGCCGGCGTCGTTGAAGCCCTTGTCGCCGAGCTTCCCGATGTCGGTGACGAACCCCACCTTGAATGTTTTCGAACAGCTCGACGCCGCCGGTCCGCTACTTCCGCAGCTCGCCAGAACCAAGGCGCCGAGCACTGCCAGCGGGATAAGAATCTTCCGCACGCGCTTCCCCTCCTTTTTGTCTCCAATGCCGGCCAGGGCCCGCAGAGGTTTTCCCGACGGTTATTCTTTCACGATCACGGCCGGTTTGCCAGCGGCCTAAGAATCGCTAATGTCTGGCCATGACGTCCCGGATTGACTGGGTCCGCGGCAGCTGCCGGTTGCTCCTGGGCATCGCCGAGGAGTTCGCGGCGACGCTGCCTTTTTCCGGCCTGACGATCGGCACGGGGATCCACCTGGAGCCCAAAACCGTCGCCCTGCTGTTGACGCTGAAGGCCGGTGGTGCCCGGGTCGTCTCGACCGGAAATCTCAACAGCACCCAGCCCGATGCGGTCGAATATCTGCGGGACAACGGCGTCGATGTCATCGGCGATCGCACCACGGACGAGCACGAACATCACGAATATCTTCGCGAGGTCCTTCGGCGTCAGCCGCACTTGCTGCTGGACAACGGCGGCGATCTCTTTGCTCGATATCTCGACGCGCCCTATGAGCGATTGCTGGGCGGCACCGAAGAAACGACGTCGGGCCGCAGGCGACTGACCGAGCTGCGGTTCCGGCTGAGGCGACCCATCCTGGTGATCAACGACAGTCCGATCAAACAGTTCGCGGAAAACCGGCACGCGGTCGGCCAGAGTGTCGTGGAATCGTTCCTGAGAATTACGAACCGGGCGACGAACGGGCGATACGTCCTGGTCTTCGGCTATGGCTCAGTCGGCAGGGGCATCGCCGCCAGCTTTCGCAACGCCTTCGCCTCGGTCGCCGTTGTCGAGCCGGATCCGGTGCTCAGGCTGGAGGCCAGCTTCGACGGTTTCCAGGTGCCGGACCGCGCCACGGGGCTGCGGCACGCCGACGTTGTCATCACCGCCACCGGCGCCCAGGACGTCATCACCGAGGCAGACCTCGATATTCTTCGTCATCGGGTTGTCTTGATCAACGCAGGTCACTTCCCGGCAGAGATCGCAGTCGACCGGATCATGGCCGATCCACGGGTCACCGGACGCCGCGACGGTCCCGAGGGCATCACCACGCTGAGACTGACAGACGGGCGAGAGATCCATGTGCTGACTGAAGGGCACATGGTCAACCTGGGTGGGCCGAGGCCACTGGGGAATTCGATCGAGTCCATGGACCTGGGCTTCGCGCTCCAGGCCAGGTGCCTGGAGGCCGTCGCGCGCGGCCGCACGAGCCCCGACGATGTGGTCATCCCGGTCCCGGCCTGGATCAACGCGCTCGTGGCCGAGGCGTTCCTGGAGCAATACCTGGGCTGAGCGTTACGGGCTCATCGAGATCGATCCTGCGGCCAGCCGGTCCGCGATTGCCCGGACGCGTTCCGCAACTTCGGACGTGAGCGCGGGATCGTTGCGCAGGCTCAGGCCGACCGCACCCTGCGCGATGCCGAGTGAATGCACGCCGCCTTGCCACGGTCCGGCGACGGCCATCCGGACGCCACGCTCGACGAATTTCACACTGGTGGCGATCACGCACGACGGATCGCTCGATGCCACGAGATCTTCGTTGATGCAGGCAACGCCGGATTGCGCGGCGCCGAGCAGGGCACCCTGCCCCGTCGCTCCGCCCGCGCCAAAGATCACGTCGGCATGCTCGCGAACGAAGGCTCGCGCCTGGCCGGCGCCCCAGTCCGGGTCGGCATAGGGCGCGCTCCCGGCCGGCTGGTAGGCGCCGAGCACGCGCACGCCCGGCCTGACGTATCGCGCGCCCTGCTCGAAGCCAAGCCGGTTGGCTCGATCCATCGGGCCGTCGGGGCCATACACACCGGCGACGACACCGGTCCGCGTCACGATCGCGGCCAGCGCGCCGGCCAGGAAGGCTGCCTGGTCCGACCGAAACGTCAGCACCGCCAGGTTCTTTACGTCCGGCGGCATGACGATCGGATCGACGAGCACGAAGTGCGTCGCCGGATTGGCGCGCGCGATCTCGACCACCGCATCGGTCAATAGAAAGCTGCCGGCGATCACAAGGTCATGACCGGCGTATGCCTGCAGCGTCCGCCGGTACTCGGACGGACGCGCCGGCAATGCCAGGTCCGCGTGGGCGCAGGCGAGCGTACCGACGGCTTGATCGACGCCGCGCCATCCGGCGGCATCGACGGACGATCGCAAGCCGGCGACGTCGGCGACGAAGGCAACACGAAACGTTGTGGCGCAGGATGGCCGGCTGCTCGGAGAAGTCTCCGATCGGGGGTGGGTCCCGCTGGCACCGGCCTGGACCAGGAGCAAAAGAGAGACGACAAGAACCAGGACGCTGGCCGTCAGGTACCGAAGAGGCGATCGCCGTAGTCGCCGAGGCCGGGCAGGATGTACTTCTGGGCGTTCAGCTCCCGGTCCTGCGCTGCCGTGAAGATCTGGACGTCCGGGTGCGCTGCCAGCAGCGCCTGGATCCCCTCGGGAGCGGCCACGACGCACACTAGGCGAACGGTCGCCGGACGGTATTCCTTCATGATCTCAACAGCCTTGGTAGCCGTCCCACCGGTGGCCAGCATCGGGTCGAGGATCATGACGGCTTTGCCGGCGATATCGGGCGGCAGTTTGACGTAGTAGCGTGAGGCGATTGCCGTTCGCTCGTCACGCTCGAGGCCGATGTAGCCCACGGTCACGTGCGGCAGGAGCTCGAGCACCGGGCCCACCAGGCCAAGGCCGGCCCGCAGAATGGGCACGGCGACGACCCGGTCGCCGATCGCGTGACCTTGCGTTTTCTCGAGGGGCGTATCGATGCTGAAGTCGCGGGTCCGGAGATCGCGGGTCGCCTCGTAGAGCAGCAGCGTGATGATCTTGTCCGAGGCTTCGCGGAACTCGTCGGGTGTCGTGTCCCGGTCGCGCAGGCGCGTCAGGTAGTGCGCAACCAGTGGGTGCTCGATCACATGCAGGGTCATTTGGTCCCCCTGCGAACCGTCGGGCGTAACCCGTCGGGGAGCGTGGCGAGACCGGGCGCCGCCATTCGCCCCTCGGCCAGGAGCGCCTTGACGCGCGCGATGTTCGAGTCTGACCAGTTGCTGTTTGGTAGGCGTGGCGTGAAGCGGGCCGCGTAGCTGTCGTCGTCGATCGATTTGTTCTGGCCGTCGATCCAGCCGTAGGCAAGGCCCTCGAGGACCGACTCTTCGTAACTGATGCCCGCCTTGCCGGAGGCCTTCTTGTAATAGACCAGCCAGATCTCCCTGGTGTCGGCGTGATGCCTGGCGAGCCAGCGTCGCCACGCGAGGCGATTACGGACCGTGAGCGTCTTGCCGATCTCCATTCAGGCCTTGAGCGGCGCCAGCTGACGGGCCCCGGCAAGCGCCACCCGAAACATCGGCGTCAGGTCGAGCGCGGCGACCCGCGCCGGGTCGATGGCCTCTTCACCGGGTTCGTTGACCACGGTCAGGACGGAGCCGCCACGGAGATTCCGCAGGGCGCAGATGACGAAGATCGTGGACGTCTCCATGTCGTTGCAAAGCACCCGCGCCCTCTGCCAGACGCTGAGCGCGCTTTCGAGCTCCTGGCGGCGCGGCATGCGAGCCGCAGCAAGATCCGGATACAGCGCATCGTGGCTGCGCACGATACCGGCGTGGGCAGGCTGGTTCGCGGCGCGGGCGGCGGCGAGCATGGCGCCAACCAGCTCGAAGTCGGCCACGGCGGGATAACTCATCGGCACATAGCTGGGCGTCGTGCCCTCATCGCGCACGGCGGCCGTGGCGATGACAAGGTCGCTGAAATGCACGTCTTTCTGGATCGACCCCGTCGTACCGACGCGGATGAACGTCGTCGCCCCGATGGCGGCCAACTCTTCGACGGCAATCGCCGTGGACGGCGAGCCGATGCCGGTCGAGCAGACCGAGACGGCGCGGCCGTCGAGCGACCCGGTGAAGGTCGTGTACTCGCGGTTGCGCGCAACCAAGCGGGGGCTGTCGAGCAGCCGGGCGATCGGCTCCACCCGACCGGGATCGCCGGGCAGGAGCACAACCTCGCCGACGTCGCCAGGTTTGCAGCGGATGTGATACTGCAAATCCCCCATAGCCGACGTGAGTTTAGCGCGACACCCCACGCGGGAGATTTGTTGGCCTATTGGCTCCAGGCGTCGCCTGAGGCGACGTAGGTCTCGCCCAGAAAGACCCGCAGCAGCGGCGAGCTGATCGGCTGGCGGTAGGTGACGGTCACGTGGACCGGGGTATGCCCGCCGCGCTCCACCAGACTCGACGGCGAGACCGAGACGCTCACGAGGTTGGGATCGACGCCACCGAGGTTCTCCAGCACGGTCGTGCACACGGCCGCATCGGCGTAGGCCTTCGGTTGTGCCAGGCCGCCAGTCACCGCCCAGCAGGGCACCTTGTCACTGGCGGCTTCCAGACTGCTGGCCCCGACGTAGGCGGCTTCCTGGGCCGCGTGGCTGACTTTTAGCGTATCGAGGCCAAGGCCGAAGAACTGCACGGCCACGACGCCGGACGCGAACAGAAAGGCGACGACCATGGCGAACTCCGCACCCACCTGCCCGCGCTGGCCCACGAAGCCAGCATCGGTCCACCATGTTGCGTCGGGCGTTACGTGTCGAGCCGTTCGATCCCAGACGCCGTGACGCGTCGCAGCAACAGCCGTCGCGGCGGTGCCGACGCCGCCACCAGAAAGGCGGCCGCAACGCGGGCCGTAACCTGCTGAGCGGCCTCCTCACTTCGGGCGTGGACGGTAGCCAGCGACTCGCCCGCCTGGACCCGGTCACCGACTTTCTTGTGCAGGACCACGCCAACGGAAAGATCAATGGCGGCGGCTTTTCGGTCGCGGCCGGCACCCAGCGATTTCGCCCCGAGCGCGATTTCCAGGGCGTCGACCGCCGCGACCTGGCCTGAGGCGACCGCCGGAACCGGACGCTGGACTGGTGCCGTGGGAAGCCGGTCGAGATCGCCGACGACCCTGGCATCGCCTGATTGCGCGTCGATGAGTTGCGCGAACTTGCGTAACGCGGTCCCGTCGGTCAGCAGGCGTCCCAGGTCCGTCGCCGGCGCGCCGGCCACGCGCAGCATCTCGGCGCCCAG
>WNFX01004571.1_pt1 | contig 13543 bp, 12 predicted proteins | sample 5400111 | NCBI WGS metagenome assembly WNFX01 (sample SAMN13153363, study PRJNA577476) | soil metagenome | isolation source: 40 cm soil or saprolite under grassland replicate 1 | place: USA:California | collected 2016-06-15
GGAACGTGCCCGGCGCGCCGCAGGCGACAGAGTTCTGCTGATTCAGCACGACTCCTATGTCGGGACGGAAATACTGGTCGGACTTGATTACCTTGCCGTCGTCGCGGATGATAGGCTTCCCGTCCCTGCCGAGCTTGCTCATGTTCGACCGGTGCACTTCGCGAAGCACCGCATTCAGATCAATGCCGTATGTCAGCGCAGTCCCGAAGACAACATAGGCGATATCGGCCAGCGCATCGGCGATGGCGACCAGGTCGCCTTCCTCTGAGGCGTCTACGAACTCGCTGACTTCCTCCTCCAGCAGCGTGATACGCAACCTGGCCAGGCCAGGATCGATATCAGCGCCTGGCGTCTCGCGAACCGGCAGGTTAAACGCGCGGTGGAACTCCGCCACCGCCGCCACTATATCCATCGGGCCGCCAGGCGATACGCCCGCCTGCTGCATGAGTGCCGTGGTCACGGCCGCCGCCTCCTCGCGGATAAGGCCGAGGTCACGCGACTTCCGGCCAGGAGAGGTTCACTGCGAACTGGCAGGCTACTGCGGCGTCCCTGTGGATCGCCATGTGCAAGAATGCGAGATTCCTGTGGACCGTGGTGGGATATCACGCCCGTCCCTGTGGATCACCAATCACGCCGTGGCGCTCAGCGGCCGAAGATGGCTGTGGACGGAGGAAATGTCTTGTGGATAGCCACAGCCGAAATTAGCTATGCCAATTCCCGGCGGCCCGACTATCCGCAAGTTGTCCCACGCCGCCAGCGCTGGTCGCACCAGAGCATCCTGCCCGCGCGGACCCGCCAGATTCGGTGATGCAAGGCCCACGCAGATCATGGACGCGCGCCGGGTCCGCCGTGCCCATCATGGGTCTCGGGTACGGGGCCGTGGTGATCGTGGCCGTCTGGGGCGCCGCCCATCATCCGCAGCATGGGCAGCCCGCCGGTTCGTGCAAACCGGGTGACTAGGACGGCCGCGAGCGCCAGGAAGGCTATGTTGAGCCAGGTGGTGTAGTTCCACGACACCGACGCCTCGGTGACGCGGGCAGTGCGCTGGGTGGGGATCAGGCCCAGCCCGCCGAAAAGCACCTCCACCAGGTAGCCGGCCAAGACCATGACCGCGTAGAACGTGCCGGCGATAAACAGCGCCATCCGCAGCCCGTAGTACTTCCGGTAAATGTTGAGGATCGGCAGGATGATCAGGTCCGCGAAAATGAACGCCACCACCCCGCCGAAGCTGATCCCGCCGTTCCACAGCACCGCCGCCATCGGCACGTTGCCGATCGAGCACACAAAGCTGATCACGGCGACCGCAGGGCCGACCAGCGGCCCCCAGATCTTTGCCAGCAACGGATGGCTGGTGAAGAAGAACCCCTGCCAGAAGCGCCCGGGTACCCAGGCGGCGAGCGCCCCGGCGATCAGCAGCCCGCCCACAATGTCCCGCACGACCGCGGCCCACTCCATCACAAACACATGGGAAACCGCGGTGAACCCCGCGGGGGAGGTAAGCCGCTGCCACAGCGAGCCGCCTTCCTGAATGGACATGTCCATCGCCGCGTGGCCCTCCATCGAGCCGGCGATCCGCCGCTCTGCCTGCTCACGCGCCTGAACCACCAGCCGCCGGCGCAACAGCAGCCGGAACGCCACCGCCAGCAGCGCGATCATGATCGGGCCGCCGGTGAACTCGGCCGCGGTGAACTGCCATCCCATCAGCAGCGCCAGGATGACCCCCAGCTCGATCACCAGGTTGGTGGAGGCGATCTCGAACGCCATCGCGGCGGTGAAGTCCGCTCCCTTGCGGAACAGCGACCTCGCCAGCGCCACCGCGGCATACGAGCACGATGACGACGCCGCGCCAAGCCCAGCGGCGACCGCCAGCGTCTTCGGTGAGCGGCCATCCAGCAGCGCGACAATCGTGGACTTGCGCACGACCGCCTGCACCACAGCCGACAGCCCGAATCCGAGGATCAGCGCCCACAAGATCTCCCACGTCATCGACCCGGCGATCGCCAGGGCGTGGCCGACAGCGTGCATGGTGCAGATTCTCCCCTCGCGGTGCGTGACCATGCCGCCCAGACCATCGCACCCGGCAGACGGCGAGCATGGCGCGACGTGTGAGGGCCCGGGCGGGGATACTGAGCGGATGGTGATCTACCAGGACCAGATCCTTCCCCGTATCACCAACGCGGTCATGAACCGCCGCGAACTCGCGGCAATACGCGGTCGCGTGTGCGCCGGGCTTGACGGAGAGGTGCTCGAAGTCGGATTCGGTTCGGGCCTGAACGTTCCGCACTACCCGTCCGCCGTCGCGCGGGTGCGGGCGGTCGACCCGGCCACCGTGGGCCGGACGCTGGCGGCCAAGAGGGTGGCGGCAAGCCCGGTACCGGTCGAATACACAGGGCTGGATGGGCAGTCGCTTCTGGCAGAGCCGAACAGCGTCGATCACGTCCTGGTGACCTGGACACTGTGCACCATTCCAGACGTCCGGCTCGCCCTGTGCGAGATATGCCGGGTGCTGCGGCCGGGCGGCTCTCTGCATTTCGTGGAGCATGGCCTCTCGCCGGACCCCCGGGTCGCCCGCTGGCAATACCGGCTGACCCCACTCCAGCGCCGACTTGCCGGGGGCTGCCATCTCAACCGGCCCATCGGCCAGCTGGTGGCCGATTCCGGCCTTGAGCTGACCCGGATGGAGAACTACTACGCACAGGGCCCGAAACCTTACGGGTACATGTTCGAGGGCGTGGCGCTCAAGCCCAGAGCGGGCAGCGGCGGCAAAGCCGAGTAGTCTGCCCCGGCAGCCATGGTCGCCTCGCCGCGCCTGGCTGTTGCGCCAGCGCCGCCCGAAAGCTGCCAGGAACGTGTTCTGACAGCAGGATCACGGACTTGGTCGCGCCGGCCAGTGACCCGTCCGGCGCGGAACGCCGGCGGATGCCCATGACGCTCACGCGCGGCCACCGCCTTCTCCCGTGCGGCCCGCCTGTGGCGCGTGGAGGGGGCTGAGGTCCCGGGCGGCTGGGGCCGAAGGTCGCTACCCCTAGGGGGTATACCATGGCACCATGGCACCGTGGCCGGAGGCAGGTGAGGGGAGTTCACGATGAACGTGGCCGGTATCGTCGTCCTGATCGCCGCGGCGATCGCTATCGCGGGGCTGGGGTGGTTCTTCTTCGCGCCGCGGCGGGCCCGCGCCGCGGAGCTGTCCGGCGGGGTGCAGCGGGTCACGGTCACGGTGCGCGGCGGCTACAGCCCGGACGTGATCCGGGCCCGCCGGGGCGTGCCGCTGGAGGTGGCGTTCGATCGGCAGGAATCGGGGGACTGCACCTCCCGGGTGGTCTTCCCCGACCTGGCGGTGAGCGCGGCCCTGCCCGCGTTCGGGCGGACCACCGTGCGGCTGGACCCGGCCACGGCCGGATCATTCGGCTTCGCGTGCGGGATGAACATGATCCACGGCACGCTAATCGTCGACCCGGACGGCCCATCGGCCGCGGCCGGCGGTGGCGGGGAAGAAGTCGCCGCCGACCGGGCTGCCGCCGCTGCAAGGCGAGGGATCACTGCCGGGCCTTCGGCCAGCGAGGCGCAGGCGGCGCAGGATGAGGTCGCGGAGGCCGCAGAGCGGCGGGCGGAGATCGCTGACCTGGCCCGGCGGGTGATCGTGGGTGCGGTGCTGACGGTACCGGTGCTGTTCGCGGTGATGGCCCACGACCTGTTCAAGGCCGGCTGGGTGCCGGGGGTGCTGCTGAACCACTGGGTGCAGCTGGCGCTGATCACCCCGGTGATGTTCTACACCGGGTGGCCGATCCACCGCACCGGCTGGCTGGCCCTCTCGCACCGGTCGGCGGACATGAACAGCCTGATCACCCTGGGCACGGTGGCCGCCTACGGGTACAGCCTGGTGGTCACCCTCGCCCCCGGGCTGCTGCCGGCGGGCGTGCGCGGGCTGTACTTCGAGACTGTCGGGGTCATCCTGACGCTGATCCTGCTGGGCCGGCTGATCGAGACCCGGGCCAAGGCCGGAACCGGCCAGGCCATCCGCGAGCTGCTGGGCCTGCAGCCGCGCACCGCCCGGGTAGTCCGCGACGGCGCGGAGACGGAGATCCCGGCCGGGGACGTCGTGGTCGGCGACGAGATCGTGATCCGGCCCGGGGAGAAGATCCCGGTCGACGCGGTGGTGCTGTCCGGTTCCTCGGCGGTCGATGAGTCAATGGTCACCGGGGAACCGATGCCGGCCACCAAGCGCGCCGGGGACACCGTGGTCGGCGCGACGATCAACACCACCGGGTCGCTGCGGGTCCGCGCCGACAAGGTCGGCTCGGACACCATGCTGGCACAGATCATCAAGATGGTGCAGCAGGCGCAGGCTTCTAGGGCGCCGATCCAGCGGCTCGCCGACATGGTCTCCGGTTTCTTCGTGCCCGCGGTCGTCGCCACCGCGATCGCCACGTTCGCGATCTGGTTCACCGCGGGCCCGGCGCCGGCGTTCACCCTGGCGCTGGTGTCGGCGATCGCGGTGCTGATCATCGCCTGCCCGTGCGCGCTGGGCCTGGCCACCCCGCTGTCGATCATGGTCGGGACCGGGAAGGGGGCCCGCGCGGGGATCTTGATCCGCTCGGCGGAGGCGCTGGAGACCGCGCACAAGCTCGACACCATCGTGCTGGACAAGACCGGCACCATCACAGCCGGCCGGCCCGCCCTCACCGACGTCCGGCCCGCCGCCGGGTTCGGCGAGACCCGGCTGCTGGCACTGGCCGCCGCAGCCGAGGCCGACAGCGAGCACCCGCTCGGGACCGCCATCGTGGCCGGCGCCCGTGCACGCGGGGTCACGCTTCCCGCTGCGTCGGCCTTCGATTCGGTCACCGGCAAGGGCGTGCAGGCCACCGTGGACGGCCATGCCGTCCTGGTCGGCAGCGCCCGGCTGCTGTCCGGCGCCGGGATCGGCACCGCCGCGCTCAACCCGGTGGCCGCCGGGCTGTCCGCCCAGGGCAAGACCCCGGTGCTGGCGGCCGTGGACGGCGTCGCGGCCGGCGTGCTGGCGGTCGCCGACCCGGTCAAGGACGACTCCGCCGCCGCGATCGCCGCCCTGCGCCGGCTCGGTGTCGAGGTGGTCATGCTCACGGGGGACAACGCCCGCACCGCCGCGGCGATCGCCCGTCAGGTCGGGGTGCGCCGGGTGCTGGCCGACGTGCTGCCCGAGGACAAGGCGGGCGAGATCGGCCGGCTGCAGGCCGGGGGCCGGAAGGTGGGCATGACCGGCGACGGGATCAACGACGCCCCCGCCCTCGCCGCAGCCGACGTCGGCCTGGCCATCGGCACCGGCACCGACGTGGCGATCGAGGCCGCCGACATCACCCTCATCTCCGGGTCCTTGTCTGGCGTGGTGACCGCGATCGCCCTGTCCCGTGCCACCATGCGCAACATCCGCCAGAACCTGTTCTTCGCCCTGGCCTACAACGGCATCGGCATCCCGGTCGCCGCCGGCGTGCTGTACCCGTTCTTCGGCATCCGGCTGTCCCCGGTGATCGCCGCCGCCGCGATGGCGCTGTCCTCGCTGTCGGTGGTCACCAACGCCAACCGGTTGCGCCGCTACCGCCCCGCGGCGGTGCCCGAGGCCGAGGTGGCCAGCATCGAGCCGCAAGTACAGGCCGGCCCCGGCCCCGATGCGGCCACCCTCGGACATGACGGCTCAAGGTACGGACGCAGTGCTTCCGGGCATAACGGCGGACCCGGGTATGATCATGATGCCTCCGCGTAGGCCGGTGCGGGGTACGGCCCCAAGGCGGTGACGGACCCGCCGACGTGACGACAGTGACCGACCCGGTATGCGGCATGAGCGCCGACCCGGCCACCGCACCGAGCACCGCGGCAGGCCGGCCCGCACCGTGTACTTCTGCTCCGCCGGCTGCGCAGCCGCCTCCGACGCCGACCCGGACCGGTACACCTCGGCGGCGGCCAGGAACGCGGCGGGTGCAGGCGCCGTTGCGGTGGCCAGGGCCCCGCGGCTCACGGGAGACAGGGCATCGTCTGACACCGACGCGTGGTAGGGGTTGACGTTGACCGCGGCGGACGCGATATTAGCAGGGCGCCAGGGCGCCAGGGCGCCAGGGCGCCAGGGCGGCCGCGGTTGCCATTCCGCACCCCCGTGATCTGGCTTGCGGGTCAGGACCGCACCAGCCGGGCGATCGCGTCGGAGGCCTCGCGGATCTTCTCGGCCGCGGTGTCACCGCCCTCGGCGAGCGCCTGGGTGACGCAGTGACTCAGATGTTCATCGAGCAGGCCGAGAGCCACTGACTGCAGGGCCCTGGTGACGGCCGCGACCTGGGTGAGGATATCGATGCAGTACTTGTCCTTTTCCACCATCCCCTGGAGCCCGCGTACCTGCCCCTCGATGCGGCGCAGCCGCTTGAGGTAGTCGTCCTTGTTCTGGGTGTACCCGTACACGCCGCCCTCCGCCAGTACGGTGGACGGGCGCTGCGATCCGGGCTCGCGCCCACGGGCCTTGGGGTGCTCAGTCATTGCTGTCCTCTTCGGTTCACTGCGCCGGCGGTGGTTCCGGGGTGGCCAGGCCGACGGGCCGTGGCGGCCGGAGAGTCCTCCGCGCCCAGCCTGCGACCTCGTGCCACGCTCTCACCGTATACCCCCTTGGGGTAGTGACCTTCGCTGGTCGTCCCGGGTCCTTGGGCCCTCGCCACACCCCGGCCCCGGGGCAAGACTCGGTGGTGTCGGTGCGGTGCCACGCGAGCCGCTGGTGCGCCCGCAGGCGGTGAGATCCTGCTGTCGGAGGTGCCGCTGCTCCGGCTGGCGGTCCTATAGCCGGACTACCTGCCGGATAGTGCCCGCCACCTCCGCCAGCGTGTCCTCGCCCCCGGCGCGGGAGGTGCGCGCGGCGCCCAGGACGCAGTGGCGCAGATGGTCGCTGAGGAGCCCGACCGCCACCTCCTGCAGGGCCCGGGTGACCGAGGCGACCTGGGTGACGACGTCGGGGCACCAGGTGTCGGCCTCGATCATGCGCTCCAGGCCGCGTACCTGGCCCTCGATCTTGCGCAGCCGGGTGAGGTAGTCATCCTTGCCCGAGGCGTACCCGCGGCCGGGCCGCCGGGCGGGCCCGGTGCGTGGCGGCGGGCTGCACTCGGCGGCGAGCCCACCGTCGGGGCTGGCGGTGCTGGTCGTCATCGCCGGCTCCCGGCACCGGCCGGGGCCCGGTGGTCCGGGCCGATCAGGTCGCGGAGCCGCCGGTATTCCTCGGTGTCGATCTCGCCGCGGGCCAGCCGCTGGTCCAGGATGCTGAGCGCGTCCTGGCCGCGGTGCTCCTGGCCGGGCTTGCGGGCAGCGCTGGTGATCAGGGCGTACACGGCCCAGATCAGCAGGCCCCAGAACGCGACCATGCCGACCCACATCAGGGCGACCTCCCAGAAGGGCCAGCCGCCGCCGTACCAGAACATCATCACCGCCACCTCCTCCGGGCCCGGCGTCTCCGGGCCACTGCACTTCAGCCTGCCGTCGGATACCTGAGGGGGGTAGTGCCTTAGGTCCCGGCCGGGTGGGGGCGGAGGGCTCTGCCCCCTACGGGCATCCGGCGGCATCGTGGGGATCAGCCGGACGAGCCATGTTCTCGCCAGGCTAAGGAGGGTCGCGATGTCAAACGAAAAGGTGGCCACAGGGCGGTGCGTCCCGGCGTGGCCGAAGGACGCGCTGCGGATCAGTTTCGGGATCATCTGGCTGATCGACGCGGTGCTGAAGTGGCTGCCGGGGTTCCGCGCCGGCTACATGGGCACCATCATGGGCCAGGCCCAGGGCCAGCCCGGCTGGCTCAAGGGCTGGTTCGACTTCTGGATCAACCTGCAGCACCCGCGCGTGATGTTCTTCGCCTACCTGGTGGCGGTCGTGGAGACGCTCATTGCGGTGGCGTTGATCGCCGGGTTCGCGCGCAAGCTCACCTACAGTTCCGCCGCGGCCTTCAGCGTGGTGATCTGGGCGACCGCCGAGGGATTCGGCGGCCCGTACACCTCCGGGTCCTCCGACATCGGCACCGCGGTCATCTACGCGGTGGTGTTCGCCGGCCTGCTCGCCCTGAGCTACTACGCCGGCCCGGCCCGCTTCAGCGCCGACTATTACCTGGAGAAGAAGATCGGCTGGTGGTGGAAGGTGGCCGAGATGCGCCGCCCGGCCCAGCCCGGGCCAGTCCAGGGACAGACCGCTCAGGCCGAGCTGACCGCCGGCCAGCCGGCCAGCGCTCCCGCCGTCCCGGCAGGCACCGGGCACCACCAGGCCGCGTAGGCAGCAACCGACAACGGAACCGGAAACCCGCGCCCAGGGAGGGCATCGTGAACCGCAAGCATGCAGGGCTCATCGCCGCAGCCGCCGTCCTGATCGCAGGGGGCACCGGGGCGGGGCTGGCGCTCGCCGCCAGCGGAACCACCCCGGCGTCGTCCGCGGCGTCCGCGACGGCTGCCGGGCCGGGTTATGCCTGGTACCGGTCGATGATGGGCAGCCTGGAAACCGGCCCAATGATGGGCGGCATGTCCTACGGCTGGATGATGGGCGGGACCGGCTACCGGTGGATGATGGGCGGGGCCAGTGCACCTGGCTGGATGCGCGGCGGCACCGTGCCGGGCTTCATGATGGGAACCTCCCGTGACCCCGGGAAGGTCATGGGAGGGCTGTGGGCGAACGCGCCCGGGCCACGGGTCAGCCCGGCCCAGGCCAGCCGTCTCGGCAGCGATATACCTGCCGGTGCCACGGCCGACCGGGCCGGGAACCGCATCACCTTCACCGGCTCGCCGGTGCGCATCGTCGCCCTGGCCAGCCCGTCCGGCGGCCACGATGAGACCTTCCGCATCGCCGGCCTGGTCAACCCGGCCATCGTGGTGAAGGCCGGAAGCAGCGTCAGCATCGAGGTCATCAACGCCGACCCGGACACCGCGCACGGCATGGTCATCACCGCCGGCGGCGCCAGGTCCTCATGGATGCCGATGATGACCGCCGCCCCCGCCTTCAGCGGGTCAGCGCTGTGGTTCCTCGGCAACCCCACCTCCGCCGGGATGCACGCCGGGACCCTGAGGTTCACCGCCGCCACCCCGGGCACCTACCACTACCTGTGCCCGGTTCCCGGGCACGCGCAGAAGGGCATGACCGGCACATTCACCGTCCGCACGGCCGGGTAAGCCGGCAGGCGCAGGGGCCAAACGGCCCGGCCCGGCGGACTCCCGGCCCCCATGCCCTCACCTAGCCGCGCACGGGGTCGCCGCTGCTTGCCTGTGACGGGGGACCGCCCAGGCAAGCAGATGCCGGCGCGGCGGCTTAGCCGTGGTGGATTCCCGCCAGGCGCAGGGCATCTCCGAGGTTGGAGTTGCCTTCCAGGAAGTGGATGCCGGCGACTTCAGGCCAGTGCGATCCGGTGTAGCGCAGGATGTACAGGCCGTTGCGGATGTCGATGACGTAGATCAGGCCGTTGCGGATGATCGGGTAGCTCCACATCGTCACCTTGTTCGGCCCGCGGTTCAGGGCCGGGTCCTCGGTCGCGACCGACGGGAGGGGCGTGGGGGAGAACCAGCCGGCCTGCTGCGGGTCGGCCGGGTGGGCGATGTCGAGGGCCTGGACCCCGCCGGAGTGCCAGTCGACGAACGCCAGGTCGGGCAGCGCGGTGGGGTTGTGGGAGGAGTAGCTGGTGAACTGCTCGGTGGCCGGGTCGTCACCAGGGCTGCCGCAGAACGACTGGTCATCCTGGGCGATCTTGTACTCGCCGACGATCTGCGGGTGGGTGGGGTCGGCGACGTTGATCAGGTGCACCCATCCCCACGGGCAGCCGAACGTCGGGTCGGTGAAGGTGCCGTAGATCTCATCGGTGGTCAGCACGTAGGGCCGGCCAGGGATCGGGACCGACGAATGCCCTTCGGGGCAGGCTTTGAGGCAGTTGGGGAACGGGTTGCCCCAGATCGGCCGGTTCGCCGGGTTGCTGATCAGGTCGTTGTTGAGGCTGATGACCGTCCCCGGTGGGGGGTCGTGGCTGACGACCGAGCTGGTGTCCAGCGCCAGCATCTCGCCGCCCTCCATGGACAGGTACGTGGACTTGCCGTCCGCGGTGGGGGCCATCGAGTGGGTGTAGAGGTCGTTCTGGAAGAACGTCTCGCTGCCGCCGTTCTCGTACAGCCCGTTCCAGTTACCCTGAGCGATCTCGGTGACCGGGCCGCCGGCGGGGACTTTGCTGATGTCCACGATCATCATGTTGGGGACGGTCGGGTCTGGGGTCAGCTGCGGTGTGGAGATCCACAGCAGGGCACGGCCGGGGTTGTTCGGGTCCTGCCACAGGTACATCTCGTGCGGCTTGACCGCCAGCCCCGCCGCCGAGGTGGGCACGTACGTGGAGATGAGCCTCGGGTGCACCGGGTCGGCCAGGCTGTAGAACGCCAGGTCGTAGGGGAACTGCTGGTCGGTGCCGGCCACGCAGGCGTGAATCACCGAGCTGCACCGGAAGTTCATCACGATCAGCAGCTTCTCGCGCGGCCACACCCGAAGCTCCCGGGAGGTGATACCCGGGTTCCCCTCCAACGGCGGGCCGATCTCACCGACCACATGCGGATTCGCCGGGTTCGCGATGTCCTCGATCAGCACCCCGGGATGCGGGTGCGGGCAGTTGGCGCCGGGGCCGCGCGGGTCCCCGATCCCGCAGGTGCTTGAGCCGTCGGTTCGGTTACCGATGTACATGAAGTGGCCGAAGATGGTCGCTGCCGCGTTCATCCCCCGGTTAAACAGCGGATCATGACCAACGAGCTGGAAGTTCATCGACGTGCCCGGGATCCCCCCGCCCGGGCCCACCGTCACCCCGTCACGATGCGGCATCACTCCGTTCAGATGCGGCATCGCTCCCCCGGACGCTGCGGCTGCCGGAGCCGCGGCGAGCAGTGCCAGGGAAGCCAGTAAGGACAGCGCAGCAGGCAGACGCCTCATCGTTCGTACCTCCTTGTACGGAACCAGTCCCACGCTATAACGGCCCGGCACCCGGCAGAAGTTCGGGTTCTGCCGTCGCGGGTCCCCGTCCCGTCGTATGGTGCCGCTGCCAGTCAGATCCGGCCAGGCGGCTGAGTGAGCCCGCCCGGCCTCACGCCGGCCTGGCTCGGGCCGTCGCAGCGCTGATCCGCAGTTCTTCCCCGGCCCGCAGCGTGCGGTAGCGCTCGCCGAAGCGGCCGGTGAATGCCTCGAAGGTCCAGGGTGTGCTGTCTGCCCGGACACAACGCGATGATGTGCGGGCCGCGTGCCTCGATCTGGTCAAGGACATGGACGACTTCGGTTCCCCGATCGGCCGCCACGGGGGGTAAGGGTTGCCCAGGACCGCCTGTGGTACCAGCGGTGTTCCCGCCGGGTGGACCGGCAGGTGCAGCCCGCCGACCACGGCGCGGATGGGCACGTCCAGGACGCGTTCGGTGATGCCGAGGATCCGCTCAATGGGCGTGGTGACGGTGAGGTCCGCGCGGGGGTCATGGCAGGAGGAGCACGCGGACTGCAGCGCATGGCCGTGGCTGCCGGGCTTCATCGCGCTCACCACAGATCCCTGCCGACTCAGCGCGGCCGTCCGTGCGTGCAGATCAGCGTTGAGGTGACTGCAGATCGGCCGGTTCGGGGCGGGCAGGGAGGCTTCCGCCGGTGTCTGCGTCTGCGGCTGCCTGCAGGCGGTGGAGCAGCGTGGCCAGTTGGTGTCTGTCGGCTGCGGTGAGGACGTCGAACAGCTCGGCTGCGGCCGAGTCGTGCAGTGCGCGGAACCGGCGCAGCTGGCTGAGCCCCTCCTGGGTGATCTCCAGCAGCGTCGCGCGCCGGTCGCCGGGGTCGGCCAGCCGCACCACCATGCGTTCCTTCTCCAGGGCGTCGACGATGGTCGTCACGGTGCGGGGGACGACGCCTAGCACGGCGCTCAGCTCGTTCATGCGTATCCGGCCGGCGGAGTGAAGCGCGTTCAGGACACGGAACCTTGCCAGGGACAGCCCGGCCGCGCTCATCCGTGCGTTCGTCCGGTTATGGCTGGCGTGAGCTACGGCCCTGAATTGCTCCATCAGCTGGACGCTGGTCAGCTCGGGCGCCGCCGCTTGACCTTCCCGCATCTACTGAGTAACCTCACCATGTGCATTCGCATGAACTGAGTTCTCATTATAGGCCAGCTCATGCCAGTCCGGTAGCCGGCCTGGGTCCGCGTGCTTGCGGTGAGCCCAGGCAGCCGCCGATGCTGGCCGTCCGTGCGGTCATCCCAGCAGGGGCTCATGGCCCCGCCGTGCGCGGCGCCCAGCGCGGCCGTGAGCGAGGAGCGATCGGCCGCGGCGCCGTGGCCGTTTCCTTCCGCACCCCTGGCACGGAGCCTGGCTCATGATGCGGCTGACCGGCATCGTCCTGCGGCACAAACGCCTGGTCGTGCTTGCCTGGCTGGTGATAGCCCTGGCCGGCCTCGCCACCATCGGCAAGGCCACCGGCGCCCTGTCGGCCAGCTTCAGCATCCCCGGTCAGGCCTTTAAGACCGACAGCACCATCGTGCGCCTGTACCACAACGGCGGCTTCCAGAATCCGCCGGTGGTGCTGACCGCGGCGGTCCCGCCAGGCACGCCAGCCGGGCCGACGGCCGTGGCCGAAGCGGGCCGGCTGTTCGCTGCGGCCGCCCGCGCCGTGCCGGGCTCCCGCCTGGCCGACCAGGCCACCACCGGCGATGCCCGTTTCTCCGGCGCCGGCGGGACGGTCAGCTTCGCCCTGGTGGTCACCCAGCCCGGGCCGGGCGGCCCCGGCGTCTCAGATCCCGCCGTACCCATGGGCCGGGCGCTGTCCGCCGCGGCCGAGGCGGGCTGGCAGACCGGCGTCAGTGGCCTGGCCCAGCTCGAGGCCGGCACCAGCGGCGGCCAGGGGACCAGTACCCTGACCGAGACCCTGCTCGGCGGGGCCGGTGCCTTGCTGGTGCTGGCCTTCGTCTTCGCCAGCTTCGTCGCCCTGCTCCCGCTGCTCATGGCCGCGGTGGCCATCCCGGCGACCTTCCTGCTCGTCTACGGCCTCACCCAGTTCACCCCGGTCAACTTCATCGTGCAGTACCTGATCGCCCTCATCGGGCTCGGCGTGGCCATCGACTACTCGCTGCTGATCGTCACCCGGTGGCGGGAGAACCGCGCCGGCGGCCTGGACAACGAGGCGGCGGTGTCGGCCGCCATGGGCTCGGCCGGGCGGGCCGTTGTCTTCTCCGGCGCCACCGTGGCCCTCAGCCTGCTGGCGCTGGTCGCGCTCCCCGTCGCCTTCCTGCGCGGCATCGGCCTCGCGGCGTTCTTCATCCCGATGACCTCCGTCGCCGTCGCGATCACCCTCCTGCCCGTGCTGCTGGCCACCATTGGCCCCGCCCTCGACCACCCGCGGCTGCGCCGCGAAGTCCACGCCAGCCGCCCCTGGACCGGATGGGCCCGCCTAGATCGTTGACCGGAAAATCTGTGCTGGTCACGGGGTCCTAATGGTCGTAGGCGATCAGGGACCGCTTGACTGGCGCGCCGATCATCCAGTTGTGCCAGATCACGGCGTTGAGCGCGAGCAGGCGCTGCACGACGCG
>WNFX01004572.1_pt1 | contig 13540 bp, 15 predicted proteins | sample 5400111 | NCBI WGS metagenome assembly WNFX01 (sample SAMN13153363, study PRJNA577476) | soil metagenome | isolation source: 40 cm soil or saprolite under grassland replicate 1 | place: USA:California | collected 2016-06-15
GGCTCGTTCGTGCTCGCCAGGGTCTGGCAGGCCGCCACCGCCCGCGCCCGCCTCCCCCAAGCCGACCGGGTGGACGCGGTGCTGTACGCCGACGAGGCGCACAACTTCCTCACCCTGCCCTACCAGTTCGACGAGATGTTCGCCGAGGCGCGCGGCTACGGCCTCGGCCTGGCCCTGGCCCACCAGCACCTCGCCCAGCTCCCCACCGACCTGGCCCGCGCCTTGAGCGCGAACGCCCGTTCCAAGCTGTTCTTCACCCTCTCCCCCGAGGACGCCCGCGAGCTGGAGCGCCACACCACACCGGAGCTGCGCGCCCACGACCTCGCCCACCTCGGCGAGCATCAGGCAGCCCTGCGCCTGTTCGCCGGCGATCGCAGCGGAGGGCGGGAGCTGCCGGCCTGCACCATCCACACCCGCCCCGCGCCCCCGCCAATCCCCGGCCGCGCCAGCGCCGCCCGCGCGGCCGCCCGCGCCCGTTACGGCCGCACCCAGGCGCAGCGGCGCGCCGAGCAGTTGCGCCGCCACCTGACCGCCGATGACCCGCGGCTGCGCCGCCCCGGCTCTGGGACGCCAGGGCCGTCCAACAACGGCGTGGGGGGTGCGGGCTGGTGAGCCGCAAGCGCGGCGGCGCGCACCGTATCGCCGGCACCCAGCTCGCGGAGCTGGCTGGCCGGCTCACCCCAGCCGACCGGGCGCTGTGCCGGCTGCTTGTCGAGCACCAGGTCCTGGCGGTCCAGCACGCCGCTGACCTGTTGTACGGCTCGGTGCACACCGCCCGCCACCGGCTGTTGGCGCTGCACCGGCTCCGGGTGGTGGACCGCTTCCGGCCCCTGGTCCCCCTGGGGGCCGGGTCGGCGCCCTACCACTACGTCCTCGGCGAGGCCGGCGCGACCGTCCTGGCCGCCGAGCTCGGCGTGGAGGTCCATCAGCTCGGCTACCGCCGCGACCACGCCCTTGCCATCGCGCACAGCCCCGCCTTGCCCCGGCTGCTGGCCACCGGCGGGTTCTTCGCCACGCTCGCCGCGGCCGCCCGCGCCCAGCCGAGTGCGGCGCTGCTGGCCTGGTGGCCAGCCCAGCGCTGCACCCAGCAGTGGGGCGAGCTGGTCCAGCCCGACGCCTACGGGCGCTGGCGCCAGGCCGGCGTGGAGATCGACTTCTTCCTCGAGGTTCCCCAACCCCCACCCGACCCCTCCGACCTGATCACGCTGGACGGCGGCCAGCCTGGCAATCCCGACACGGTGGGGGAGGGCTGGGTCCAGCGGCTGGCCGGCAAGCTGGGCGGCTACGCCCAGCTCACCGGCGGCACGCAGATCCCCACGCCGGTCCTGGTGTGGTTTGCGACCCAGCAGCTGGAGGCCGAGGCCCGCGCCGGGCTGCCGAGCGTGCCCATGCCGGTCCTGACGGGCCACCCCAACCCGGCCGGCCCGGCTGGGCCGTCCTGGGTTCCCCTTGGCGCCCTCGGCGCACGGCAGACCCTGGCCGCCCTGACAGCACGCTGACCGTCCCACCCGCCGGCCGAACAAGGTCGTCGAAGGTGGACGAAGGCGGGGATGTCCGTGAGGGATGGGGCGACGTCGGACCGCATCGCCGGAGTGACCGGGTGGACCCAAGCTGCAGGAGGACATTGGTGGACGACCAATCCCTCATGCGCGAGTGGACAGCCGGCCCGTTCCGGCTCCAGCTGCACGAGCCCACCCGCTGGCCCGCTGGCGACCCGACGCCGATCGGCTACCGCTTCTACCACCACGACGAGCTGATCTTTGAGGGCGACGACATCGCGGTGCCGGCCGGCCAGAGCCTGGACGGCGACCAGACCGTCCGCGGCGTGCTCGGGTATCTGGCGTTGCGGCCCGGCGACGTCGAGGCCGACTACTTCGCCGGCTACACCCCTGCCCAGCTCGCCTGGCGCGATGAGCACGCCGAGGCCCTCCAGCTCCTGCTGCTCCAGTGGCCCTCCCCGCCACCCGCCTAGCCGCCCGGGCCGGGCGAGCTCCATCCCACCCGACCGCGCACGTCGGCCCGTCGTAGGCGACCCGAGCGCACCGATTCGCGCGGCAGGCAGCCGACACGCCCTCGCCGGCCCAACGCTCAAGGAGCCACCATGCCCGGACCCCGACACGTGTTCTTCGCCGACATCCTCACCCCCCTGTCGCTGACCGAACACGGCCACGCCGCCCTCGCAGACCATGACCTGGCCCTGCAGCAGCACACCGACCAGGGCATGGTCTTCCGTGTCCAGGCCGACACCGCCGAGCAGGCCGCCGAGCAGGTCATCGGCCTGGTCGGCGGGAACGCGGTGATCGGTGCGCTGTACGACGCCGACCAGGTCCTGGGCGACGGCGAGCCGATCGGCGTCGTGGACGGAGCGGTGGACCCTCGACTCCTGCCGCCCCTGTCGTTTGGACCGCCGGGCGACCCGCCCGACAACGACGACAGCCTGGGTTGGGGCTGGGGACCGCAATGAACGCTCCCGCCCCCACCCCTCCGCGGCCCGACAACGCCACGAGTACGTCCAGGCGCACCAGCCAGGCCCACCTCCCAACACCACTGCCTGTGCCGGTGGCTGCCGGCGCGTCGGGAGCACCCGGAGGCCGTGACCACCCCGTCGTCCAGTCAGCCTCCGGGTTGGCCTCCGGGTCAGCCTCCGGATCTGACCCGGAGGCCGTCCGGGACCTGAATCCGCAGCATGTCCGGCCGGTTCCGCCGCCCGCCGGGTCGCCGACTGGCGCGCTGTTCCGCTCCTGCTCTGCCGCTGGCGCTCCTGTGCCGCCGACGGCGGCACCATCTGCGCCAGCAGCACCGTGAGTCCCCGCGTCGCCGCTCGACCTGGGAGCATGGCCGAGCGGCTCGCGTACCTCGCCGCACGGCTGACCCCCCGCGACCTGTGGCTGTGCGAGCTGCTGCACGAGCACCGGGTGCTCACCACCCACCAGCTCACCGACCTGGCGTTCCCCAACCTCGACACCGCCGAGCACCGCCTGGCAATCCTGCACCGCCTGCAGGTGGTGGAGCGGTTCCGGCCACGCCGCGACCGCGGCACCGCCCCCTACCACTACGTCCTCGGTCCCGCCGGCGCCCGGGTGCTCGCCGCCCGCCGGGGCCAGGACCCCTCCGGGGTACGCTACCGCCGCGACGACGCCCTGGCGGTCGCGCACTGGCAGCACCTGGACCACCTGGTCGCCGTCAACGGGTTCTTCTGCGCGCTCGCCCGCGCGGCCCGCGGCCGCGCCGACCGGGCGCTGGTGGCCTGGTGGTCGGAGCGGCGCTGCGCGGCCCGCTGGGGTCGGCTGGTCCGCCCCGATGGCTACGGCCGCTGGCGCGACGGCCAGGCCGAGGTCGACTTCTTCGTCGAGGTCGACCGCGGCAGCGAAGCCCCGAGCAGGCTGGCCGGCAAGCTGGAGGGCTACGCCACCTTGGCCGCGGTGACGCAGGTGCCCACCCCGGTGCTGTTCTGGTTGCCGTCCCCCCAGCGCGAGGCGGCCGCCCGCGCCGCGCTGGCATCGGCCGTGGCGGTGCCCATCCCGATCGCGACCGCCGCCAGCAGCGCCAGCGGCGGCGGGGCACACGGCGGCGCTGACCCGGCTGGCCCGGTCTGGCTCCCGATCCGCAGCGCCGGGTCCCGCCAGCGACTGGCGGCGCTCGCCACTGACCTCCGCGACCTGCCGCCTGCACCCCCGACAGCGACATCCGAACCGAAGCCGCACGGCAGCGGTCACCTACCGCCTTGGCCGGAGCCGTCCTGAGGGGACCGATGTCCAAGCCACTATGGAGGCGACGCGCATGCACCTTGACGTGTACGTGCCCAAGCTGGCCGCACTCCCAGCGATCCAGCTCGGCGCCGGGATCATCGGCAGCCCACGCGCCGACTACCCCGGCAAGCTGCTCATCGACTACGAGGACAACCGCGTCGAGGCCATTGAGGGTGTCCGCGATGCTCGTTGAGGGTGGGACACGGCCAGGTTGTCTTCACGGTTCACCGTTGGCTGTTGGCCGAGCTTGGGCGGTGAGAAAGGTATCTGCTGGGCAGGCCGATGGTGGCGCGCCTTGATCAACCTAACCGGAGGGCTACGCTGGCGTCGTGATCACGACGTGGGAGCCCACGATGGCCGGGGTGCTACGACTGCCCTCGGGTCGGCTGGTTCGCGGTCGGGGATTACGCCGACCCGTTCCGGCGGGTCCAGTGCCCGCCTTCGCGCTGTATCTGCTGGGCCACCAACCGCCCCCCGTCGCCTGGGAGAGCCGGTGGCTGTACTGGCCCGACTTCTGGTTGCCGTCCGACCGTGCGGCAACCGCTGCCGCGTTGCGCGAGGCCTGGACGCGCGCCGAGGCCGAGCGCGTCGAAGTGGCCTGCGCTGGCGGATACGGTCGAACCGGCACGGCGCTGGCCTGTCTGGCGGTGCTGGACGGGATCCTCAACCGCGAGGCAGTCGCCTATGTCCGGGAGCAGTACGCCCCACGCGCGGTGGAGACGCCCTGGCAACGCCGCTTCGTCTCCCGCTTCCAGTAGCGGCCGGTCGCAGCAGCCGGAACCCAAAGCCCGTCTTCTCGGCTGGTGAACCCTCCCGGCCACAGCACCGACGACCAAGCGGGTGCGGACATGGCGTGGCCAATCCACTACCGCACTGAGGTGGCCGTACTGCTCGGTGCGCCCAGACGTTGACGGGGACCAGACCATCGGCAAGGTGTCGAAGCCTGCCATGGAGGTCTGGTCCCCGTTGTCATACTGCCCACGCTCCTCGCTGCCCGCAGCCGTGCTGGCCTGGCTGGCCGCCCGCCTGGCCCACCTGCTGCCATCCCGCCCGCCCGGCCAGGGCGGCACCCCACCACTGTCGCTGGAAGTCCGCCTGGACGCGGTCGCCGCGGTGCTATTGGACGGGCTGTCGTACCGGCGCGCCGGACGGGCGGTCGGGATCTCCAAGACCGAGGTCGGCGACAGCCTGGACCTGCTGCTCGGCCCCCTTGGCGCCCTCGGCTTCTGCCAGCCCGACGGCACCTTCATCACCACCCTCGACGAGCTACGCGGGGTGCTGGTGGAGATGGCCGCTGCCGGCGAGGCGGTGTGCGTGGACGGCCTGGCGACCCGGGTGCAACGCCCCCGTGGGTGGGCCAACCAGAAGGTGCTCTACGACGCCAAGCGGCACAGCCACACCGCCCAGGGCCTGTCGGTGAGCACGCTCTGGGGTGACCTGTTGTGGGTCGACGGCGGCTGGCCGGGCAGCTGCCACGAGCACGAGTTGCTTGCGCTGTCGAGGCTGGACCACCTGCTGGACGACATCGAGGTCGCCAGCCTATTGGACCGCGGGTTCCGTGGGCTGGCCAAGGGTCGCGAGCACTGGCACGCACCGGTCGGGGACCGCCGCACCAAAGACCAGCTCACCGAGGGACAACGGGCCTACAACCGCCTGCAGGCGGGCCTGCGCGCACTGGTGGAGCAGTCGATCGCCCATCTGGCCAATGCCTGGTCGCTGCGCCGCTGGCGCGGGCTGCTGTACCGCGTCCGGGACGTCTACCGGGCCGCGGGCGCGCTGATCTGCCTCGGCCGCTGGCTGCACCGAGTCCCCACATGACAAGAGCATCACGGACACCCTCATTGACATCCGGACCTACGCCGACCGGGTCCGGCACGCCGCCGACCGGCACCTGGCCGGCTCCCCGACGTTCAAGCGCCTGCTCGTCGACGCCGACGACCTGCTACCGGTCGGCACCTTCGACACCCGGAGCGGTGTGGTCGAGGTCAGCGACAGTCAGGCGCTGGAATCCTGGCTCGCCGACGAGGAAGGAGCCATCCCGGACCTCGAGACGCAGACGCACGTGACCCTCCCGCGGCTGTGAGGCAGGCAGGCGGATGGCGCGGTCACGGGGCTCCGTCGACAGAAGCCCCTGATGGGAGGGCGCATGCCGTTGTTCTCCGCCGGCCACAACCAACCCGGCTACCTCCCTGACAGCTCACCCACGCTCACGCGCGATTGGCAACTCGCCCGCGACACGCTCATCGAGGATCTCCGCTACGCCGCCGACGCGACCCAGACGTGGGCGGACCCGCACGACTGCGACGACATCCCCTGCCCGACCTACGGCGACGACTGCCCCGACAACCTCGCCGCCGACCTGCGCACCGCCGCCGGCGAACTCGCCGTCTCGGACCCCGACAGCCCATGGCAGGCGACCGTTGGCCGTGAGGTCTGGTGGCTGGACGACCTCGGCGACCACTGCCCGGACTGCGGCTATCAGCTCGCCGCCGCTGGCTGGCCCCCCTCCCACCAGCGACCAGACGACGGCCAGACCTGCCCAATGCACCTCGATGACGACGGCACCGCCATCCCCTGAATCAGCCAGTCGGCCGCCGCCCGGGCACGTCCCTTCAGCCCGTCTGCTCGGGAATGGCACCGATCAGGTTCGCCAGGCGCCGCGGCTACGCCGCCACCACCGCATCTGCCCGCCCCTCTTCCAAGGGAGGTCTGGCGCCATGGCCAGCCAGCTCAGCTTCGGCCTCAACCCACTCGAAGGCGTCGATACCGCCTGGGGCGCACGCTGGATCATCGACCCCGACGGCTCGGTCGACCAGGTCTGGGATCGCACCGACGCGATCGGCCCCGACGACCGCCGCCGCGAGCTGCTCGACTACCTCGACAACCAAGTCGGCGATGCCCCGCACAAGACCGCACAGCGGTTACTGCGAGAGGGTGAGCTGTCATGGTCCGACGAGAGGCAGGTGGCGGCGGCACCGGCCCGCTGACAGCCCGCCTGCCGCGGCGGCGGGCATGCCCCCTGACCTGGGCAAACCTGGCTTGCTGTGCTCGCAAGGGTCGAGGTAGGTCCTGTCGTGACCATCCGCCCGCGACCCAAGGAGGATGGGTGTGGCTCCTCTGCAGGGACTCTCTGACCTGGGGAACCAGCGGTTTGGTGGTGGGTCGGGCACCTTCGCCACCGTCAGACTACGGACCCGTGTCACGAAGGGACCCGGCTCACGAGCTCAAGGCATCGCCATGGCGTTCAAACTCGTCGAACCCGCCCAAGCCCGCTGGCGAAAAGTCAACGCACCGCATCTGGTCGCCCTGGTCCGAGCCGGCGCCACATTCCGCAACGGCGAACTCAACGAGCACAACCACGAGCACACCGGAGGAGGCGTTTGCCCAGGTACCCGAGGGGATGTCATTCGGCGGCCAGCATGGAAGCCAACGTGATCGGAGGGTGAGAGTCCCAATCGGGACTCTCACCCTCTGGATCCTGCGGTTCGTAGGAGGAGATCGGCAAGCTGGGTCTCGCATGCCCAGTGATGGGCGGTGAGACCAAGCCGCGTCAGTGGGCGTGCGGGGCGCCGGTCATCTGTGGCGTTCCGGACGGTACAAGGCGTAGGGAGAGCACTGCGGCCACGGCGGCGACGACGGTGAATACGGTGAAGGCGTCGGTGAACCCGTCGATCGAGGGTGTGCTGGTGAGACCCGCGGCGGCGACGGTGGAGGCCACCGCGACACAGATGGCGGCACCGAGTTGGTTGAAGGTGTTGACGATGCCCGATACCAGCCCGGCCTCGTGCAGGCTGACGCGGCCGAGGGCAGAGGTGGTCGCGGCGACGAACAGCGGGCCGCCGCCCAGCGCGAACACCGTGACGCCGGGAAGGGCTTCGGCGTAGACGTTGCCGTCTGCCGACAGGCCGATGAGCAGTGCGTTGCCGATGGCGACCAAGGCCAGGGCGACGACGGCGACGGGACGGGTCCCGATGGTGCCGACCAGGCGGCCGGCCGCGATGGCTCCGATCATGAGGGCCAGGGCCGCAGGCAGGAAGAACAGGCCGGTCTCCAGACCACTGAGGCCGCGAAGGTGCTGCAGATACTGCGAACCGAGGAAGAGCCCCGCGATGAGCACGCCGGCCGCGACGAGCATCAGGAATGCGCCGGCCGCGATCGGACGGCGTGCCAGCAGGTTCAGGCGCATCAGGGGCGTCGGTACGGTGCGTTCGACGACCACGAACACTCCGTACAGGGCGATGGCGGCCGCGATGGGCAGCAGCGTGCCGAGATCCGCCCAGCCCGCGTCACCGGCGTTGATCATGCCGTAGATGAACGAGCCGCTGGCGGCCGTGACGGTCACCGCGCCCAGCACATCGAGGCGGGCGGCGCGGTCCGGGTGGCGCGGTGGCACCACGGCCGGGATGGTGGCCAGCAGGACGATGCCGACCGGGACGTTGATGAAGAAGACCCAGCGCCAGCCGGGGCCGGCGGTGAGGATGCCGCCGATGAGCACCCCGGCGGTGAAGCCGACGCCGCCGAGGGAGGCCCATATGCTCAGGGCCTTGTTGCGTTCCACGCCGTGGAAGATGCTGGTGATGGTCGCCAGCGCGGCCGGGGACAGTAGCGCGGCCCCGACGCCCTGACCGACGCGGCCGCCGAGCAGCACGGTCTCGTTCTGCGCCAGGCCGGTGGCCAGCGAGGCGAGGGTGAAGATCACCAGGCCGGTCAGGATTATAGGGCGCGTGCCGAAGATGTCGGCCAACCGGCCACCGAGCAGCAGCAGCCCGCCGAAGGCCAGCCCGTAGGCGCTGACTGTCCAGGTGAAGGCCGTACGGCTCAGGCCCAGGTCGGCGCCGAGGTCGGGCAGGGCGACGTTGACCACGGTGAGGTCCAGGATCAGCATGAACTGCGCCAGGGCGACCACCGCGAGCGCCTTCCAGCGGCGCGGGTCCGCGGACTCCTGCGCCTCGCGCGGTTCGTCCGTGTCATGAACCGGATGATGGGTGTCGTGCATCACGGGCTCCTAACTCGTCCGTCGATGTGCGGATGTCGGAGCGCTTGACCGAGGGGAGGCGTGGCGGTGGGGCGTACCAGCCCGAGCAGCATGCGCAGGGTGGTGGTTTTGCCGGCGCCGTTGGGGCCAAGAACCCGGTGATCTGTCCCGGCCGGACGTCGAAGGTCAGCTCCTCGACCGCCTGTATCCGGCCGAACTGCTTGGTCAGGCCGTGGACCGAGATCGGTGTTGTCCGGGTCGTCGTCATCGTGTTCTCCGGTATGGCTTCGGCACCTTGCCGTGATTCGTCAGGTCGAGGTGAAGGGCGATGGAGGGGAGGTGACCGAACGGGCGCACCGCTGCTGTCATCACCCGCTGGTTGATCGGCACGACGAACCGCCTTTCGCTTACTGGGGGTTGCGGGCGGTGACGAGCCACGCCCGGGATTGGAGTCGAACGCCGTCGGAGGTCAGATGGGGCTCCAGCGCGGCCTGCACCGCCGCCATGACCCGGGTGCGCGTTGCGGGGTCCGCGTCTTGGAGCAGCCTTTGGCCGAACCCGCTCGCTTGGAAGAATTCGACGGTGTCGGCTACGTCTCGACCCAGCCACAGCGACTCCACCACCGGTTGGATGGCGACGTTGACGAGCCCGGCAGCGTCCAGGACGGCCGCCAGGTGCTGCCGGTCGCCCAGCGAGAACGGTCCAGGACTGCCAGGTTCGCCGGGCGGCGGCAGGGGGATGTGCCGGGCGGCGGCGGCGCTGAGCACGGTGATCCACTCGTTGTTCGCCATGGGCTGCCAGCACACGAAGGCGATCCGGCCGCCAGGGCGCAGGCCGCGTGCGATGTTGGCGAACGCGGCTGTGGGGTCGCTGAAGAACATCACCCCGAAGCGGCTGATAGCGACATCGAAGCCTTGCGGTGCGAGGCGATGTGTTTGCGCGTCGCCGTGCTCGAAGCGGACGTTGGTCAGGCCGTCGTGTCGGGCTCGCTGCTTGGCCCGCTGCAACAGGGGCCGGGCGATGTCCACGCCGAGCGCCTGGCCGTCATCGGCGGCGCGTGCTGCCGTGCACGTCGTTGATCCGGTGCCACAGCCGATGTCCAGGACACGATCGGCGCGCGCCACGGCCGCCGCGTCCAGGACCAGGCGGGTGAAGGGCGCGCCCATGCGCTCGTAGCGGTGTTCGTGCACCAGCCAGTGGTTGGCTTCCGGGCCGTTCCAGTACTGGGCCTGGTACTGGGTCTGGTCGTCGTTGGGTCTGCTCTGTGGTTCCATGACAGCCACCCAACACCTTCAAGTATCCTTGAAGTCAACATGGGTGACCAACATGGGTGAGGGACATGGGTGACCCACATCTGACCATCGGCGAGCTGGCAAAGAGGACCGGGGTCGCCACCTCGGCCTTGCGCTACTACGAGGAGCTCGGCCTGCTCCCGGCACCCGGCAGGGTCTCGGGTCAGCGGCGCTACCCGGAGTCAGCGGTCGGGCTGGTTGGGGTGATCCTGTTGCTTCGAGACGTGGGGTTCTCGCTTCGCGAGTCCAAGGCGCTGCTTGCGTCACGCACACAGGCCGTCGAGGGCTGGCGCAGCCTCGCCCACCGCAAGCTCGCCGATCTCGACGAGCAGATCGCCTCGGCCCAGACCGCGAAGGAAGTCATCACCCACGGCCTGGCCTGCCCACACGACGACTTCACCACCTGCCCCAACGGCGCCGGCATCGTCGCCGCCCGCCTCGCCGGCCAGCCCTTGGGGGAAGCCCACCCACACTGATTTGGTCTCCCGCGATTCGCGTGGTGGCGGCTACTGCGGTAGTGGACCGGCCGCCGTCACTCTGGGGCCGCCATCCGCGGCTTTCTCCCTGCCGCGGTAACCCCGTTGCGAATCGGATTCGCAACCGCGTTGCGCGGACGCCTACAGCGGGCGGTCGGGCAGGCGGTGGCCGCTGTCGGTGCGCACGAACCGCGGATGGACGCAAGCCGCCAGGTCGCCCGGAACGTTCATAACCACCTCGAGCACAGCCCATCCGCCGGCCACCGGCACTGCCACCTCGTAGTTCCCACAGCCGTCCGCCCCGAACATCAGGCGTTCACAGCCGACGCCACCGCCGCCGGACTCACCCCACCGACGAATGGCACGAAGACGAGATCCGGTGGCCCCGAAGCGTCAGGCGCTGACGTCACCGATCGTAGGGTCGAGCCGGGGCGCGGTGGCGCCGTTGCCGGCGGCCCGTTTCCCCGGCCCGCACCTCCGCGTGAAGTGGGCCGCCGGCGAGGTGCCCGTGGTTCGGGTCCTTTTCCGTCGGCCTCTTCCCGAACCGTGCTGGTCGGTTTCCCTGACACACGGCTCTCCAGTGGTCAGTTCCGGGTGGGTGCTTTGAAGCGGCCCGCGTGGATGTCCTCGTGGCAGGTGCGGCAGATCACAAGGGTCTTGCGGCGCCGTTTGGCCATGAGGTGTACCCATGCCGGTCTGTCGGGCCGGTCGTGGCGGTTGAGGTCGGCAAGCTTACGGACGTGATGGACTTCGATGCTCGTCCGCGAGCCGCAGAGCTCACAGCAGTCGGCGAGGAGCCGGTGGATCAGCTCGTTGCGCTTGGTGCTGGCCATGACCGGTGTCAGGTCGGTGAGGACCGCGTTGCGTTGGCGTTTGAGCGGGATCCCGCCGAAGCGGGCGACCAGTGGTTTCCTGCCGTGATCGCGGGGGACGGTGACCTGGAAGCAGGTCCGCTTCCCGGCCGGGGTGTCGATGATCGTCTTGTACTTGGCGGCCATCTTGGTGACCGAGGAGCGGTGTTTGCCGGCAAGGGTCTTGAGCATGGAGGTCTCCATCACCCAGCGCAGCCGCTCCAGGCGGAACACGTCCTGGGCGAGCAGGTAGTACTGGACCAGCCCCCGGTACTCGGCGGCGTACTTCGCGACGATGGTGAAGTCCTGGTCGTGAAGTAGTTGGCCGTGTTGCGCCGGTTGGCCTTCGCGCATGTAGTTCGCGCACTTCTGCCTGATGACGTCCCGGGGCACGAACAGTCCGATGGCCCCGTTCACCGCCCGACGCCCCTTGGTGAGCTTCGTGTCGGTGAGCTGGGTTCGGATCTCGTAGCCGAGAAACCGCGCCGCCTGGCTGGCGGCGTGGGTGATCAACGTCTTGGACTCCGACAGCTCCAGCTTGAGTTGGTCGCGCAGGAACGCCGCGATCCGTGTCTTGATCTGTTCGGCTTCGTGCCTCGGGCCGGCGAACCCCAGCAGCCAGTCGTCGCAGTAACGCACGTACCGAAGCCGCCGGTAGTCCGGGTCGTTGGGGTCCTGGCTGGGCAGCCGACGACGGCGCTGGACAAGCATCCGCACCGCCGCCCGGTCGCCGTGCCATCGAGCCTTGGCGATCTGGTCATCGACGACCTCGTAGGCGCGGTTACGCCGACGCCGGTCACCGCGGTTGTACTCAGGCAGCAGAGTCTGTTCGACGAAGGTGTCCAACCGGTCCAGGTAGATGTTGGACATGACGGGTGAAGCGATCCCGCCCTGTGGTGCGCCCGAGAGCGTGGCGTGCCACCGCCAGTCCTCCAGATACCCGGCCATGAGCATGTTGGACACCAGCCGCAGGAACCGACCATCGTGGATCTTCTCCGCCAGGATCGAGGTCATGATCGCGTGGTCCAAAGACCCGAAACAGTTGGAGATGTCTCCCTCGATGAACCAGTGTGTTCCCTTCCAAACCTCGACCACCTCCCGCAACGCGGTATGGCAGCCCCGGCCGGGACGGAACCCGTGGGAGCGGTCGGAGAACTGAACGTCGTAGTAGGCCTCCAACAGCAGGCGCACCACCTCAGCGACCAGCTTGTCCGACCAGGTCGGCAGGCCCAACGGACGCTTCTTCGACGAGCCCTTCTTGTCGATGTAGATCCGCCGCACCGGCCGCCACCGGTAGCGTTCCTGACGCAGCACGTCAATGATCGCTTCGATCTTGGCCTGGGACATGCCGTCCACGGTCTCCGGCGTGACCCCGGGCGTCATCGACCCCTTGTTGGCGTAGATGCGCCCGTAGGCCAGCAGGAACAACTGCGGGTTGAATAGCTGTCGATACAGCCGCTCCAGCGGCAGGCCCCGCCTGCCGCGTTCCCGGATGACGTTCAGCACCGTTGCGGCGCTTCGCATCTCGCGTACCTCCCGTGGCTGAACGTCGTGATCACCTGTGCCGCTTCGCCCTGTGGTCCGGCTTTCCCGGCCTCCCCGGCGGGTCATGACTTCCGCGACTACTACCGGCACTCCGTCGCCGTAGCGCTCGCGCGCCGTAGGCGATCCCGTGGTACGTCTTCGTCATACGTGTCGAGCACGACGTAGGCCGCCCACTCATCTCCTTGACCACCCTCGCTGGGCGGCGTTCCGCGCCACGGAGGTTGCCCCAACTCACGGGTTCACGTCGGGACATGGCACGGCGCCGGTTACAGGCGTCATTCCGGCGGGTGCGCACTTTCACCACTGGAGATTGGGCTTCAAGCAATCCAGCCTTGGCCATATCGTGCGGGTCTTGCGGCACCCCGACCTGTACGCCTCCAGCCGGCCGCCGCTTCCCCGGCATGCTCTTGTCCCCTTCAGGTTTCCCCTCCAGGTAAACCGGGCGACCCACGAACCTCCCTCCGAGTCCGTCCCCACTGCGCAGGGGATACAACGAAGCGCCTCACGGCGCACACCCGGCGTGCCAGTCATCCCGGCACCGGGCTCTCCCCGAGCCGCCGACCGCTTGCGCGACGGGCGCCGATGGGCGCTGGATTCGCAGTACCCGCGGTCCACGGCGTCCCGGTATTCACCAGGAACCTCCTGCCCTTCC
>WNFX01005387.1_pt1 | contig 13536 bp, 10 predicted proteins | sample 5400111 | NCBI WGS metagenome assembly WNFX01 (sample SAMN13153363, study PRJNA577476) | soil metagenome | isolation source: 40 cm soil or saprolite under grassland replicate 1 | place: USA:California | collected 2016-06-15
GGGCCGAGGCGCAGTCCCGGCCCTCGGCGTGCCCGCGCCATGCTTGCTGCCCAGAACCGACGACGGCGCTGCACGAGGGACCCATCGGGGTGGCCGGGACGCGCCCGTGCCCGAGTAGTGACCGGGGTCCCGGCCAGGGACTTACGCGGGCGCGACGGGTGGCCCGAAGCGCGACCATGATCCTGTCCAAAGAGCTGACCGGGGTCACGTTCCCGGTCTGACCCGGCCTCGGCCGAAGGCAGTCTGTGATGACAGATGAAGCGCATCCGCATCGAAAGACCGAAGACCCGGCGCGAGCGCCCCCGGCGTGAGGTCCTTCCGCTGGACCCGCGAGACCCGGATATCGTCCGGGCCAAGGCGTTGCGTCGGCGGGTGTCGTGAGATCCGCCGACGACCTCCTGAGCGCCGCGAGCAGCGCACGGTCGGTGGGCTGCAGGCGAGGAAGTGGATGCTGACGGCGCAGCACCGCAAGCTCGTGGCGTAACACCAGAATCTCGATCTCCTTAGCCTCCGCCGACCGGAAGCAGAGCAGGACCAGCTCAAGGCTACGGCACAGCGCCAGGTAGACGAACGACCAGACCACTCGAGACCTCCGCCGACGAAGGCGAGCAAGCGACGCCGCATCGTAGTCCTTCGGCAAGCGGTACTTGCTGGTGACGGCCGGCACGATCGACTTTTGGCACCCCACGCGACGTTGCGCGCTTCATCGCGGCAAGGGCTTGGCGGTCCGCACCGGCTTGCTGGCGGCGACGGGCGAGCTGTACCTCGCCCGCCAGCTGGGTCTCCAAGTGGCTGAGGTCGGCGTCCGGGCCGAGGAGCGGGACGGCAGCAAGGTGCGGATCGCGATCGACGCGCTGGCAATGCTTGGGGAGGCGCTCGCGGTTCGCCGAGCGGCCGCGATCGGTGCCTACGACCGGCCTGAACGCACCGAGCGCGGCGAACTCCCTACTATCGGCAGGATCCCATAAACACGAGCGAATTGGCGTATAACCGTGAAGCGCGGAACTCGCCGGCTGCACGGCGGGTGATGGAGCGGCCTCATTGCGGGACCGGACGTCGAGGTTGGTAAGGAGGGCCCTGTGGGGCCGACGCCGAAGGCTGTACCCGTGACGACGAGGATGCGTTCGCGCCTTCTCGCCGTTTTGCCAACCGTGCTGCTGGTGGTCGCAATAGTCGCCGCAGCGGCACCCGCCAACGCCGCCGACGACCAGCCCAAGCCGCTAACCTCGCGGCGGCTGTTCGATCAGTCGCGGCCCGGCGTCCAGCTCATCACGGTCGAGTTCTCGGCTGGGTTAGGCATGCCCGACCCCATCGTGACCGCGGCCAACGAGAGGGCCCTGGAGACGATGGCCGCGGACAGGATCCGGCGGGGCGAGATCCCGGCGACCCAGGCGGCGGCGCGCGGCGCGATCGTCGAGGAAATGGCTCGAGAACCGTTCCGCTGGTTCACCGCGTCCAGCAAGGTCCGCCGGACCAAGGTCAAGCTGACGGCGACGGGATCGGGGTTCTCGATCACCCCCGACGGCTACATCGTCACCAGCGCCCATGTGGTCGGCCAGAAGGACGACGACATCAAGGCGGCGTTCCTCGCCCAGGAGCTCCGTGACGAGGGCGACGACTTCGTCGCCAACGTTCGCGCTGAAGGGCTCACCCAGGCCCAGGCGACCAAGTTCCTTGGCGCGATCGTGCAGTGGGCGACGAAGATGGCCACGTTCACCAATTTCGAGCGGAGCATCGCCGTGCTCGGCTCCACCGGCAGCGGCTCGACCAGCTCGTCGAAGCGCCGCGCGGCCACGCTGGTCGACGCTGGCGAGGAGTTCCCCGGTAAGGACGTGGCCCTGATCAAGATCAAGAGCCGCAACATGGCCACGGTGCCGCTGGGTGACGACACCGCGCTCGGCACCGGTGACCGGCTGTTCGTGCTTGGCTTTCCGGGAGCGGCGACCTTCAACCCGCTGCTCTCCAAGGCCAGCCAGGGGGAGCCGACGCTCACGCAGGGCGTGCTCAGCGCCAAGAAGCAGGTCAACGGCGGCTACACCGTCCTGCAGACCGACGCCGGGATGACCCACGGCAACAGCGGCGGACCGGTGTTCGACGAGCAGGGCAAGGTGGTCGGGGTCGCGACCGCCGAATCGGTCGATCCCAAGACCGGTCGTGAGCTCTCCGGCCTGAACTTCGCGGTCCCCGCCTCGATCGTGAACGAGCTGCTCCGCAAGGCGCACGTCTCCGCCGCCGAGGGCGAGGCCGGACGTGCGTACCGCCAGGCGCTCGATGCGATCGACCGGCAGTGGTACAAGCGTGCGCTGCCGCTCCTGCAGCGGGTGCAGGCGCTCGACCCCGGCCACCCGCAGGTGGCCAAGCTCATCAAGGACTCGCAAGCCGCGATCGAGCAGGGCCGTGACCGCACGCCGCTGGAGATCCTCGGGCTGCCGGTGCTGGTCATCGCAAGCGCCGCCGGTGTGGCGGTGGTCGTGCTGGTGGGCCTTGGAGTCCTGGCGCTACGGTCGCGTCGACGGCGTGGCGAGCCAAGTCTGGAGCCGGTCTTTCCCGTCGCCGGCGAGGACACCCAGCCGGAACCCGCCGCTGCTGCGGCCCCAGGACCAGCCCCGCCTGGGTCCGCTGACCCGCCGTGGGCGACGCCGCCTGCGTCGGCAAGCCCCGCCGGGACACAGCTCCTCGGCCCTGGAAGGCCTGAATACGCGCAGCGGAACCGCGACTGGCAACAGTCCTGGTGGACCGCTGACGCGTCGCGGACCGTGGAGGTCTCGGCCACCGGCAACGCTGAGCCCGCACCCGTCCCCAGGGCGATGCCGCGCAGTCGGCAGCGCCGGCGCCGGTGGCGGCTGACCGGCGCGGCGGTCGGGCTGGTGCTGGTGCTGGTCACCACTGGACTGCTGGCGGTGCTGCGGCCCTGGTCGCACACTGCCGCGCCAGGTGCCACCACCGCGCCGACCAGCGCCACCACTGCGGCGCTGGCCACGACCGGTTCGCCGGTTACCACCGCTCCGCGGGCTACCCGGCCCCGCGGGCCACTCGGGCGTGTGGTGGCCGAGGTCCGTGTGCCGGACGGGCTGGCGCTGACGGTGCCGGCGGTCGGCGGTGGCTCGGTGTGGGCGCTGGCGCTGGACACCGAAGTCTCGGCGATGCTGGACCCGCGGGTGTCGCTGGCGCGGGTCGACCCGGCCAGCAACCGGGTCACCGCGCGGATCCCGGTTCCCGGCACCGGCCTGGGGGGCGTGGTGGCGATGGCGTACGGCGCCGGATCGGTGTGGCTGGTCGACAGCGACCAGGCGAGCCATAACGTCGTCTCCAAGGTCGACCCGGGCCGCAACCGGGTGGTCGACCGGATCACGGTGGGTCTGCAGCCGGTCGACATCGCATTTACCGGCCAGGCGGTCTGGGTGCTGAACTCGGTCGACGAGACGGTCTCGCGTATCGACCCCACAAGTGACAAGGTGGTCGCCGCCGTGCGCCTGCCGGACAGCTCCTTGCCACCGCGGTCGGTCGCGGCCACCGCGAGCGGCGTCTGGCTGCCCGACGCCGACCTCGGGCTGGTGCGGATCGACCCCGACACCAACCGGGCCATGATCGTGTCGGTGCCTGGCTGCTGCTCCGGCCCGGTCACGGCGGCGGCGGGGGCCATCTGGGCCGCGGACTCGCGCAGCGGTACGCTGCTGCGCTTCGAGCCGGCAAGCCACCGGATCGTCCGGATCCGGCTTGACGATGTGGTCGACCTGGTGACCGACGGCGACCAGGTCGTGGCCATTGGGCACTCTCAGGTGACCTGGATCGACCCGTCCACCAACCGGGTCACCGGGGTGCTGCCGGTCGGCCGGCCCGACGGGATCGCCGGGGGCGATGGGATGGTCTGGGTCGCGGACCTCGACTCCAAATCGCTCAAACGCTTAGCGGCGCCCTGAGTCCCAGATCGAAAATCTGGCGCTCGAGGTCGCCGAAGCCGGTGCTCAAGCCTCTGACCAGGCCGTCGCCAGACCCGATGTCTGGCAACGACGGCTCCCATGTCTGCCCGGCTGGCCCGGTCCGTGACACCGGCAGGGCCTGGACGGTGCGGCCGGTGGCGCCAGGCTCGCGATGCTCGCCTGCTGTCGGCCCGCGACGCCATACTGCAGCACGTGCAGACATTCCGCGCCGTTCAGGTTGCCAAGCTGGACCCCGATGAGGCCGGCCGGGGATGGCCACTGTCCGGCCAGCGCTGGGTGGTCCACCACCGCGGCACGCGCGAGGTGGTGGTGCTGGACCGATGGTTCGAGCCGGTCTGGCGTGTGGGCCTGCCGTCCGCGTGGGGCAAGGTGTGCGCGGTCGCCGAGGACCTGTCATTGGTGGCGTGCTCGCTCGGGCGCCAGGTGCGGCTGCTTGATGGCACCGGGGGCCAGGTCGCCCGCTTCCACCTGTTGTCCCCGGGGACGCAACGGGGGGACGCCAGCTGCGAGTTCGCCCGCGACGGCCGCCACCTGTGGGCCCACGCCTTCATCGATGACCGTGACGAGCTGTGGCTGATCGACCTGACCGAGCTCAGCGTCGTTGACCACCGCCGGCTCGACACCTGGGCTGGCGGCCTCGTCCCGTTCCATCACCCCGACGGCCAGACCATCGGCCTTGAACTCGCTGAGGGCCAAGACGGGTCGGCGATCAGCTGGGCGCGTTCGGCTGGCGGCCGCATCCAGCTGCGCCACAGCCTGGGCTTTGACCGCGTGCTGGCTGACCTGCACCCCTCCGGTCAGGAATACCTCACCACCCCGCACCACGGCGGCGAGGAGCTGGCGCGGCACCGCTTCGACAACGACGGCGTCATCGATTGGCTGCCGGCGGCGGACGCCCTGCCCGTCGCCGACCAGTGGGGCGCGTCCCAGGACCGCTGGTACTACTGCGCCGGCTACCTCACCGACGAGGCGATCCTGGCCAGCGTGCACAACGACTCCTACCACTGGCATGCACTGGTCAAGCGCAGCCCGATGGGTGTGCTGGGCCGGGTCGACTACGGCCCGACGATGTGGGCGCCGGGCTGGTTCCTGCCACCGCGAGCTGGGACCTGGGTGACCATCGGCGACACCGGGACCCAGCGCTGGGAGCTGGCAGAAGAGCCGAGCGAGCGGCTCGGCACCCAACTCAGCCTTCTTGACGACACCTAGCCGGATCCGCTGATCGCATCCCGCACTCGTTGTCGGCTGTGCAGATAGCCAGCATTCCCGGACTTCCAATACGCCGCCTCTCCCAGTTATGCGCGCTTGAGGCTCGCACACCCTCAGACCGGTGCGGGCAACGCGAGCGCCGTGTCCGGCAATCCCAGCAGACACCGGCCGGCCCAACAACGCCCCATGCCCACCACCCAGGACCTGGTGGTGTCCACGTCCACCTCGCCTACGGTGCCGAGTCGGCCGCGCCCTATGGCACCGAACGGCCGCCGATCGGCGTCCGAGCGGACGCGGACCGATACGCGTACGAACCCCAGCGCCCCAGGACCCAGCCTGTGGGTCAGCGCCCGGGCGTGGGGATTGATGAGCGGATAGCCGAGGCTGCTCAGCCTGGCGATTTCTGGCACCGGGTGTCCGGTTGGTATGGTCGCCCACCTGGCTTGGGTGTCCTGACAACCATCGACCGGCAAAGGGACTCGGATGCGTCAACTCCTTGCAGCGGTGGTCATGGCCGTGCTGGTCGCAGTCGCGGGCTGCTCCTCTCAGCCTCAGATGACCTCCGCGCCGGCCGGGAGCCCGGTGGCGCCGCCGACCACGGTGAAGCCCAAGGCGCTGTCGCGCGCGGCGGCCGCCAAGCGCTACCTGGAGATCGTCCGGCCGTACAACCTGGCCTTGGAGCGGCTGGAGCAGGCGTTCAACGCTGGCGAGCCGGTCGTCAGGCTACGGACGCTGGCGGACGCGGTCGCGCGGTCGAACGCGGCGCACATGCGCCAGCTTCGCGCGACGGTGTGGCCTTCGGCAGTGCGCGCGCCGATGAAGGAGCTGCTGGTGGAGTCGGCGACCGCGCAGCCGTACTGGCGTCAGGCGGCGACCGCGGGTACGCGCCAGGAGCTGGCCCGATCGCTGGTGGCGGTGGCTCGCCACGACGGCACGGATCCCGCGAACAAGATCCGCCGTGCCCTGGGCCTGGACGACTATGACGAGACCGATGTCTCCTGAGATCAACCGCTTGGCGCTTCGATCTATCCCAGCGTTTGGCGTTCGGGACGTGCACCTCGGCCGCTGGACCGCGACGATGACGGCGGCGGGAAGCGAAAGCCGCCGAAGAAGGACCGCGGGGCTCGAGCAGGGCAAGGCCAGCGAGTTCTCATGCCGGGTGTCTCGCTGCTCGGAGGCGGCCGTGAACATCGTGGTCGCCGTCTGCCCGTTTGGTGGCGGAGGGGAAATGCGGTGAACTCACCCGACCGCGAACGGCCCCTCTGATTGCAAGCTGCTCGGGTACCGGAGCGCTGGCGTTCGGTGGCGTGACAGCAGAGAGGAGCGAGGTGCCTGGAATCTTCAAGCGGCTTCAGCGGAAGCCATCCATCTACGACCACCTCCGCCGGCACGTCCCGCCACAGGGCCCCGGGCTGCTGGAGGGGGGCGAGAAACTTCCCGACGAGGACGAGCTGGAGGGGCGCGTGCGCTGGGTGGCGGGAGCGATGGACGGCGTGGGAACGCACCATTTCGGCACCGGCGCTGCGGACGGGGAGCAGGACGAGGTATTCGACCTGGTCTTCGAGGCGACCTCCGGCAGACCCTCCCGGGGCGCGTTCGACCGCCTCTACGCCCGCCTGGTGAGCTGCTTGGCGATCGGGCTGGTCGACCCGCTGCTGGAGCGGATCGGGCAGTCGCCGCTGCCGCCGGCGCGGATCCACGAGCTCGGGCGTCGGCTGGCTGAGCGGTCACGGCACCGTGAGCCGGTGAAGGTCGGGATCGCCCTGCTGGGCGCGGTCCGCGGCGCCGATGACCGCCAGCTGCTGGCGACGCTGGGCCGCCACGAGGAGTTCACCCTCTACAGCGCGGTCGCACTGGCCAATACCGTCGACGATCCTGAGCCGACGCTGTGGGAGCTGGCCAAGGCCGTCGATGGGTGGGGACGGATCCACCTGGTCGAGCGGCTGCGGGACACCGACCGTGCCGAGATCAGGCGGTGGCTCCTCCGCGAGGGCTTCCGCAACCGGATCATGTACGAGTACCTCGCCTATATCGCGGCGACCACTGGGGGCCTGGCGGAGGCGCTGGACACTGACGAGCCCGACGATGAGCTGCTCGAGGCTGCCTGCGAGATCATCGCCGCACTCGTCACCGGCGGGCCGGCCGAAGACCTCGACGACTACACCGACGCCCCGCGTGCGGTCGAGTTGCTCGTCGGGCACCTGGAGCGCCGCGCCGAGCGCCTGGGCCAGTTCCTGGTGATCGATCAGGTCGAGAGCCACCTCACCCGCGATGACGACCGCTGGCCCGCCCGGGAGCAGCAGGGCTGGACCGTCAAGCGTCGCGAGCGGCTGCTGGCCGCCTGCCGGGCCATCAAGGCACGGCCGCTCTGGCGTGACCTGGCGACACGAGGCCTGGACGCCGACGACCCGGTCGAGTTCGACCAGGCCGAGCGAGCCGCGCGTTGCCTTGGGGTCGACACCTTCCCTGCCCACTGGCGGCGGGTGCTCGCCGACCCGCTCGGCGGCAACTGGTCGGCAATCATGCAACTGGCCAGCGACGACACGATCGGCCAGGTGCTGGAGCACGCGCAGCGCTCCCTGCCGCTGAGAGCCATCGCATCCGGGCCGGCTGACGACCTCGGGCTTGGCCCAGAGTTCCGAGCCCACACTGCCCTGGATTTCATCGTGCAGGACCTTGGCCGGTTCCCCGGTCGTGGCTGGCCGCTGCTCGCCACCGCCCTACGCAGCCCGGTCGTGCGCAACCGCAACATGGCTCTGCGGGCACTGGACCAGTGGGGCCGCGAGCACTGGCCTCCTGAAGCGCCCGCGGCCCTGGACCGTGCCGCTGTGCAAGAGCCCCGCGTCGAGGTGCGCGAGGGCATGCTGCGCCTCCTGCGAGGCGAACCGCTCGAGCCGAGCGGCTCACAGGACCGCGGCGCACCGGCCTGAGGTCGTTGGCGGGCTGCTTGGCGACATGACGTGATTGGCGCCGGCATCCTTCAGGTGGGCATCGTAGCTGCCACGCCGCCGCCGGCCCTGGCTGGCTGAAAGAAGCCGTCCCGCTCCGGCCGGGCCAGACCGTCCGCTTCCTGACTCCATTCACCGGCTACGCCGAGCCGCCGCGCCCGAATGGCCACCGAACGGTCGCCGACCGGCGCTTGAGCGGAGGCGGACCGATACGCATACGAACCCCACCGCCCCGGGGTCGAGGCTCTGGGTGAGCACCCGGGCATGGGGATTGATGAGCTGACAGCTGAAGTTGCTCAGCACATGCGAGACGTGACGGTCCGCTGAGAGACGACAGTGATGTCGTGGCCCCTTGATAAGGTCGTCCCAGATGGTGCGAGTTGACGCCCGAGCCTGGCGTGTTGACGGCGATGAGGAACGGACCCGCCCCGGTGGCGGAAAGCGGAGGCGTCGGCGGTCAGCCGAGAGGGTGTGGAGGTTGGCGATGGATGTTGTGGTGACGGACGCGACAGTGACCGGCAAGGAGACGGCCAGGCTGCTGCTCGAAGGCGTATCGTCGCCGCTGACCCTGCGCGACCTCATCCGGTTCCGCGTCCGGGAGGAGGTGGCGCGGTACAACGCCAACCCCGCGCTGCGGTTCAATGGCCTGGTGCAGCCCTCGCAGGTCGAGGCCGATCTCAATGGGTACCGCCTGCCCCGAACCCGGCGGCTAGACTGGGAGGCGCAGGCGGCCACGGCCATTCGGGCATTTGAGCGCAACGGATTTTTCGTGTTCGTCGGTGACCGCCAGGTCGACGACCTCGACCAGGAGCTGACCCTCGCGGACAGCGATGTCGTGAGCTTCGTGCGGCTGGTGCCGCTGGTCGGGGGCTGACCGCGTGCGGCGCTGGCGCCGCAGCGCCCACCGCGCTGGCAAGGCTGTGTGGGAGCCGCACGAGGCGCGAGCCCGGAGCCTGCTCGCCGCGTTCGACGACCCGACGCTCGCCGACGGCACGATCGGCCTCCCGCAGCTGACCTTCCTCCGAGAATGGGGGGAGCGTGTGGCGGCGCGGTCGCCCGAGACGGTCGGGTCTGTCCTCATGTTGCTGGTGCGCCGAGCCGGTGACCACGGCTGGGGCTGGTGGCAGCGGCAGCAGGCCGCCGAGCTGGCCAGGCATCGATACGTGGTGTCCGCGGACGACGCGCTGCTCGCGGCTTGGACTGCGGTGCGGGCGCCGGACGGCTGGTACGCCGGGCAGCTTCTGCGGGTTGTTGAAGGCATGCTGCGCCGCACGGTCGGGCCGGTTGCTCGCGGCGACGCGGCGGTCAGTGCGATCCGCGCGCTGGTCGACTCCGTCGATCGGCGCCGCGCGCTGTCGGCCGTCGACCGCAGCGCCGTGCGGGCCCGACTGCTGAAGCTGCTGCCAGCCGTCGACAGCGGCGCCGTTTACACGTCCGTGATCGTGCCTGGCGATGGGTGGGCGGCGGTGGTGCTGCCGCACCTGACCGCCCTGACCGATGGCACCGCCCAAAGTACGGCGCTGCTGCGCCACCTCGCTGCCGCGACCGGCAGCAAGCCGACCCGGGCCTGGCTGGCGGCCAGCCAGAAGCTGCTCGAGCCGTCACCGGCACGCGCGGTGCTGCGGTTGCTGCTGGAGCGGCTCACCGATGCCGAGCCGGTCACGACGACCACATCGTGGGGCACCCTCCCGACGGTCTTGAGCGAGCGCAACGCCGATGTCGCTCGTGCGGCTGTGTGGGCGACGATCGGGCTGCGGGAGCGCTGGGTGGTCCCGACGCTGCACCGGCTCGCGGATCGCGCTCTCCACGCCTCGAGCCTGACCGGATGGCTGGTGGGTGACAAGGTGCCCAACGCGTGCATCGTTTCGCTGGGCCAGATCGGCACTGCGCAGGCCAGTGCCGCGCTCCAGCAACTGCGGGACACCACCACGCACAATGGGTTCCGCAAGCGCATCGGCGCGGCGCTGACCGTGGCCGCGACCGTATCCGGGCTCACGCCAGGCCAACTCGCCGAGCGGACGGTGCCGACCGGCGGGCTGAGCGACCACGGCACCGTGGAGATAGTGGCGGGGACGCTCACCGCGCGAGCGAGTGTGGACGACGACCTGAAGATGAGGGTCCACTGGGCGACCCCCAGCGGCTGGGCTGCCAAGCCACCCCCCGACGCGCCCAAGGCTGACGTGCAGGCTGTCAGGCAGCAGGTGAAGGACCTGCGCGACACGCTCGGCGCGCAGCGGCGACGCCTCGAACGGCTGCTCTCGGCGGACCGTCGCTGGGACCTGGCCGACTGGCGCCGGTACTACCTCGACCACCCCATCACCGGCCGGCTCACTCGGCGGCTCATCTGGCGCATCGTCGATCGCAATGGCGCGACGGTGACCGGCATCCCGACCACGGCCGGCACGGTACGCACCCTTGATGGGGAGGATCCGATGCCCACGACAGGGACGGTCGCGCTGTGGCATCCGCCCACCTCGGCCACGGACGAGGTGGGCGCGTGGCGGTCCTGGCTGCTCGACCACGCGGTGCGGCAGCCGTTCAAGCAGGCATTCCGTGAGGTCTACCTGCTGACCTCCGCCGAGCGGGAAACCGGCACCTACTCCAACCGGTTCGCAGCGCACGTGCTCCACTACCAGCAGGTCTATGCGCTGTTCAAACAGCGCGGCTGGCTCGCCAATTACCTCGGCCCCTACGACGGCGGCTACCACGGGCGCGCACGCCACGACTTCCCCGACGCCGGGCTCACCGCGGTGTTCGAGCACGTTCAGGCCGACGCCGAGGCCGAGCAGCATCGCGTGGAGCTGTGCGGCACCGACCGGGTCTGGTTCTTCCGGACAGTGGACCGGGCCAAGCAGGCGGTCCCGCTCGAGCAGGTGCCCCAGCTGGTGTTCTCCGAGGCAATGCGCGACGTCGACCTGTTCGTTGGTGTCAGCTCCATCGCGCTCGATCCGAACTGGGCCGACCGCGGCGACGACCCGTACCACGACTACTGGCTGCAGGCGTCCTTCGGCCCGCTCAGCGCGACCGCCGAGGTCCGCCGCGATGTCTTGGCGCGCCTGCTGCCAAAGCTGAAGCTCGCCAACCGGGTTGAGCTCGGCGACCGCTACCTCCGGGTCCGCGGCAAGCTGGGCACCTACAAGGTGCACCTTGGCTCGGCGAACATCCTCATCGAGCCCGACGACCGCTACCTGTGCGTCGTCCCGGCCAACTCCGGCCGGACAAGGCGCGTCATGCTGCCGTTCGACGGCGACGAGGTCCTCAGCGTGATCTTGTCGAAGGCGCTGCTGCTCGCCGCCGACGACAAGATCACTGACCCGACCATCCTGCGGCAACTCCAGCGGCGAGCCTGACCTCCGCGGATAGGCGAACCGCTACGCTGGGCCAGCCGCGCCCGAACGGCCGCCGAACGGTCACGGACCGGGGTCCGAGCGGAGGCGGACGGGAATCGAACCCGCCAGGCGGGGGACGCCCCGTGGGGTTCAGAAACTCGGCCGGGCGCGCTGAGCAGCGAGGACCGGGCCACGCGATAATCCGCCGACGGCCCTGTCCTTCCTGTAGCTCATGACGCGCCGATTCCTCGGCATCCTGCTTGGGCGGTTCCAAGGCGAGCACGCCAAGGACGTCGAGATCGCCGTCCTCCGCCACCAACTCGAGGTGCTGCCGCCAGGTCAAGCGACCCGAGTTCCAGCCCTGTGGGCGCCAGATATTTCGGTCACCTCATGTGACCTGCGCACACTCATGGATCAGCCCACCCAGCCGATCCCGTCGCACCACCCTCCCAGCCGACACGACGACCGCTGATTCGCGGGGTCCAAGTGGTGGCGGCTGCCCCAAGGCGCGGTGTGGGCGGTGGATGTTGGAGTGATCGGCGGACTCGGCCGGCACAGACGCCAGGTGCCGGCGTCCGAAGATGAGCATCCGGTCAAGCACCTCACGCCGCACGGTACCGACCCAGCGCTCCGCGTAGGCGTTGGCCGTGGTGCCCGTACCGGCGTGCGCAGCACCCGATCCCCTCGGCGGCAAAGACCACGTCGAACGCGGCGGTGAACTTGGTATCCCGATCACGGATGAGGAATCGGCTGACGTGGTCGCCGAACTCCATCAGGAGGTTAGTGCTGCGTTCCTCAACCACGGTGTGCAACCGTGGCATGCTTGGCGTGACGTCTGACGCATGGCACGAAGGGAGGCCGCCATGCCCAAGCTGCTGCACGCCCGCCCACCCAAAGACCCCGACGAGGAGCGCACGGTCTCCAGCGCGCCCGCATGATCGCCCGCAGCTGGGATGGCCTGCGGACCACCCAGATCGCCGCCGAGCTGGGCTGCCACCCGCAGACGGTCCGCGAGCGCCTGGCCCGGTTTGCCGCCGAGGGCCTGGGCGGGCTGGGGGACCGGCCCGGCGGCGGGCGCCCACCCCGGCTGACCAAGCACCAGCGCAGCCAGCTCATCGCGCTGGCCCGCAGCACCCCGCCAGGGCGGCTGCGCCGCAAGGCCGACGGCAGCCTGGCCGCCGACGACCAGCGCCACCAGGCCCACTGGACCCTGGATGGGCTCACCGGCGCCGCTCACCGGCTGGGCATCCGGGTCGGTCGCAGCCAGGTCCGCCGGATCCTGCTGGCCCAGGAGCGGGTCCGCTGGCGCCCATCCCGCTCCTGGGCCGGCAGCACCGACCCCGACTTCGCCGCAGCCGCAAAGGACCCGGGTCGTCGCGCTCTCCACCCACCCGCCCAAGGGTGCGACGGTCGTCTGCGCCGACGAGCTCGGCCCGGTGACCGCGCACCTTCCCGCCCGCACCGGGCTGGTCGGCGGATGGGCACCGGGTCAAGGCACCCTTGGAGTACGGCCGTGGCGAGGAGCGGGTGTGGTGTACGGCGCGCTGCGGGTCGGTGACGGCCAGGAACGCACCCTCACCGCCCCCTCGCGTAACACCGCTGGCTGGAAGCGGCTGCTGCAAGCGATCGAGCGGGCCAACCCGACCGGCGACCTGTACGTCATCAGCGACAACCTGTCCAGCCACGACAGCCGGGCGCTGCGGGCGTGGCTGGCCGACCATCCCCGCATCCGGCAGGGGTTCATCCCCAAACGGGCGTGCTGGCTGCACCTGCAGGCGGGCTGGTGGCGGCTGTTTCGCCGTGCGGCACTGGCCGGCCGGTCGTTGCCAACGCCGGTGAGCTCGAGCACGCCACGCGGGTGGCCACCCGCCAGCTCAACCGGCGCGCTCGGCCGTGGTGTGGGGCCGTCTGCCCCGCCGACCCGCAAACTACGCCGCAAGTTCGTGTACCGCCTTTGAGGAACGTAGCATTAGTCAGCATGGAACGGCCGGCCCCGGTCCCGCATATGACGTGGGTCACCCACACTGAGCGGGCGGAGCCACCGTACGGAAGGAGCCGGCCGTGGCCAGTGTCTCGCACCTTGCCCCAATCCACCTCGGCCTGGACGTC
>WNFX01006343.1_pt1 | contig 13535 bp, 11 predicted proteins | sample 5400111 | NCBI WGS metagenome assembly WNFX01 (sample SAMN13153363, study PRJNA577476) | soil metagenome | isolation source: 40 cm soil or saprolite under grassland replicate 1 | place: USA:California | collected 2016-06-15
TCGCCAGGTCCTCGGCGAAGCGCGCGGTGATCTCGTAGGGATCGCGCGTCTCGGGCAGGATGCGCTCCCACACCTCGGGGTACGAGGGATGCGCCACACGGTCCCAGGCGTCGCGGGCGGGCGCCGCCATGATCACCGTGCAGCCGGGCTTGCCCACGGCCTCGATCATGCCGCCGAGATATCCCAGCCCCGACGAGACCAGGGTGAGGATCGGATTGACGGAGGCGAAGATGGCATACGGGCTCGAATCGGGGACCCCGTAGACGAGCACGTCGACTCGCTCCTGGCTCGCCTCCCGACGCGGCGGATAGAGCGCGGCCTGCTCCTCGAGGGCCGCGCGCTGCGTCTCGTCGACGGCGCCCGCGAAGATCCGGGCCGCGTGATGGGGATCGGCGAGGAGGGTGTCGATCTTGAAGATGCGCTTGCCCAGTCGCCCCTCGAGGTGCTGACCCATCTCGTCGAGCACGGCGTGCATGCGGTTGCGGTTCACGGACATCGACATGCCGTCCGGGGTGTGGGTGACGCGGATGGTCCGCCACGTCGACAGCCCGACGCAGATGGACTTCCAGCCGCCCGTGAAGCCACGGATGTAGTTGGTGTTGACGTAGACGGTGAGGTCCGAATCCGTCACCAGCCGATGCACCTCGACGGGATAGCCGTGGTCCGCCGTCTCCCCGAGATCGACGATCAGCGCAGGGTCCTCGGCGTCGTGACAGAGGAGCCGATCCCCGAACTCTGTCACGAGATCGGCGCCGAGGAGGCGGGCGAGCTCGGCGGGCCGGAGCATGCGATGGAGGGCGTTGGCGCAGATGAGCGTCACGTCCCGCCGACGCACGCCCGCTCCCTCGAGCTCGTCGAGGACGGCCTGAATCGCCACCCGGCGGATCGGCCCGAAGGATCCCGTGGTGTGATCGTCGAAGGCGATGGTCACCGTCGCCCCCGGCCACACGAGCGCGCCGATGCGCGGCAGCCCCCGCGGGGCGGACAGGGCGGCGCGCACGGCGCGGTCCAGATCGGAAAGGGGCGGCAAGCTTGCGCGCTCGATGTTGGACAGCACGCGTGTCGTGTCGGGCAGGTCGGCCGTGATCGTCGTCTCGCCGTACGGAACTTCGACCTTCATGAGCGCCTCGCTTCCTTGACGGGCCACACGCTCGTCGCTACAGTGCGCCATACTAACTCTCCGGCCCTCGGCATGCGATCACTCACTGAACTGACAGGAGGACGACCATGAAGTTCGGATTGAGATACGCGAGCCTGGGCCGGTATTCGAACGGCCCCGCGGCGGTCGAGCTGGCGCAGGCGGCCGAGGCCGCCGGCTTCGACTCCATCTGGACCGTGGAGCACGTCGTGGTGCCGCACGGATACCAGTCGCGCTATCCATATTCTCCGAGCGGGCGGATGGGCTCGGGCCTCGAGGACTACCCCATCCCGGATCCGCTGGTCTGGCTCGCGTATATCGCCTCCGCCACCCGGACGATCAAGCTCGGGACCGCCATTCTCATCCTCCCCCAGCGGAATCCCGTGATCACCGCCAAGGAGATCGCCACCCTCGATCATCTGGCGGGCGGCGGGCGCGTGCTCCTGGGCATCGGCGTGGGCTGGCTCGCCGAGGAGTTCGCCGCCCTGGGAGCGCCCTTCGAGGACCGCGGGCCCCGCACGGACGAATACGTCGCCGCCATGCGCGCTCTCTGGAGCCAGGAGTGCGCGAGCTACAAGGGGCGCTTCGTCTCCTTCGATCAGGTCTTCTGCCGTCCCCTGCCGCCCGAGCGACGCATCCCGATCATCGTGGGCGGCGACACGGTGGCGGCCGCGCGACGGGCCGGACGACTCGGCGACGGCTACTTCCCCGCGCGCCCGGCCCCGCCCGAGCTCCTCGACGAGATGCGCCGCGCCGCCGAGGCGGCGGGCCGCGATCCGGGCTCCATCGAGATCACGGTCGCCGCGCCCACGGAAGCCTCGGAGATCGAGGCGCTGGCCAAGCGAGGGATCACGCGCGTCGCGGTGCCGGTGAGCGCCGCCGCGGGGCTGCCCGCGCAGGTCAAGACGCCCGACGACGTGCTTCGCTACGGCAAGGAGATGATCGCGCGGTTTCGTTGATCTCGGAGGGGGGCTCTGCCGCGAAGCCGGTCAGGAGGCAGGGCGGAGGCCAGCCTTGGCGAGGCGGGGAAACACGGTGTCGCGGAATGCCGCGATCTCCCGCTCGGGCGGGGCGAAGGTCAGGAGCGGCATGAGGTAGAGATTCCGCACACCGAGCTTGGTCATCTCGACGATGCGTTCGGCGCAGTCCGCCGCTGTCCCGATGAGTCCCAGGGCCTCGCAGAGCTGGGCGACCACGTCGTCGGGCACGAACGAGGTCGCCGCGATGGCGGCCTCCCAGTCGTGGGCATGGGAGAGGTCGGGATAGACCTTGTGCACAGCCTCCGGGATCTCCATCTTCGGAAGCTTGAGGCCGGCAGGCCCCAGCCAGTAGCCGCCCCAGCGAAGAATGCCCCAGTGGACGGCTGTGGGACGGGCACCTCGATCGCCTTGGCTCCGGAGGCGGCCATCAGCACGGGGATGTGACGGCCGGACACGTAGCCCAGGCGTCCGGGCGTGCCGCCGAAGTCGACGGTCTTGCCGGCGAGGAGGGCCTTGACGGTGCCGATGCACGCCCGCATGTCGGCCAGCGTCGCGGGCGACCGTCCGATCGTGCTCGCCGAGGTGTAGCCGGTGCCGATCACGAATCGCACCCGCCCCGGCGCCAGCTCTTCCACGGTCTGGATCGCGCTCGCCAGCACCGAGGCGTGGCGGGTGAGGGGGTTGGTGACGGCGGGGAAGAGCGCGAGCCGCGTGGTCTGCGCCGCCGCCTGGCCGAGGACGACGAAGGTGTCGCGGCTGAGCATCTGGCTGTCGAGGATCCCCGCCCCGTCGAAGCCCGCCGCCTCGATGCTCTGGATCAGCTTCATCAGGCGAGGCATGGGATCCGTGCCGGGGACCCGGATGTGCACGCGAACGGGCTCGGTCATGGCGTCCCCTCAGTGCGTCTCGTACTTCTTGCCCAGCTCCTCTTCCCAGCGCAGGTACTGGATGGCTTCCGCCCACGTGCGATCCGTCCCCATGGTCAGCACGTCGTTCGGGGGATTCATCACCCCGCTGAGGCCTTGCTCCACGGGAAGTCCGGCACGGATCCATGCCGCCATCCCGTCGCCCAGCACCGAGACGCGCTGATAGCCGAGCGCCTTCAGCGCCGCTCCCGCGAGGACCGAGGAGAGGCCACTGGCGCAGGTCGCGATCAGCGGCGTGTCCTTTGACGGCGCGACGTCCGCGATCGTGAGCTCCAGCCAGCCCCGCGGCACCCAGCGCGCTCCCGGCACGTGGCCGTTGCTGAAATCACGGCTCGTGTCGACGAATATGATCACGGGCGGCGATGCGCCTTTGCGGCGCTCGTCGAGGGCGGCGGGAGTGATCAGCTCGACCTGCGCCTTGGCGGTGTCGTAGCCCGCCGGGAGACCGCCCCCGATGCCCTCGTCGTAGCCGCGGGGACCGCCAGGAGACTCGCCGCTGACGAGCGGCTGCCCACTCGCGGCCCACGCCGTGGTGCCGCCGTCCACGATGTACACGTTGGGGAAGCCCATCTGCCGATACCAGGACGCGGCCACCGTCGCCCGCACGCGGCCGTCGCACGCGAAGACCACGTGGCCGTTCTTGACCGCCACGAGGTCGTCCGCGCGCTGCACGGCTTGCCCGCCGGGAAACCACTGGAAGCCCGGGATGTGGCCGCGCGCGTATTCCTCCGTGGGCCGGACGTCGATCAGGTAGACGTTCTCGCGCTCGGCCCTGGCCACCAGCTCCTGAAGCGCGACGATCGAGAGCGCGCGGACGCCATCCTCCGCCGCGATGCGCGCGGCGAAGGCCTCGGCCTTCGTGAGCCCCGCGGCCGAGACCTCGGGCAGCGCGAGACGCGTCGAGCCGGTCTCGAGCTCGAGCCCCGCCATCAGCCAGCCCATGGTGCCGTTGCGCAGATCGAAGACCTTCGAGAAGCCCATGCGCTGCAGGAGCCGCGCGCCCACGATGCTGCGGGTGCGCCCCGCGCAGTGCACGACCACCGTGGCCTCGGGATCGGGGACGAGGTCGGCGATGTGCATGGCCACCTCGCCATTGGGCGCGCTGCGGCTACCCGGGATGGTGACGCGCCGGTGCTCCTCGGGCGTGCGCGAGTCGAGGAGCACGATCTTCTCGCCCCGCCGCTGGCGGGCGGCGAGCTCCTCCGGGTGCATCTCCGCAATGTGGTGCACGACCTGCATCTTCTCGCCGAAGTCCTTGCTGGGGACGTTGACGCCCCACTCCGTCGGGTAGCCCTCCGTCGTCCACCGGTTGATGCCGCCGTCGAGCACGGCCACCTGCCGAAACCCCATGCCCTCCAGGGTGGCGGCGGCGAGAGGCGCCCGGCGCCCGTCGTCGTCGCACACGATCACGTGAGTGCCGCGGTACGGGACGAGCCGCCCCAGGCGGAACTCGAGCTGCCGGCGCGGCACGAGGCTGGCGCCGGGAATGTGCGAGTCGTTGTACTCGCCGGGCTCGCGGACATCGATGAGCGCGCAGGTCGCCTGCGTGTCGAGGAGTGATTTCAGGGCCGCCGCCGTGATCGTCTGTGCCATGTCTGTTTTGCTCCTGGGCTCGGGGTCGAAGCGGCCTCCGTGTGATCGCAGGGCAGGCTTTGCCTCTCCGTCGCGGAAGACTGAAGACTACTCTGGCCAGCCCCTGTCGTCCAGTGCCCGCCCCGGGGGCTTTTCTTTCAGGCGCGTTGGTGCGAGTATGCTCCGTGTCAGGCCCCTCTGCCCGCGTGGTAAGCGGGCGCTCTCTTCGTGGGGGCCACCACGTCGAGGGGAGGATCGTGAGATGGCCCAGCGCGTCGTCTATCCCGCCCACATCGAGCCTCTGGTGCAGTTCGTGGAAGAGACGCCTCCCGATCGCATCGTGGCCGCTACCCACGACAAGCTGGCCGCAGGCACGTCGGTCAAGGAGATGCTCCTGGCCTCCGGGCTCGCCGTCGTGCGGTCGTCAGACCTGCCCCCGGGCCATCACGGCGGGCCGCTTCACCCGCTGGCCGGGCTTCACGCGGTCCGGCACATCGCGGCCCGGCTGCCCGGCGAATACGCCATGCTCCCCGTCATCCAGAACGTGGCCGTGGCCAACAAGCACATCCACTCGCCCGCCATGGGGCCCTTCATCCTCGCCGACGCGAAGCCCGTCTCGGAGAAGGACGACGTGGAGGCGACGCTCCAGTCCTTCCGCTATGCCGTGAGCCGCGGCGTCTACAATGCCTGCGACCACTACTTCCTCTACCTGCTGGAGCGACTCTCCCCCATGCAGGTGCTGGAAGAGCTTCTCCAGGTCGCCATTCCCAAGAATCAGCTCGACGATCACTATTTCCTGTTCCCGGTGTTCACGTGGCGGGCGCTCGAGTACTTCGGCTGGGAGTACGCTCGGTTCATCGGCCGGGCGCCCGTCCGCTACATCACCCGTCCCACGGACCCGACCTCGCTCGAGGAGATCGATCGGCTGATCGACAAGCACGGACTGCTCGAGCGTGAGCTGCGGGCCAAGACGGGCGACGACGAGACCGCTGCCATCACCGCCCTCGCCGACGAGATCGGCCGCTGCAGCAAGTTCACCGAGGTCCCGGAGATGCTGGCGCAGGCGCTGGGCGACGGCGTGTCGCTCGAGGGCGCGGGCGAAGGGCTCTCCGTGGGAGGCTCCACGCTCTTCCTGCGCTCGCAGACCGGCAACCCCATGGACGTGCACATCAACACGGGCGCCAACACGCGGCGCTACCTGCTCCGGCAGCCCGAGCTGTCGGTCCGCACCAAGCTGCGGGCGCTCCTCATGTGGCACACGGGACCGGAAGTGCGGATGGCCCAGCGCATGCTGGCCCCGGACATCCAGCCCAAGCCCGAGCGCGTGGCCGCCCTGCCGTTCCACACTCAGGACGAGCTGCTCGGCGAGATCGAGCAGCTCATCGGCAGGCTTCCCGTCGGCGAGCGGCTGCCCGCGGCCAATCTGGCGAGCTGGCGCTCGACCGACGAGGTGAAGCAGGCCGCCGCGCTCGCGCAGCAGTACGCCGACCGCGCGTACGCGCCCGAGGCTCTGATCACCTTGCTCGGCAAGATCGCCTGTCGCGACAACTTCACCGAGATGCACGCCCTGAAGCATCACCAGGCGACCTACGAGGAGTTCCACGCGACGCGCCCGTCATTGAGGTGGCGGCATCTGGTCGCCGCCGTGCAGGCCGCGGCCATCTCGCACGGACGGATCCAGGACATCTACGAGCACGCCGCCGAGGTGATGCACTTCTAGAAGCTCAGAAGGCGGCGTCGCTGACGCGGAGCTAGCGGGACGCCCTCGGGCGGGGTGCGGCGAACTGGATGCCGTCGGGGCGCGAGAAGAGACGCGCGTCGGGTGCCAGCCCCTGCTGGTATTCCACGTAGCGCACCACCCGCACGATCTTGCCGGCCTTGTAGTGCGCAACGGCGTAGATCCCCCGGTCCTTCGGATGAACGAGGATGGCCACCCGATGGTCGCCTCGCGAGAGCTGGTGCTTGTCGAGCATCAATCCTCCGCCGGCATCGACTCGCTCGTCGGACTTCGGCGCGTACGCCTGCACGAAGGCGAGCTCGCACCCGAATTCGAGCTCGCGGAGCGGCGCGGGCAGCTCGCCTCCTCCATCGAGGATCGGGGCCCTGAAGATCAGGCCTGGACCGGGATCGACGACATGCCGTCCCGACTTGTCATGCAGGTTGACGATCCACGCGTCGGGCTCGTTCACGACGATCAGGCCATGGACCCCTCGAGAGGCATCGGGCATCTCCTCGACTCGCCCTCGGCCGTTTCCGAGCCGGTACAGGGTCTTTGGGAGAGCGGGAAAGGACTGCGGATCGATTCCCGGCGTGGCGTCTCGAGTGACGATCCGCACCATCTTCTCGGGAGCACACTCCGCCGCCCACGCCACGGACGCGGGAAGAACGAGCAGCGCCATGATGATCAATCGAAGCAACGCTTTTCTCCTCTCGAGGTCTCGGATCGCGTCCAGGTGATCTCGAGTGGCTGCATCGTGGGTGCCAGCGTACCGGCCCAACCATTTCATGTCGTTAGCGCTCGGCCGAAGCTCCGCTCACCCGCCGGGCGACAGAAGCTGGCAGCCGGCGAGCGGGCTTCGTCAGCACCCGCGCGCCGATCACGGGAGATCCGCTTGACACAAACGAACGGTCGTACTATTCTCCTGCCATGGCGACGATGACCGCGGGGGCAAAAAGGGGGGCGAAGTCGCCCCGGCCCGGCTCGAAGGGAGAGCGGACCCGAGAGGCGATTCTCGCCCATGCGCTCGCCCTCGCCACCCGCATCGGCTTCGCGGGTCTGACGATCGGCCGGCTGGCCGAGGACCTTCACATGTCGAAGAGCGGGCTCTTCGCCCATTTCCGTTCCAAGGAGGCGCTGCAGGTCGCGGCCCTTCGGCGGGCGGAAGGGCTCATGATCGACGCCGTCGTGAAGCCGGCCCTGACCGCCCCGCGCGGCGAGCTGCGGGTGCGCGCGCTCTTCCAGGGCTGGCTGACGTGGGAGCAGTCGCCGACACTGCCGGGCGGCTGCCCGTTCGTCACCGCCTCGTTCGAGCTCGATGACCAGCCCGGCCCCGTGCGCGACTTCGTCGTGCAGACGCTGCGCGACTGGAACGACACCCTCGCGGGGGCGGCCCGGATCGCGGTGCAGGAGGGCCACTTCCGCCGAGACTTCGACTGCGAGCAGTTCGCCCACGATTGCCAGGGAATCGGCCTGGGCTTCGTCCACGCCTCGCGACTCATGCGGGATCCGAAAGCGCGCGCCCGGGCCGACGCCGCTTTCGAGGCGCTCGTTCGCGCCGCGCGCACCCCGTCCCACGCCGCCGCCAGCGGCCGGCGCCGCTAACCAGAAGGGAGACCGTGCCATGACCGACTGCGAATACATCTCGATGGTGAAAAGCACGATCGTTCGGTCTCAGAAACCGTTGCGGCTTCTGCCCATCATTCGCGCGGGCAACCGTGCCCTCTCCGCCCTGGCGCCGCGGCTCGCGGCGTTGCGGGCCGAGCGCATGTTCCTGACCCCGCGACGAACTCGCCAGCCCGCCGGCGAGCGCGCCCTCATCGCGAGCGCGCAGGCGCGGACCGTGCCAATCGGCGACGGCTCTCACGTCGAGACGTGGACGTGGGGCAGCGGCCCGAGGGTGCTGCTCGTCCATGGCTGGGGCGGACACGGCGCCCAGCTCGGCGCGTTCGTGGAGCCCCTGGTGGCGCGCGGCTTCTCCGTGGTCGCTTTCGACGCCCCGGGGCACGGAGCGTCCGAGGCGGGCCTCGTGACGATCCCGCAGATGGTGGCGGCGGTCGGCGCCGTCGCCGCGCACCACGGACCGCTGGGCGGTCTCATCGCCCACTCGGTCGGGAGCGTGGTGGCGGCCCGGGCCATGTTCGAGGGCCTCGAGACGCGCCGCGCGGTCTTCATCGGGCCCGCGGCCGACCTCGTGAACCCCGCCGTGCGCTTCACGGACATGCTGGGCTTCTCCCGTCGCGTGGGCCAGCTCATGCACGAGCGGATCGCGCGCCGGATCGCCATGCCGTGGTCGGCCTTCAGCCTGCCCGAGCTGGCGCCGGCCCTGAAGGCGCCCCTGCTCGTGATCCACGACCGCGACGATGGCGAGGTGCCGTGGCAGCACGGCCGTGTCATCACCCATGACTGGCCCGGCGCCCAGCTCCTGACCACCGACGGGCTCGGCCATCGCCGCATCCTGCGCGACGCGAACGTCGTGAGCGCGGCTGCGGCCTTCATCAGCGCGGCAGTGGAGGAGGGTCGCGCGCCGGGTCTTCCGGCGGGCCGGGAGCGTCGAGCGCCCCGCCCCGCCGCCGCGGTCTAGAGGCGGAGGCGGCTCAGGGAGCGCTGACGCGGGCCGCGGGGGCCGCCGCGACGTAGCGCGGCATCACCTCCGTGGCGAAGAGCTCGATCGAGCGCATGGCGTGCTCGTGGGTGAGATCGCCCCACTGGAAGGAGCAGACGAAGTAGTTCGCCCCCGTGGCGACATACTCCTCCATGTACTCGCGAACGGCAGCCGGCGAGCCGGCCAGCGCCACACCGCCCAGACGGCTCGGATGAGGCCGGGCCTTTTGCTGGTCGAAGCGCTCGAGCTCGGCATCGATGTCGCGGCGCGTTTCCCGCGTGGGCAACCCGGCGGGCCGATCGCCGACGAAGCCGAACGAGCCGTCCTTCGTGGACATGAACTGGGTGAGCCCGCGCCGCTCGGCCTCGAGGCGCCGCGGGGCGGCCAGGTTCCAGCGGTATTTCTCCCAGGCCGGCGTGGCGATCCTGATCGCCTCGTCGTCCGTTTCGGCCACCACGAGGTGCACGACGAGGCCGATCATCGGCTCGTCCCCCTGCGCCGTCCGCGCGCCCACGCCTTGGTGCTCGTCCCAGGCCGTCCGATAGCGCGTGACCGACGGCGCGAGACTCTCGAGGGAGCCGACGAGGATGGTGTGCATCGCTTCCATGGCCGCCGTGACGGGATTGCGCATGTACCAGAGCGGCGGATACGGCTTCTGGAGCGGGCGCAGATACATGGGCAGGTGATCGAAGCTGTGGAAGCGTCCGGCATAGGTGAGCTGCTCGTGGCTGAGCCCTTCCCGCACGATGTCGAGCGTCTCGACGTAGCGCGCGTAGTTCGTCTCCGAATCCGCCTCCTGGCCCCAGAAGTAGGCTTCCATGACGCCGCCGCGCCCGACCCCGATCTCCAGACGCCCGTCACTCAGGTTGTCGAGCATGCTGATTTCTTCGATCAGGCGCAGGGGGTGATGCAAGGGCAGGACGTACACGCACGGGCCGAAGCGCAGGCGGCGGGTGCGCTGGGCGACCGCGGCCAGAAAAACGTTCTGCGATGGGGCGAGGCTGTGAATGGCCGGGGTGTGGTGCTCCGCCAGGTGGTAGGCGTGAAAGCCGGCGGCGTCGAGGCGCTCGATCTGGATCAGACGCTCGCGATAGATCCGATCGAGCCCGAGGCCCGGCACCGGCTCGATGTGATCGAAGATCCCGAAGCGCAGCGTCATGCCTCCCTCCCTCGCGTGCCCATCAGCGCCAGAGGGGGATGGTCTCGCGGGCCGCGGAGCAGGTCAAGCTGGAGGGGCGTCTCGGACGGGAGAGCGCGGGTGCAGCGAGATGCTAGCTGGTGCCAGAGCACACGGCGAGGTGGTCGTGGAGATCCACCGCGTGAACGACGAGGGCGCAACGGGGGCAGAAGCAGCTACGGCCGGCCAGCTCCGAGAGCGCCGCGCTCCATTCCGCGATCCGGCAGATCTCATCGAGGCTGGCAACGGTTTGCGTGCGAGCCCGGACAGGGAAGGGAATCTCTAGGCCGACCATAGGCCAATAACACCATTCCCAGTCGGCAATGTCAAGTGGGAAGCAGAGACTAGAATTATTTCTTTATAATCGATTATTTATACTCAGATCAACAACTCGCCATTATCGAGGCCTCGTCTGGTTGGCCCTTGACGCCCGGAGCGCGTGCGGCCTAGTGTGCTCGTGGCAGCGAACCGACCACAGGAGGCACGATCATGGCGAACGCGACGGAGACACCGCTCCCCTTCCAGCTTCGAAAGATCGGTCATGTCGTGCTCAACGTCACCGACCTCGAGGCGGCCCTGCGCTTCTATACCGAGGTGCTGGGGCTCGAGGTCAGCGACCGGTATCCCGATAGCATGGTGCCGGGCGGGATGATCTTTCTCCGCTGCAATCCCGATCATCACGGCGTCGCCCTCGTGGGTGGAGCCAGGAAGCTGGACGCGAGCAGCCTGAACCACTTCGCGTTCGAAGTGGGGTCGCTCGACGAGGTGTTCCGGGCGCGCGCGTGGCTCGCCAAGCACGGCATTCCCCTCGTCTTCGAGGGGCGGCGCCGCGCCGGCTGCCAGATCGCGGTCGAGTTCAGGGACCCCGACGGCAACAACCTCGAGATCTACTGGAACATCGACCAGGTCGGCACCAACACCGCCGCCCGTCCCGCGAGCGAGTGGCGCCAGGCGCGCTCGCTGGAGGACGCCGTCGCCAATCCGGTGGCGGGCCAGCGGCTTCCACCCGTCTCCGACTTCCGGTAGCGGAGCAGCAGCGAGGCGGAGGTCAGGCCTCGAAGACGAGGGGCGCGTCCCGATCGCCCCGGCCCTCGCGGAACAGCGCGCGGGCGTGGGGCAGCTCGTAGTAGATCTCGAGCAGGTTGCCGTCGGGATCGTGGAAGTACACGCTCTTCTGGCTGACGTGGTCCACCGCCCGCTCGATCGCCACGCCGCTCGCGCGAAGCGTGAGATACGCATCCTTGAGCGCCTGCTCGCTGTCCACGAGAAAGGCGATGTGGCGGACGCCCACCGCCCCGGGTGTCGACGGGGGGGCGGCCTGCCCTTCCGGGATCGGGAAGAGGTCGATGGTGTGGCTCAATCCCTCGAGCGCCATGAACACGCCCCCGTGCTCGGGGTCCTCCTCGACGACCTCGAAGCCGAGAAGCGTGGAGTAGAACTTGCGAGAGCGCTCGATGTCCGCCACCCGCAGCGCCACGTGACCAATCCGCATGATTCGAATCATGGCCCCCTCCATTCGAAAGACGAGCTCAAGGCCGGGCCGCTCCGGCCTTGCCGGCTCGGAGCTTCGCCGTCTCCTCGGCAAGGACCTTTCGCCCGGCAAGATCGATGGCCACACCGTACTCCCGTCGCGCATAGCCGGCGGTCAGCTTCTCCTCGAGCACATCCTTCAGGACCAGCTCGGGATCGCGGGCCAGGGGGTCGCCCCATCCGCCCGCCCCCGCGAGGAGATGACGGAAGACGTCGCCCTCCCGGATCTCCAGCGTGCACTTGGTCGGCAGCTGCCGCCGATCGCCGTCGGGGTTGAGGATATTGTCGGAGGGCGTGCCCTCCCGGCCCCCGGCCAAGCCATAAGGCAGAAAGCGGCGGCGATCGGTCCTGAGCTGGAGCGTGCCCGTCGCCTCCAGGAAGCGGTACTGGCGAACGACGGCGAGCCCGCCCCGATGCTTCCCCGCCCCGCCCGAGTCCGGCACGTAGCCATAGCGCTCGATACGGAGCGGATACTCGGATTCGATCACCTCGATCGGGTTGTTGGAGAAGTTGACCACGCTCGAGCTGCAGGCATCCACGCCGTCCCTGGCGGGCCGCCCGCCCCAGGAGCCGAAGAGAAACTCGAGGAACACGAAGGGCCGCCGCTCGCGATCGTAGCCGCCGAAGCTGACGCTGGTGTCGCCCCCCACCTCGCAGGCGAACACGCGATCGGGCGCGATCTGGGCGAGGGCGCCGAAGAGCGCGTTGGCGAGCCGGAACCCCGTCAACCCGCGCGCCGCCACCGCCGCGGGCATGACGGGGTTGACGATGGTGCCGGGGGGAGCGATGACCTCGATGGGTCGGAAGTAGCCCTCGTTGTTCGGCGGGTCACCGCCGATCAGATGCCGCACCGTCGCGTACACGGCGGACTTGGTAAAGGGCAGCGGCGAGTTGATGCCGCCGCGCACCTGGGGCGCGGAGCCGGTGAAGTCGGCGATCATCCGGTCGCCGTCGACGGTGAGGGCGACTTTCAGCGGGATCGGGTCCGGGTCGATGCCGTCGTCGTCGATCCAGTCGGTGAATTCGTAGCGGCCGTCAGGCATCCTGGAGATGGCCGTGCGCGCGAGCCGCTCGGCCTGAGCCAGGAGCATGGTGGTGCAAGACTGGAAGCGCTCGGCGCCATGCTGGGCGATGAGCTTGAGATAGGCGCGCTCGCCCGTGAGACAGGCGGCGACCTGGGAGCGCACATCGCCGAGCACCTGACGAGGCACCCGAACGTTCCGGTCGATCAGCTCGAACACCGCCTCGACCGGTCCCTCCGCCGTGTAGAGCTTGACGGCGGGGATCCGCAGCCCTTCCTGAAAGATCTCGGTGGCGTCGCAGCCATTGCCGCCGGGCGTCTTGCCGCCCACGTCGAGCTGATGTCCGATGCTGGCGGACCAGCCGACAAGGGCCCCCTCCAGGAAGATCGGCTTGAAGATGTAGAAGTCCGGAAGATGCGTGCCACCCTCGTAGGGGTCGTTCAGGATGAAGACGTCGCCCGGATGCGTCCGCCCCGCGAACTTCTGGCGCACGCGGGCCATGGCGTCGGGGATGGAGCCGAGGTGAAGCGGCAGCGTCAGCCCCTGGGCGATGAGCCGTCCCTCCGCGTCGCAGAGCGCGCAGGACATGTCCATGGCGTTCTTGAGGTTGTTCGAGTACGCGGTGCGCACGAGCGCGATGGCCATCTCGTCCACGATGGTGTCGAGCGCGTTCTTGATCAGCTCGTGCAGGATGGGGTCGCTCAGCTCGCGAGTGGCCAATCTATCCTCCCGTGTCGATCACGATGTTGCCGTGGGCGTCGAGGTGGGTGAGGCAGTCGGGCAGCACCAGCGTGGTGGCGTCGTATTCATCGATGAGCAAGGGGCCGGACCGCGGCCGCGCGTCGAGATCCTCGCGCCCGATGACCGG
>WNFX01004578.1_pt1 | contig 13526 bp, 14 predicted proteins | sample 5400111 | NCBI WGS metagenome assembly WNFX01 (sample SAMN13153363, study PRJNA577476) | soil metagenome | isolation source: 40 cm soil or saprolite under grassland replicate 1 | place: USA:California | collected 2016-06-15
TGTGGTCGCGCCGCGCCCAGGAATACGAGGCGAAGATCAATTCCGGGGACATCGTCGCGATCGCCGAAGTGGTGCGCGACCTGTTCCGGTCGGAATCCCAGCCCGAGCAGTCCTACAGCGAACGCCAGCTCTACGAGGCGGCGCTCGACCGGCTCTCGCGCGAGATCTCCGCGGTGCAGCGCATCACCGAGACCGAAGCCATCAAGGAGATCGAGGCGGCGCTCGCCAAGGGCCCGCGCCGCGGCCCCAAGCCGGAAGGCGAGGCCGCCGAGGCGCTGGTCGAGGACGAAGCGGCCTGATCGGCGACCAAGATGCAGAAAGGCCCGGCCGTTTGGCCGGGCCTTTTTCGTTCCGGGCCGCCGCTTCTCGCTCTCCCCGCCTGCGGCGCGAGGCGAACGCTCCTCATTCCACTACCAGCTTCACCTGATCGCCCGGCTTGAGCGCCTGTCCGGGCTGCAGCCCGTTGAGCACCAGGAAGCGCTCGAGCGCCCGGTCCGGCATCGCCATCCGGGCCGCCAGATGCTCGGACGTGTCGCCGGGCTTGACCGTCACGATTTTCAGCCGCAGCGGCCTTGCCGCCTCGATCTCGGCAAGCGTCATGCGCCGGAAGCTCGCAACCGCGTCGCGGAAGGCCTTATCGATCTCCGGGCTCTGCTGCTTGCTGGCAAAAATGAATCGGTAGACGTCGCTGCCGAAGCGCAGGGCATAGAGGCGGAAGGTCCATTCCTCGCCCTTGGCGATCGCCGTGGCGGCCGGAAAGCCGTTGATATTCGTGGATTCGATCGAACTGCGGTCGATGTTCTCGATCCAGCCGGAGGTCAGGTAATTGGCGAGGCTCTGCTCGGCCGGCACCTGGACCACGTCGAGACGCAGCGCCTCGCCCCCGCTCTGGTTGACCCCGAGCACCGCCTGCGCCGTGTTGTCGAGCGCGAAGCCGCTTGGGGCGAGAAACGTGAAGCCGAGCCGCGGATGAACGAAGCGCCGGCCGCGCACGAAGCCTTCGCTCGGGTCCTCGCCGTAGACCAGCCCGTCGATGCTGCCGAGATACGCGGCACGCTCCCGCTCGCCGCTGCCGGGCGCGGAATATTGCCGGGCATTGGCCTGGGTGATTTTCACGCGTTCCGGCGTGGCCGGATGCGAGGACAGGAAGTCCAGATAGCGCGGATCAGCGCTCAGGCCCGATTGCGGCCTGAGCTCGGCGTTGCGGCCGAGCGAATTGAGGAACCGCACCGCCCCATAGGGATCGAAGCCCGCGCGCGACGAAATGCCGACCCCGATGCCGTCGGCTTCGAGCTCCTGGGCGCGCGAGAAGGTCGCAAGCGCGATCTTCGATTTGGCCAGCGCCAGCGCCCCCATCTGCGGATCGTTGAACACGTCGCTCGCCACGCGGCTGACCAGCGCCGCCTGCTTGACCTGGTCCTCGCGGATCGCCGCATGGCGTGCGATCACATGCGCCATTTCGTGCGCCAGCACGGAAGCGAGCTCGGCATTGTCGTTGGCAAGTGCGACGAGCCCGCGGGTCGCATAGAGATGGCCATTGGGCAGCGCGAAGGCGTTGACCGACGCCGAATTGAGCAGCGTGACCCGATAATGCAGATCGGGGCGCTCGGAGGCCGCGACCAGGCGCTCCACGGTCTTCGCGATCAGCGCCTCGACGCGCGCGTCCTGGTAGGTGCCGCCGTAGGCGGCGAGAATCCGCTGGTGTTCGCGCTGCGCGGCCGGGCTGGTTTCGGCCTGCTTCGTGGGCTCGGGAAGTGCCGCCACGACCTGCGGATCGAACCGCCCGCTGGCTGCGCATCCGGCGAGCACGAGCGCAAGCGCGAGCGGCCCCGCGAGGGAGCGCCACGGCGCCGGCCGTGTCCGTTGTCGGTGCGCGAACGCTTTCACCCCCGCCCCTACGTCAGTTGCGCTCCAGAATCTCGATCTGCTCCGGATGCGTAGCTTCGATCCACGGCCCGCCCCGTTGCTCGACGATACCCCGGACGCGGACGCGCCGACCCTGCAGTCGGACCGGCGCTACTCCCGCCGCCGCAAAGCCGCGCTCATTGCGCTTGGCAACGGTGACCACGAAATCTTGTGTCCAGCGCCGGCCGAAATTGACGAAGATGGTGCTTCCGCTTTCCCGAACCGACAGCACCTTGCCTTCGACGATCGCGAAACGGCCGCGCGCGGCGGCGACCGCCGCCGGCTCGTCCGCCCGCATGATGCCATAAATCGGCTCCGCCCACACGCCAAGCTTGGCTTCGCGCGCCTTGCTTTCGCGCGCCAGCAGCTCGCGGGCGCACCCCCGGTCGCCGACCCGCGGCGCCACCCGGGCTCGGCCGCGCTCGATGAGGTCCGCCTGGATCCAGCGCTCGGAGCCGTTTTCGGCAACGAAGAGATGAACGAGCAGGCGCCCGTAGCGGTCCTGCTCGGCGCCGATCCGCCGCAGCGTCGCAGTGCGACCGACGAGCGACCGCAGAATCTCATCGGGACCTGCATTTGGCGAAGTCGCCGCGGTCTCGATGCCGGCAAGCCGCGCCTCGCGGCCGCCATCGAGCAGCAAGGTGCGAGCGTCAACGACCCCGGTCACGACGCCGGGGCCGATCGTCTCGAACTTGCAGGCGCCCGCCATGAATGTCCCGTCTTCCGGGTGAGCTTCGAGCGGAAGCACCGCGCCGAGCGCGATCAGCGCGCGCGCGAGCCGGCGGCCATGCCCTGTACGCGGACTATTCACCAGGGGCTCCCGTCACGAAACCGGCGCAATGCGGCGACACTGCGGCGAATGCGGCGGCATGCGCTATTTCAATTTCGGCGTTTCCCTTGTGCACCATTGCGGCTCATCTGCATCTTGCCCAGCGGGATGCACGGAGGTTGCAAAGGAGGGCGTGGTGTTGCCCCATGCACCTCCTGCAAATAGCGAGCTTTGGGCAACCGGGGCAATTCCCCCCGAGCCTGTGGTAGGTATTTGCGGACACGGAAACGGACATGCGGCCGGCACAAAGCGCAGCACTGCGGCTCCTGTACCTGGCGATCGCCGGGACGGTGGTTCTGCCGCTCGTGCTGTTCGCCTATGCGTCCTGGGGCGATTATCTTGCGGCGCAGAAGACCGCCGACGAGCGGATCGAACGCTCGCTCGAGGTCGTGCACGAGCATGCCTCGAAAGTGTTCGAGGCGGTCGACCTCGCGTTCCTCCACGTCGCGCAGTTGTTTCGGGACGTTGCGGACGAGCGCATCCTTGCGGACCAGGCGGCGTATCACCTCCAGCTCAAAGCGATCGACGATACCGCGCCGGAGATCCAATCGATCGTGCTGTTCGATCGCGATGGGCATCCTCTCGTTTCCAGCCTGCTCTATCCGGTGCCGCGGGAGTTGAGCGCCGCGGATCGCGATTATTTCCGAGTTCAAATCGAGCAAGGCGCCGGCGCCTACGTCGGCGAGGTTCTGATTTCCCGCGATCCCCGTCTGGCGACCGATCAATTCTTCACCGTCAGCAGGCGCAGGTCGACGCCGGAAGGGCGTTTGCCGGCGTCGTGCGCATCGGCATCCGGCCGGCCGAATTTGAGCGTTTCTATGCCCAGATCGGCCGGCTGCCGGGGTCGCAATTCTCCATGGTGCGCGAGGACGGCAGGTTCTTGGCGCGCTATCCGACGCCGGCAGACCGCAGCCTGCGGCTGGACGAGAGCTCCGCGTTCCGGAGAACCATTGCGGTGAGCCGCCTCGGCGGGGTGTTCACGTCACTCTCGCCCATCGACGGCATCGAGCGGCGCATTGCCACGCGAAAGCTCGGCGACCGTCCGATCTATCTCAGCGCCGGGATCGAGACCCGGATCATTCGCCGCGAATGGCGCTCCGTGATGCTGGGCCGCCTGGCGTTCGGCCTGCCGGCGACGGCGATCATGGTGGTGAGCCTCGCGCTCGCGCTCGCCCGCACCCGCAAGCTGCACGAGGAAGCCGAGCGGCGGGAGATCGCCGAGGCGGCGCTCCGCCAGGGGCAGCGCATGGAGGCGATCGGGCAATTGACCGGCGGCGTGGCGCACGATTTCAACAATCTGCTCACGATCGTCTCCGGCGGCGTCCAGCGCCTGCTGCGCCGCAAGCGCGACGCCGACGACGTGCGCTATCTCGACATGATCGCGAGCGCTGCGAAGCGCGGCGAGAACCTGACGCGCCAGCTCCTGTCGTTCGCGCGCCGGCAGGCGCTTGCCCCGCAGGTGATCGATCTGTCGCAGCGGATTCCGCAATTCCGGGACCTGCTCAATCCGTCGCTGCGCGGCGACATCGAGCTCGTCATCGAGGTGCCGCGCACGACGTGTCCGGTGAAGGTCGATCCGGCCGAATTCGAGCTCGCGATCCTCAACATTGCGGTGAACGCCCGCGACGCCATGCCGGGCGGCGGCAGGCTGTCGATCCGGGTGCGCTGGCTGGAGCTCAAGCATGGGCCCGAGGACCTTTCCGGCGCCTTCGCCGAGATTGCGATGACCGACACCGGGCGCGGGATTCCGGGCGAAGTTCTCCCGCGCGTGTTCGATCCGTTCTTCACCACCAAGGAGGTCGGAAAGGGTACCGGGCTGGGCCTGAGCCAGGTGTATGGCTTCGCCAGGCAGTCCGGCGGCGCTGTTGTTCTCGACAGCACGCCCGGCAAGGGCACGACGGTCCTGGTGTATCTGCCGATCAGCAGCGAGAAGCCGGTCGCGGAGGTTCGCGACAAGGAACTGCACCTCGCCGAACATGCAGGCGGAACCGTGCTCCTGGTCGAGGACAATGACGAGATCGCCGAAGTATGCCGCTCCTATCTCGACCAGCTCGGATTTGCGGTCGAGCACGCCGCGACCGCCAAGGAGGCTCTGGCGATGCTCGTCGCCGGCAAGCCGATCGAGCTGATTTTTTCCGATATCCTGATGCCGGGCGAGATGAACGGGGTCGAGCTCGCACGCGAAGCCCGCCGGTTGCGGCCGGACATTCCGGTGGTGCTCACCACCGGCTACAGCAGCAGCGCCGACGCGGCGCTGCATGAAGGTTTTTTCGTGCTGCGCAAGCCCTACGACCTCGACGGCCTGCGAAAAATGTTCTCCGCGGCGTTCAGCGGCAGCCAAGCCGCGGCCATGGTTTCGTGAGCGACCGGGTCCGAGCTCATCCGCAGCAGGAAGCGGCATCCGGATTGCCCGCGCGCGCCGCCTGCACCGGCGGGCAGGGCACCGAGCCGTACGAGCAGAACACGCAGCAATCGCCGGGCTTTGGCCGCAGCATCGCGCCGCAGCCGGTGCATTCGTAGAAATAGCGACAGGCGTCAGTCGGCATGGTTTCGATCTTGGCGGTGCCGCAGTGCGGACACGTGATCACCGATTGGTCGAGCATGCGAGCTCCATCGCGATCGGGCGGACTCCGGCCGCGCGAGCGCAATGTAAGCCCTGTAGCAAGTACAGGTTCAAGGGCGGATCTTCTGTTCGCGAACCCAACCCTGAGGCGGACGCGGCGCAGTTGCGCGGGCTTGCAGCGCGGCAGCGCTTCGGTGCGCCATTGCGGGGCGGCCGCGAACGCAAAACCGGGTGAGGCGGAAGAACGTCAGCTCGCGATCGCGCGGGAGGGCTTGGCCTTCGCGGGGCGGCAGATCAAGTCGGCATATTGCTCGATGGGCTGCGGCCGACCCACGAGATAGCCCTGCACCTCGTCGCAGCCTTCGCCGCGCAGAAATGCCAGCTGAGCTTTGGTCTCCACGCCCTCGGCGAGCACCGGCAGATTGAGCCCCTTGGCAAGGCCGATCACGCCGCGAACGATCGCCTTGGATTGGGGGTTGCGTTCCAAATTCGTGATGAAGACCTTGTCGATCTTGATCTTGTCGAACGGGAACGACTGCAGGTACGAGAGCGACGAATATCCGGTGCCGAAGTCGTCCATCGCGATGCGCACTCCGAGCGACTTCAATCGGCGCAGGATCGACTGCGCGCGGGAAAAATCGCCGATGAGCACGCTCTCGGTGACTTCGAGCTCGAGGCGGTCCGCGGCAAGCCCCGTCTCGAGCAGCACCGAATGCACGAGCCTGGGCAGGTCGCCGTGGCGGAATTCAACGGTTGAGAGATTCACCGCGACCCGGAGCGGAGCCGGCCAGGACGCTGCTTCGCGACAGGCTTCGCGCAACATCCGTTCCCCGATCGGGATGATGAGCCCGCTTTCTTCGGCCAGCGGGATGAAGGCGTCGGGAGAAACCCAACCGCGCTCCGGGTGCCTCCAGCGGATCAGCGCTTCGAAGCCGACGATTTCACCTTCGGTTTGCGCCTGCGGCTGATAATGCACGGTGAGATCGTCGCGATCGAGCGCTGAGCGCAAATCCTGCTGCAGCGCGCGACGTTCCCGCAGCCGCACGTCCATGTCGCGCTCGAAGAATCGGATCGTTCCCCGGCCCTCGGCCTTTGCTCGGTAGAGCGCGGCATCGGCATTGCCGATCAGCGTGGTGGCGTCGGTGCCGTCGACGGGGAAGATCGCCACTCCGACGCTGAGGCCGACCCGGAGCTGCCGCCCGTCGATTTCCATGTCGTCGGCTGCGGCCGCGAACAAGCGATTGGCGAGCGCGGCGGCGGCCGCCGGTTGCGGACCTTCCGCGGCAATCAGCGCGAATTCGTCACCGCCGATGCGGGCCAGGAAGGCGCCTTCGGCGGCCGTTTGCAGCCGTCGAGACGTTTCGCGCAGGGCTGCGTCCCCGACGCAATGGCCGAATACGTCGTTGACTTCCTTGAAACGATCGAGGTCGACGCAGAGCACGGCAAAACGGTCCCCCATCGTGGCCGCTCGATCGAGCGTGAAGGCAAGCCGATCGGTGAAGCTCGTCCGGTTGGGCAGATCGGTCAACGCGTCGTGACGCGCCATGTGTTCGATCTGCGCTTCCGCTCGCTTTCGATCGGTGATGTCCTCGGAGACGCCCAACAGATATTGCGGGTCGCCGTTGTCGTCGGAGATGGCGATCTTCTTGGTCCGCAGCAGGCGCAAGCCCGTTGTGCGGAGTATGGATCGGCTCTTGCTCGATGATCTGCAGGCGCCCGGACTGCAGAACCTCGCGGTCGCGCGAGACGAAATAGTCGGCCTCCTCTTTGGGGAAAAAGTCGTAGTCGTTCTTACCGATGACCGCCTCGCGGGACACGCCGAGCAGTTCCTCGCCTGCCCGGTTCAGCAGGACGAACCGGTGATCGCGCGCGTCCTTCACGAACAGCATGGCCGGGATGTTCTCGACCACGGTATCGAGAAAGGTTCTGGTGCGCCGTAGCTCGCCTTCCGTCTTCGTCACCTGTTCCGTATGGGCGCGATCCTTGGCCTGCGAGGCCAAACGCTCGGCTTCGGCCTTGGCGCGAAGGCTCGCTTGCATTTGCGCCAGCGACCGCAACAACCGGCCGAGCTCGTCGCGCCGCTTGCTGACGATCGCGTCCGAGAAATTGCCGCGCGCCACCCGCTCGGCGATGGCCGTGGCAGCGCGAATCGGCCGGCTGATCGAATGGGCGAACGCCAACGACAGTGCGACGCCGACGACCGCGGTCGCCATCGCCAGGACCATCATCCTCAAACGCGAGGCTGCAACCGCGGCATCGGACATCGAGCGAAATTCGAAACCGCGCGCCGCGCCTAGCTCGACCACGTCGTCGAGAGCCGCCGCCGCACGATCGGCTTTTCTGGCCACGGTCACCGCAAGCGGCACCTCGGTCAGCCCGCCCGGAGCAGGTCTCAAGATTTTCAGGCCGGTCTCATGCCAATCTCGGATCAAGAATTGTGCCGTGTCGAGCGCGTCGACGACCCGCTGGTCGTTCACGCGGTCCCGAACGATCTTCAGATCCTCGAGCACATCCCGCACCAATGCATCGAGCCGATGCAGCTCATCCTCGGGAACGCGGTCCAAAAACGCCATGGCGCGTCCCATGGTGACGCGCGCTTTGTCGAAGTTCGCGTCCGCCGCCCGGGCGCGATTCACCGCCACGAGCGGCTCGTCATACAGCCGGATCACGGCATCGCCGGTTCTGGATATCGTCTGCATGCCATAGAGTGCCAGCCCGCCGGCCAGCAGCAGCACGGCAGCGAAGGCAAAGCCGAGCTTGTAGCGTATCGACATGCAGCCTCCGGCGATCGTCGCCGATCAGTCCGATACTTTGATCGTCATCCGCATGCGCGGATGGATGCCGCACAGCACGCTCACCTCGCCGGACGCCGTAAACGTGACCGGGGTAGCGGTTCCGGGCACCTGCGAGCCGAGATTGAATTCGTTGCCCGCGCTGGTCGAGATGACGTTGTGCGGAACGGTATCGTCGTTGGCGAACACGACGGTCTCGCCGGTCTTGATGCCGATTTCGCTCTCCGAGAACGTGCGGCCCTTTTGGCGAATGACGTGCTCTGATGAGCCGGCGGCGACGGAAGCCCAGGTCAGCATTATGACGGTCAACAGCGCGGCGTTTTTCATGACTTGAAGTTCTTCCGTTATCGGGTTTCGTGGGAATTCGCCGCTCGGCGGGGCAGCACCGGGATCGTCGTCGGATTGCTGTTGCCCGTGAGCGTCTCGAGAAACGCGATCAGATCCGCCTTCTCTTGAGCGCTCAGGCCAAGCGGCTTCACCAGTTCCGACTGGCTCGGACGGATCATTCCGCCTTGATCATAGTGGTCGACGACCGCCTCGAGGGTCGCTAGCGAACCGTCGTGCATGAACGGACCGCGGCGCGCGATGTCTCGGAGCCCCGGCGTCTTGAACGCATGCTGCAACTTCACGACACCGGGCACGAAAGCCCCGCGACCGATATCCGCGCTGGGCAATCCGACGTCATGAAAGCTGTCCTCGGTGAAATTCCAGCCGCGGTGACATTCGACGCAGCCTGCCTTGGTTCGGAACAAGACGAAGCCGCGCTTTGCCGACTCGGGGATCGCGGCCTCGTCGCCTTCGATCCACGCGTCGAACGGCGACCATCCGGACACCACGGTCCGCTCGTAGGTCGCCAACGCCTTGGCGATGTTGTCTGCGGCGATGGGCTCGTTCGGGAAGGCGGCGGCGAACAGGGATCGATATTGGTCGATCGCGGAGAGCCGCTCGACCAAATGCTCGATCGGCAGATTCATTTCGGCTTCGGCCCGCATCGGTCCGAGCGCTTGTTGCTCGAGCGTCGCCGCCCGACCGTCCCACATGAAGATCTGAGCCCACGCCGTGTTGATGATCGTCGGCGACCGGCGGCCGAGAATCCTCATTGCGTGTCCCACGCCCCTGGGCTGACCATCGCCCCACCCGAACGCCGGATTGTGACAGGTCGCGCACGACAGCACGTTCGCACCCGAAAGCCGCGTGTCGAAGAACAGCTTCTTGCCGAGCACGGCCTTTTCGACCGTGTAGGGATTGTCCTTCGGGAAAGGGATGGTTGCGGGCCGACGATAGTCCGCGCTCGGCTGCCCCGTTGCGGGGGATCGATCGGTCGAGAAAATCTCGAGCGTGCGCGGCGGGCCGACGATGGCGGCAGCATACGCGGTCAGGCCGATGCCGCTCATCGCCGCGCAGAGCGCGGCGAGCGGAGCCAACGTGCGAAGATGCCGTCCGCGCATGTCCGATCAAAACCGATTTTGACTGATGAAACCTGCACACCAGCTCTAAACAAACCGTGTGGCAACGTGGTTTGTGATTCCTTGCCGGGCGTGTCTCACGCTCGCAAACTCGCCGCGATGGGGCGCAAGTAGAAGCGCTAGGCGTCCAATCGCCGCTGCCGCAGTCGTCTGCGGTAGAGTCCCAGCGCGAGCAGGCCTACGCCGAGGATGAGCACCGGGATCAGGATGTAATCCGCCTTGGCGAGCCACGCCGTGAGCCCCGCCGCGCCCAGCAGGACGGCGAGGAGGGGAGTCACGCAGCAGATCGCCGCGAGCGCTGCCCCAATGGCACCGGTCGTGATGAGCGTGCGGTCGCGCATGCAGGGCTCAGCTTTCGGGTACGGGCAGATCGCCGGCGTTGGCGGCATTCGTCCGGGCCGTGGTCCCGGCAAAACCGGATTGGTTGACCGCCATGCGGCATGGATACATCCTGTAGCCGCTACAGGATCAAGGCTTCGGATCATGGCGGCCTGCACCGACCCGCGAGCGCAGGACTTGTCCATCGGCAAGCTCTCCCGGCTTGCCGGCGTCAACATCGAGACGATCCGCTATTACGAGCGGATCCGGATGCTGCCGCGGCCGCGCCGCACTGCGAGCGGGCGCCGGGTCTATGGGGCCGCGGAGGCACGCACGCTCGCCTTCATCCGCCGCGCCCGCGAGCTCGGGTTTGCGCTCGCCGAGATCCGCACCCTGCTCGCGCTTGGCGGGCCCGGAAAGGCCTCTTGTGCGGAGGTGCGGGAAATCGCCGCGCATCATCTCGCGCGCATCCGGGCGAAGATCGTCGATCTCGAGAAGCTCGAAGGTCTGCTCGCGGGAACGATCGCGAAGTGCTCGGGCGACCGCGTGTCCGAGTGTCCCATCATCGACGTTCTCGACGTGCGTGCCGGCATGAGCTGAGGCGCCTCGCCGTTCATTCCGATTGCAGCATCACGATCACAGGAGAATTCCCATGGCTCGGCATCTCAAGCGCGGCCTCGACGCGAGCGCGATCAAGGCCGCAGACGCCAAAGTCCGCGAAACGGTCGAGGCAATCCTGGCCGACGTCGAGGAGCGCCGCGACCAAGCGGTCCGGGAGCTGTCGCAGAAATTCGACCAATGGTCACGGCAAAATTTCCGGCTGAGCGAGCAAGAAGTCGAGCGCGCCATCGCGAAAGTCGGCAAGCGCGACCTCGACGACATCCGCTTCGCCCAGGCGCAGGTCCGCAATTTCGCCGAGAAGCAGAAGGCGACGCTCAACGACCTCGAGGTCGAGACGCTTCCGGGCGTCGTGCTCGGGCACCGCCACATCCCGGTGAACAGCATCGGCTGCTATGTGCCGGGCGGCCGCTACCCGATGGTGGCGTCGGCGCACATGTCGATCGTGACCGCACGGGTGGCGGGCGTGAAGCGGATTGCCGCCTGCGCGCCGCCGTTCCAGGGCGGTCCGCATCCGGCGATCGTCGCTGCCATGCATTTCGGCGGCGCCGACGAGATCTTCGTGCTCGGCGGCGTGCAGGCGGTCGCCGCCATGGCGCTCGGCACCGAGACCATCGCGGCGGTCGACATGATCGTCGGCCCCGGCAACGCCTATGTGGCCGAGGCCAAGCGTCAGCTGTTCGGCCGCGTCGGCATCGATCTGCTCGCCGGGCCGACCGAGACCCTGGTCATCGCCGACGACAGCGTCGATGCGGAACTCTGCGCCACCGACCTGCTCGGCCAAGCCGAGCACGGGCCGACTTCGCCGGCGATTCTCTTGACCAATTCGGAGAAGCTTGCGCGCGACACCATGGCCGAGGTCGAGCGCCTGCTCAAGATCCTGCCGACCGCGGACGCCGCCGGCAAGGCCTGGAAGGATTACGGCGAGGTGATCGTCTGCGCGGACGAGGACGAGATGGTGCGCGAGGCCGACCGCATCGCCTCCGAGCACGTGCAGGTCATGACGAAAGATCCCGACTTTTTCCTCGCCCGCATGGCGAATTACGGCTCGCTGTTCCTGGGCGCGCGCACCAACGTGGCGTTCGGCGACAAGGTGATCGGCACCAACCACACGCTGCCGACCCGGAAGGCGGCGCGCTATACCGGCGGGCTGTGGGTGGGAAAGTTCCTGAAGACCTGCACGTATCAGAAGGTGCTCAGCGACGAGGCGAGCGCGCTCGTCGGCGGCTATTGCTCGCGCTTGTGCGTGCTCGAAGGCTTTTTGGCGCATGCCGAGCAGGCCAACGTGCGCGTGCGCCGCTACGGCGGCCGCAACGTCGGCTATGCGCAGCCGGCATAATTACATGGATGCCGCACCCGGGTTCGGGCATGGAGTGGCGGATGATGGGGGCTCATGATGCCGAAAATCGTTCCGATCTATGCCGCTGTGCTCGCCCTGATGTTCTTCATCCTTGCCGTCCGCGTCACGCGTCTGCGACGAATCAAACGGATGGGGATTGGCTCCGGCGGTGATGCTCGCCTGGAGCGGGCGATCCGCGTCCATGCCAACTTTTCCGAATACGTCCCCCTGACACTGCTCCTGCTTGCCTTCGTGGAGATGCAAGGCAACCCCGCCTGGCTCATCCATTTGCTGGCCCTCGCGCTGGTCGCCGGGCGCGTGATTCATGTCTACGGTGTGTCGCAGGAAAAAGAGGTCATCCGAATTCGGACGATCGGAATGGTCGCAACTTTTGGCGTCCTGATCGCCTCATCAATGGTCCTGCTTGGCACTGCCTTGCGGGCGGTGCTCGGCTGAGGAAGCAAATGACTGTCGAGCTTGCCCGCACGCCGTCGTTCCGCCTCGACGGCAAGCGCGCGCTCGTCACCGGGGCGGGGCGCGGCATCGGGCTGGCGGCGGCTTCGGTGCTCGCCGCAGCGGGCGCGCGAGTGACGCTCGCCGCCCGCACGCGCGAGGAGATCGAGGCGGCCGCGGCCTCGATCCGCGCCCGGGGCGAAGCCGCCGAGGCATTGCCGCTCGACGTGACCGATGTAGCGGCGGTGCAAGCCGCGCTCGCGGCGGCCGAGCCCTACGATGTTGTCATCAACAACGCCGGCAGCAACCGGCCGGCGCCGTTCGCGGACGTGAGGGTCGAGGATTTCGACGCGATCTTCGCGCTCAACGTGCGCGCGGCGTCCTTCGTCGCGCAGGCGGCGGCGCAGCGGCTCCCGGCTCGCTCGCGATGCTTGAAGGCAAGCGAACCGATCCATAGGAAATGAATTGGCAACGGTCCCGTAGCTCAGCCGGATAGAGCAGCGGTTTCCTAAACCGAAGGTCACAGGTTCGAGTCCTGTCGGGACCGCCAAGAAAAACAATGACTTAACCTTTCTGCCAGGTCCTTTTCCTTGTCGCAGTTTGTTGCAAGCGTTCCCCTCTTGTTTCAATGGGTTACAATGGCGTCCTGCGAATCCGTGCGACACGGACGCGACAACCCGTCGGCCGCGCGGGGCGGAGGTTTGAATGGGCTCGATACAGGATTTGCTCCAAGAGGTGCCGCTCGCGGCCGTGCTTAGAGAGCGAGTCGCGCTTGCGGATCAAAGGAATGGGGGCTGCTGATACGAAGTAGGCTGCTCCCGGCACGCAGCTCAAACTGACGCGCCCCATGAACCGTGGCAATTCCGCAACAACCAACCGCAAATACACCAAGTATATAGACCGGGGCCGGAATCTTGCCGCATTGAGTGCTTCCAAATCTCACTCGATAGTGGGGCATGGGGCTCGTCTGTAACCAGTATCAATGGTTTCTGACGCATGTCGTCAATTTGCGGCTGATACGCTGGGAAAGTCCACTCAGATAGAATCATCGATTGTTGCGTGGTGTACGATGAAAACGCCCTACGACGTGCTTGGAATTTCGCCCGACGCGGACGAGAAGACGATCGCCATCGCCTTCCGGGAAGCCGCCAAGCGCTGCCATCCGGATCTCAATCCTGGCGATCACGCAGCGGAAAGGTTCAAACAGCTTTCTGCGGCGCGCGATGCCCTGAGCAATCCGGCA
>WNFX01004579.1_pt1 | contig 13522 bp, 12 predicted proteins | sample 5400111 | NCBI WGS metagenome assembly WNFX01 (sample SAMN13153363, study PRJNA577476) | soil metagenome | isolation source: 40 cm soil or saprolite under grassland replicate 1 | place: USA:California | collected 2016-06-15
GGCAACACGTCGGGTGCGAGCGTAGAGCGTCTCCCAAAGTACCGGAGTAATCCGGCGCATCCGTTTTCGGAGCGCTCAGTTCGCGGAGCACCCTAACTTTCGGAGCGCTCAGTTTCGGAGCACCTAGTTTTTCGGAGCACCTAGTTTTCGGGGCACCTTCGTTTTTCGAAGCGCCAAGGGCGCGCGCGTAATTACCGCATGCGCCGAGCCAGCGCTTCTTCTGGCGTATTCAAATTTGCGCTGCCCCCCGAAAGGAACCTTTTTTATGACAACCATCACACAGGAGCGCGCGACCCGATCGCGCGCCACGGACGTCCACGACAGCCCGCCGGTCCCGGTGTCGGGTGTCGTCGATGTCGGCGACAACAACGCGTTCGTCCGCACCGCCGGCTACCGGCTGAGCCACGACGACGTATACGTGTCCAATGCCCAGGTCCGGCAGTACGGACTGCGCAAGGGCGATCTCGTCGAGGGGGCCGCCCGGCCTCCCCGCCAGGGCCGGGCACGCGAGAAATTCAACACGCTGGCCCACGTTGACACCGTCAACGGCATGCCACCCGGGCAGGCCAGAGCGCGCCCCGACTTCGCCACACTGACCCCTCTCTACCCGCAGGAGCGCCTCCGGCTGGAATCCGATTCCGCCTCGGCGACGGCGCGGATCATCGATCTGGTGAGCCCGGTCGGTAAGGGCCAGCGCGGTCTGATCGTCTCGCCGCCGAAAGCGGGAAAGACGATGGTGCTCCAGGCGATCGCCGCGGCCGTGGCGGACAGCCATCCCGACGTGCACCTGATGGTCGTGCTGGTCGGCGAGCGGCCCGAAGAGGTCACCGACCTGCGGCGGTCGGTGCGCGGGGAGGTCATCTTCTCCAACTTCGATCAGCCCGCCACCGATCACATCATGGTCGCGGAACTGGCCATCGAGCGGGCCAAGCGCCTGGTCGAGATGGGCCGGGATGTGGTCGTGCTCCTTGACTCCATCACCAGGCTCGGCCGCGCCTACAACCTCGTCGCGCCATCGAGCAGCCGCATCCTCGCCGGCGGCGTGTCAACGGCCGCCCTGCAGCCCCCCCGCAAGTTCCTGGGCGCCGCACGCAACATCGAGAACGGTGGCTCGTTGACCATCCTGTCCACGGCCCTCATCGAGACCGGCTCGCGGATGGACGACGTGTTCTTCGAGGAGTTCAAGGGCACCGGCAACATGGAGCTGCGGCTGCGCCGTGAGCTGGCGGAAAAGCGCATCTTCCCGGCCATCGACGTGGTGCCGTCCGGCACCCGCCGCGACGACCTGCTGATGTCAGCCGAAGAGCACGCCGCGGTGAGCAGACTACGCCGGGCACTGGCCGGGCTTGACTCACAGCAGGCACTCGAACTGCTCCTCGACAAGACCCGTGAAACCTCCGCCAATGCGGAGTTTCTCTACCAGATTCACCGCAGCTCACCCTCGCGTTCGGCCGCCGGCCGGTCGTCGCGGTCAGTCGGCGAATTCGGCGCGTACGCCTAGCAGCCGCACCGGGCGCCGCTCGGTGAACCAGTCGAGGGCCGCCAGCGCGGCCTGCTCGATCGCTATCGCCTCGGAGGCAGGCGCCGCGAGCGGGTAGGCGTGAGTGCGGGTGAAGAAGGGCGCGTAGCGCACCTTCACGACGACGCGGATGGCGGGCCGTTGCTCGCTCGCGATGTCGTCGGTCACCCGCCTGGCCAGGCGCCCGACCTCGATGCGTACCTCCTCCCAGTTCTTGATGTCGCGCTGGAAGGTGATCTCCCGGCCGCGCGAGCGTGCGCGGTAGGGCTCGGCGGTTACCGGCGACCGGTCTTCGCCGCGGGCGATCCGGACGAGCCATGGGCCGGTCGCAGGCCCGAAACGGGCGGCAAGAGCATCCGTATCGGCGGCCGCGAGTTCGGCCACGGTCGCGATGCCAAGCTCGGTGAGCTTCCGTGCGGTCTTGAGCCCGATGCCCCACAGCGCATCGGTCGGCCGGTCTCCAAGTACCTCGAACCATGTCTGGCTGGTCAGCCGGAAGATGCCGGCGGGCTTGCCGAAGCCGGTGGCCAGTTTGGCCTGCAGCTTGTTCTGGCCGATGCCGACCGTGGCGTCCAGGTGGGTCGCGGCACGGATGCGGTCGGCGATCTGACCGGCAACCGCCTCAGGATCGTCGGCGTCGACGCCAAGGAACGCCTCATCCCAGCCAACTACCTCGACCACCGCGTCGAACTCCCGCAGCGTCGCCATCACCGCAGCGGAGACCGCCTCGTACGCGTCCCGGTCGACGGCCAGGAACACCGCGTCCGGACAGCGCCGCACCGCGGTGCGCAGCGGGAGGCCCGAATGCACGCCATACGCGCGGGCCTCGTAGGAAGCGGTGGCGACCACACCGCGCTTGGCTGGATCTCCGTCGCCCCCGACGACGACAGGGCGCCCGCGCAGTTCAGGGTGGCGCAGCACCTCGACGGCGGCGATGAACTGGTCGAGGTCGACGTGCAGCACCCAGCGGGTCACGCTTCAGTATCGCCCGGGCCGGGGCGGCCACTGTCCGCGTGACCTGGCCTGAAGGCGCCCTGAGCCCCAGGAGCCCAGACGGCTGCCGCGTCGTGACACGCCCGCGTAAGCCGTTCGGGATGCTGCCCGTTCGACTCGTAAGGATCGGCGCGCGGCGAGCCGGTCACCGCCGCGGCCAGGTCAGCCCCGCAGGAGCGGCCTGCCCAGCGGGATCGCGTTGCCGCCGGTGGCTTGCGACGCCGAGCCGAAGAAGATGTAAACGCCCAGAGCCGCGAAAACGAGCACGACGTACCCGGCGGTCTTCGTCACGCCGGTCGACGCCTGGACCGTGGCGATGATCAGCAGGACCAGCGCGACGTCGATGAGCACGAACACCGCCGTGAAGGCGAGCGGCAGCCGGAGCGTCGCCAGAGTGAGCATCCCGATGACGACCAGCCATGCGATCAGGAACAGCTTCTGCGTGGCGACGACCGCGGTCAAACCGATCGCGAACCAGACGTGGGTCAGCCCGAGCACCAGCACGGCGTAGCTCAGCCAGAAGCCGGCGAAGATCCCGAAGATGCTCGCGACGGCGCTCTGGCCGATCGCCGCGGCCCAGATCGTCGCCACGAACAGCCCGGTCGACGTGGCCGCCAGGATGATGGGCAGGGAGGCGCCGACGGCCGTGGCCGGCACGACGCCGACGAGCACCAGGCCGAGCGCCACCGAGCCCACGATGAAGCTCGGCAGCCCGAGCAGGGCGGGGTCACCGCCCAGCGGTCCCACCGCGGCTTCTTCGGCTGGCTGGGCGGCGATTGGGGTGGATTCGTCGTGGGTTGCGTCGAGCGCTGCCATCGGTGCTCCTTGCAGAAAGCGTTCCAGGAAACCCACAGCTGACAGTGGGCCTCGATACCTCTCTACAGCACCGGTGATCCGCCGCGATTCTCAATTTGTGTCACTGCCGCCCCGCTGGCGGGCGGGTTGTGGTCGCCGCCCGCAGCCGCGGCCAGCTGGCCCAACGCTTAACGTGAATCCTGCCGGCGGCGGCGCTCTGACGGCCAGCTTGTCGACGTCACGATCCCGTACTCGCGGATCTTGCGGTAGATCGTCGCCCGCGACATGCCGAGGGATTGCGCCGCCTTCACCTTGTTGCCGTCGCAGTCAAGCAGGCTTTGCACGATGGCGTCGCGCTCTATCGACTCCAGCGGGCTGAGCAGCCGGCGGCTCACCGTCCAGCACTCCGGCGGCAGGTCGTTCGGTTGGATCGAGCCGGTGCGCCGGTGCTGGACGACCTGTTTCATTACCTGCCAAAGCTGCCCGGTGTTGCCCGGCCAGCTCGACCGCAGGAGAAGCTGCATCGCCTCGGGCGAGCAGGTCAGCCGACCGTGCTGGTTGAGCTTGGCCAGGAAGAACGGCACCAGGTCGTGCAGGTCCTCGATGTGATGCCGCAGCGGTGCCAGCTCCACGGTGCTCGGGAAGAACCGCAGCAGCGCGGCCAGCTCGCCGCTCGTGTTCCCGCTTCTCTTGCTCAGGGTGACCGCCACCCACAGTGACGGTTTCCTGCCCATCGCGAGGGTCTCGTCCAGCGCGGCCGAAAGTGCCTGCAGCCGACGGCCGCTGAGCCGGTCGACGTGCCGGATCACCAGGTCGCCATCGCCTTCGAGCAGCTCACGGCGCACCCGCGCCTGCCAGCCCGGTTCGCCTACGTCCGCGGCGTCAAGGACATGGAACGCGCGGGCCGGATTGTGTCGCTGGTGCACCGACCGGAGCACGGCGAGCTTGCCCACCCCGGGTTCGCCCTCGAGCGCGAGCCAGTCGCCTGACGCGTAGCCGGTGTCTACCTCGTGGCACCCGCGCAGCCACAGCGGTCCTGAGCCGACCAGGCCGGGCAGCAATATCCGCCCTTGCGGCGCGGACTCGGCGGCTGGCGGGGGAGCTGATCCGATCAGCTTCACCAGCACGACCCCGCTGGCGAGCCTGCCCTCACCAGATACTGGCCGGCAATTCAGCCGCGCCCTGACCCCGGTGGGCAGCTCGACGACGACCACGCCGGCCTGGCGGCTGGCCAGTGCCTCCGCCGAATGCCCGAGCAGCACGTCCTGGTCGCCAGGATCGAGCACCTGCCGGGCGTATTCGTTCATCATCACCATGTCGCTGTTGAGGGCCAGCACAATTCCCGTGCTGCGCCTGCAGGCGCGCAGATACTCCTGGAGCAGCTCGAAGTCCCGCGCGCTGGTGTCGGTCCGCAGGGCCTGGGTGATCTGGTCGGCGGTGGACATGGCCAGCGCGATCAGCAGTGGGTCGGCGTTCCTCCGCCAGCAGGTCAGGTCCACCGCCCCGATGGTCTTGCCGGAGATCGGGTCGTGGATCGGGACGCCGGCGCAGGCCAGATCCTCAAGATGCTCCGCGTAGTGCTCGTGGCCGAACACGTGCATCGGCCGGCCGCCCTCCAGCGCCGTGCCGATCCCGTTGGTGCCCACCGACTGCTCCGCGTAGCTGAACCCCGGCGCGAGCTGAACGCCGTCGAGATGGCGCTCGAGATCGTGATCCGCGGTCAGCCGGGTGAGGACCACACCCGCGGCGTCGGTGAGGATGACGCTGATCGGCTGGCCCTCGAGATTGTCCCGCAAATGCTCGAGTACCGGCAGCGCGTTGCGGGTCAGCGGGGTATCGAGGTTGGGGTCGCGGACGTAGGTCAGGTCGATCTGGTCGGCGGCGACATTCCACCGCCTGGAACGCCACCACGACGCTAGAATCGTGTTGCGTACCCGGCTCGGCTCGACGGTCTCGGCGGTAAGGAAGCGCACCCGCGTCTCGGCCAGCCGGCGGTCGTCGGCGACGTCCGGTGTCGGTGTTGCTCTTGGCGACATCACGCCTCCCTGCACCCCCTGGCGCAGGTCGGCGTCAACCCGCGCGCAGCGTTCGAGGTTTGCGTCGTACCCCCCAGACTAAGCGTGACCCAGCTCACATGTGTCTCAAGATGAGACCGCTAGCTGGACGTACGCGTCATTTGATGCCCCCATGGACCGGCCCGATGAGTCACGGGACGAGACGTACAACCCTTGGAGCATCGTCAATCTGGTGTTCCATCATCTGGCCGAGCAAGGCCTGCACCCCGTGCTTGGCGCCGGCGACCCGGGTGCCCCGGCGGCGGCGTTGCTCCGGTCGCTGGGGGTCGAGCCGGCGGCGGAAGGTAACCGCCAGTTGTCGCAAGATGTCCGGCAGCACCTGGGGCAGATACGGTCCGCCGTATTCGGCGAAAGCTGAGTTCCTGTCTCATCTTGAGAACCCACGACCTCGCACGATGGGTTGTGATTCAGCACATGAGGGGTTTCGTGCGCGCCGGTGCGGGGCTGGTGCGCTCGCAGGCGAGGTGAGGCGCCGGCGCTGGAAACGATGATCCCCACCGCAAGCAGACTGTCTCAGCGACCCGAGTGAAATGAAGGGCAAGGGGTGACTATGAGTCGCCAGAGTGTGGCTAAAGCCCACCAGAAGATCCAGGAACTTTCCTGGGAGCCGCTGTATCACGAGCCCGTGTCTCAGTACGGAACCGACTACACGTTCCAGAAGGCGCAGAAGAAGGATCCGCTCAAGCAGGTCCTCCGGTCGTACTTCCCCATGCAGGAGGAGAAGGACCACCGGGTCTACGGAGCCTCGGACGGCGCCATCCGCGGCAACATGTTCCGCCAGGTGCAGGAGCGCTGGATGGAGTGGCAGAAGCTGTTCCTGTCCATCATCCCGTTGCCAGAGATCTCGGCCGCCCGGGCGATGCCGCTGCTGTTCCGTACCGTGCCCAACCCTGAGCTGCACAACGGCCAGGCGATCCAGATGATCGACGAGGTGCGGCACTCGACGATCCAGCAGAACCTCAAGCGCCTGTACATGAACAACTACATCGACCCGGCCGGCTTCAACTCGAGCCTCCGCAACTTCCAGAACGACTACTGCGGGACGATCGGCCGGCAGTTCGCCGAGGGCTTCATCACCGGTGACGCCATCACCGCGGCGAGCATCTACCTGACGATCGTGGCCGAGACGGCGTTCACCAACACGCTGTTCGTGGCCATGCCGGCCGAGGCCGCCGCCAACGGCGACTACCTGCTGCCGACGGTCTTCCACTCGGTGCAGTCCGATGAGTCGCGGCACATCAGCAACGGCTACGCCACCCTGCTGATGGCCTTGTCAGACGAGGAAAATCACCAGCTACTGCAGCGCGACCTGCGCTACGCCTGGTGGAACAACCACCGCGTGGTGGACGCGGCCATCGGCACGTTCATCGAGTACGGCACCAAGGACCGCCGCAAGGACCGGGAGAGTTACGCGGAGATGTGGCGGCGGTGGATCTACGACGACTACTACCGCAGCTACCTCGTGCCGCTGGAGAAGTACGGCCTGGTGATCCCGCATGACCTCATCGAGGAAGCGTGGAACCAGATCTGGAACAAGGGCTACGTCCACGAGGTGGCCCAGTTCTTCGCCACCGGCTGGCTCGCGAACTACTGGCGCATCGACCCGATGACCGACAAGGACTTCGAGTGGTTCGAGTACAAGTACCCGGGCTGGTACGACAGATACGGTAAGTGGTGGGAGAACTACAACAGGCTGTCGACGCCGAACGGGCACAACCCGATCGTGTTCGAGGACGTCGACTATGTGTACCCGCACCGCTGCTGGACCTGCATGGTGCCCTGCCTCGTCCGCGAGGACATGGTCATGGACGAGGTCGAGGGGCAGGTACGCACGTACTGCCACGAGGAATGCCGCTGGACCGACGTGACGGCGTTCCGGCCGACCTACCAGGGCCGGGCCACCCCGAACATGGGCCAGCTGATCGGGAAGCGTGAGTGGGAAACGCTCTACCACGGCTGGAACTGGGCCGACGTCGTGTCCGACATGGGCTATGTGCGTGACGACGGCAAGACGATGGTCGCGCAGCCGCATCTGAACCTGGGGGATCAGAAGAAGATGTGGACGCTGGACCACCTGCGCCGCTGTCCGCCGTTGCAGAGCCCCAACGTGCTGCTCAACGAGATGACACCGGCCGAGCGGGAAGCGTTCCACGCGAACTACATACGCGGCGGCCCCGCGGGCCGGGCCGCGCCAGCCGACGGCTGAGCGGGACCGGAGTCCAGTAAGCGGGCAGGAAGGAGTGCTTGCGGCGCAGGCCCGCAGCACAGGCCCGCAGCCCTCCTTCCTGTCCGGTGGCAGCGTGCACCGGCTTTCGGGCGGCAGCCCGGCCCACGAGGGAGTCATGGCCGACAAACATGTCGTGCGCTTCGAGCCTGTCGGCATCGAGATCGAGGTCGACGAGGACCAGACGGTCCTGCGTGCCGCGGCGGAGCAAGGAATCATGCTCATGCACGGCTGCAAGGAGGGCCAGTGCTCCTCATGCAAGTCGTTCGTTCTCGACGGTGACGACATCGAACTCGACAAGTACTCGACCTTCGCGCTGCCTGATTATGAGCGGGAAGAGGGCTTCACGCTCTTGTGCCGTGCGCACGTCTACGAGGACGTCACGATCGAGCTGCTCAACTTCGACGAGGACATGATCCGTTCGGGGCTGCCGATTCAGGAGGCGGTCGCCGAGGTGGTGTCCAAGGATCCAGTCACCCATGACATGCGGCACCTGGTGGTGCAGTTGCTTGAACCACGGGAAATCAAGTTCTTTCCCGGCCAATATGTCGACTTCGCCGTCCCCGGCACCGAGGCGACCCGTTCGTTCTCGATGGCCAACACGTCAAGCCGCGACAGCGGCCAGCTCGAGTTCGTCATCAAGGTCTACCCGGACGGGTTGTTCTCGCATTTCCTTGACACCCAGCTCGCGGTCGGCGACCGGCTCAACATCACCGGGCCGTTCGGGGTGTTTACGCTGCGGGAGGGGAACGACGCCGATTTGATCTTCGTCGGCGGCGGCGCGGGGATGGCGCCGATCCTGTCGCTGCTTCGCTCGATGGCCGAGCGCGGCATCCAGCGTAAGGCCACGTACTACTACGGCGCGCGGCGCCGCAGGGACCTGTGCTTTGAGGAGGAGCTTCGCGCCCTCGAACAGGCGCTGCCGGCGTTCAGGTACGTTCCCGCGCTGTCCGAGCCGGCCGCGGGGGACGCCTGGAACGGCGAGATCGGCCTGATCACCGACGTGGTGCAGCGGCACGAGGCCGACCTCAAGGGCGCACACGCTTACGTCTGCGGCCCGCCGCCGATGGTGGAAGCCGCGATGCCAATGCTGACCAGGCTGGGGGTGCCCGAGAAACACGTGTACTACGACAAGTTCACCACCACTGGTGACCCAGACGAAAAGTGACGGGCAAGCGCCCGAACACCAGCTCGGCTGGTGGCCCATCCGCCGGCCCATCGCGTGGCGAACCGGGTGGACCCTTTGAGGTGAAGGAAGGACTTCATGACAACGCCACAACGTGACCTGCCCAAACCCGAATTTACCGATGCTGAAGCCGGTGCCAAGGAGTTCCCGGACTCGACCGCCCGCCGCTTCAACTATTACAACCCGCAAAAGCGCAAGCAAACCCACTACGAAGACGTGACCGTCGAGGTCCAGCCTGATCCGCGGCACTACCTCGCCCAGGGCTGGCTGTACGGGTTCTCCGACGGCCGGGGCGGCTATCCGCTTGACTGGACGGTCCTCAAGGCGTGGGGGACCGACCGGCCGGAGCCGAAGCGTTACCCCGGATCGGGTGGCAAGGGTTACGACTGGCCGGCACTCGGCTGGCACGAGTTCCGTGATCCCAACGAAGAGTGGGAGATGACCCTCTACCGCTACAACGCCAACGTTGTGCGGCAGCTCAACCAGAACATCGATGCCGCACGGCAGTCGAAGGCGTTCGAGGACTGGAACCAGAACTGGGTCCGCTTCGTGGAACGCAACATCGGGGCGTGGATGCACGTGGACCACGGGCTGGGCCTGTACCTGTTCGCCAACGCCAACCGCCGGGCACCGACGAACATGCACAACAACGCGATCTCGGTGAACAGCATGCACAGGATCAGGTCCGCCCAGGATCTGGCGCTGTACAACCTCACGCTGAGCGAAGAGATCCCCGGATTCGACGGCGCGGCGCACGTGGCGGTATGGAACGAGGAGCCGTGCTGGCAGGCAGTACGTAAGCTCGCCGAGCACCTCACCGCCATCGACGACTGGTGCGAGGCAATCTTCGCAGCTAACGTGGTCTTCGAGCCGCTTGTCGGCGAGCTATTCCGGAGCCATTTGGTGCAGCACGCAGCACCGCGTAACGGCGACTTCGTCACCCCCACGGTCGTGGGTGCGGAGGAATACGACTACGCCGAGCGGGATCTGCGGTACACGCGGCCGATGTTCGAACTGCTCACCAACGACCGCGAGTTCGCCGATCACAACAAGGCAATCCTGCAGCAGTGGCTGTCGGCCTGGGTGCCGCGCGCCATCGCCGCCTCCCGCGCGCTGCAGCCGCTGTGGTCGCAGCCCGACGCGAAGCCGCCCCGTTTCGAGGACAGCCTGGACCGTGCGAAGAGCCGCTTCAGCGGCATCGTGTCCGACCTGGGTCTGGAAACACCGAAGGAGTTGGCGCAGTGACCACGTTCAAGACAGCGGAAAGCCCATACAAGAGTGACCACACGGCGTCCAACATGTGCGGATTCACCCTGATGAACAATCAGGTCGGCGAGGTGGTGGCGCAGGTCATGGCGACCAAGCCCAACGTCAAGGTAATGCCGCTGCCGTCGATGATCCGGGTGGACGCGGTCCGGCGCATGGACGTCGTCTACGACGAGATCTCCGAGGCGCTGGGCGAGGAGCCCGGCTACTTCGACGCCGCGGAGTTCGAGGAGAACATGTCCACCCACTACGGCCGCATGATTCACGAGGACGACCGGACGATCATGTTCGCCAACCCCGAGGACGGGGCGGAATACCTCGGCTTCGACCTGACGGCCGAGCCGAATTAGCCACGGCGATCGCAAGCACTCGATTTGGCCCACGAGGAGGCAGAGTGTACGAGAAGGATGGCGAAAAGTACTTCGTGGTCGACAGCCACATGCATTACTGGAACGCCGCCCCGGACAACTGGGTGGAGGGTGCGGAGCAGTACGCCAAGGGCTGGATCGAGTGCTTCCACGCCTACCAGGGTCTCGGCCCGCCGCAGACTCACTGGCCGATAGAAAAATTCCAGAAGTATTCCGAAGAAGACCTCATGAAGGACATCTTCGAGGACGGGTACGTCGACGTGGCTATCTTCCAGCCGACGTACCTGACCGAGTGGTACAAGGAAGGCTTCAACACCACCGAGCGAAACGCCACCATGGGTGAGCGCCACCCGGGGAAGTTCATCTACAACACCCGATGGGACCCCCGTGAGGGCGACGACGGCCTGAAAGCCCTCAGGCATAACGTCGAGCGCTACGGATCCAGGGGCGTCAAGCTCTACACGGCTGAATGGAGGCAGGGCTCGCGCGGCTGGACGCTCAAGGACCCTGAGGCCTATCGCTACCTCGAGGCGTGCCAGGAACTCGGGATCAAGAACATCCACGCACACAAGGGCCCGACGATCTGGCCGCTGGACAAGGACGCATTCGACGTGTCCGACGTCGACCACGCGGCGACCGATTTCCCCGACCTGAATTTCATCGTCGAGCACGTCGGGCTGCCGCGCATCGAAGACTTCTGCTTCCTGGCGACGCAGGAGCCCAACGTGTACGCGGGCCTGTCCGTCGTCCTCGGCGGGCTCATGTACGCCCGGCCGAAGTTCTTCGCCAAGGTCATGGGCGAGCTGCTGTTCTGGGTCGGCGAGGACAAGATGACCTTCGGCAGCGACTACGGCATCTGGGAACCGAAGTGGCAGGTCGAGGGCCTCGTCGACTGGGATTACCCCGATAACGAGGAGTTCTCCGACTACCCGAGGGTCAACACCGCGTCGAAGAAGAAGATGCTCGGACTCAACGCGGCCAGGCTGTATGACATCGAGGTGCCGCCCGAGTGCCGGCTTGCTGCCGGTGACGGCACCCCGGCCGCGCAGGACTCGGCCCAGGGTGCCCCATCGGCATGAGCACCCGCGGCCTGACCGGTGGGTCACGCAGCACCGTTCCGGGGCGGGCCCAGGCCGACGGCCTGGGCCCCCCCGGAACTCCGCGCGTGCTCGCCGCGCTTGAGGCGGTGCGCGATCCGGAGCTTGACGAGCCCATCACCTCGCTCGGCTTCGTCGCGTCGTGCACCGTCTCGGCCGACGGGGACGTTCAGGTCCGGCTGCGGCTGCCCACCTACTTCTGCGCGCCGAACTTCGCGTTCCTCATGGTGGCCGACGCCTACGACGTGTTGTCCGCGACCGAAGGCGTCCGGAGCACCGAGGTGGTACTTGAGGACCATTTCGCCGCGACGGCGATCAACAACGGTGTCGCCGCGCGGGCCGGGTTCGCGCGGTCGTTCGCCGGTGACGCGGCCGGTGAGCTGCACGATCTGCGCGCCGACTTCCTGCGGAAGGCGGTGATGGCCGGCACGGACCAGGTGTGCCGCCCGTTGCTTGCCTCCGGGACGCCGCCGTCGGCCCTGGCCGCGGTCACTCTCGGCGACCTGCTGCCATCAAGGGAGCTCGATCGGCTGCGGCAACGGCGAGCCGAGCTTGGCCTGCCCGCGGGCGACGACGCTCCGCTGCTCATCGACCCGGTGACCGGCGCGCCGGTGGGTGACGACGCGGCGCCGCTGCACCTGCGGCGGGCCCGCACGACGCGGGTCAGCGTCGAGGCGAACACCGGTATCTGCCGCGGCATGTTGCGGCACAGGTACGACGCCAAAGGACTAGGTGAGGAGGACCAATGAGGGCCGTCCGGCTGCACGCGTACCACCAGCAACCCGTGGTCGACGAGGTAGCAGAGCCGACCGTCAAGGGACCGCTCGACGTCGTCGTGAAGATCGGCGGGGCGGGCGTTTGCCGCACCGACCTGCACATCATCGAAGGCCAGTGGGCTGCGGCGATGGGCGTGGCGCTGCCTTACACCATCGGTCACGAGAACGCGGGCTGGGTCCACGAGGTGGGCTCAGGCGTCGCCAACGTGCAGGTGGGCGACACCGTGATCCTCCATCCGACGCCCACCTGCGGGCTGTGCCGCGCGTGCCGCGCCGGCCAGGACATGCACTGCGAGAACAGCTCCTTCCCCGGCCTCAGTGAAGACGGCGGGATGGCCGAGTACCTCCTCACCTCGGCGCGTGCCTGCGTCAAGCTCGACCCGGACACCAGGCCGCAGGACGTCGCGGCCCTCGCCGACGCGGGTATCACCGCCTACCACGCGGTCCGCAAGGCCATCCCGCTCCTGTACCCCGGCACCGCCTGCGTGCTCATCGGCGCGGGCGGTCTCGGCCACATCGGCATCCAGTGCCTCGCCGCGCTCACCGCGACCACGATCATCGTGGTCGACCGCAACCCCGATGCGCTCAAGCTGGCCGAGCAGCTTGGCGCGCACCACACGGTGGTCGCGGACGGCGGGCACGTTGACGCGGTCAAGGACCTGACCGGCGGCCGCGGCGCCGAGGTCGTGCTCGACTTCGTCGCCGAGCAGGGCGCCGAGCAGGACGGGTTCGCGATGACCGCCCGGGCGGGTTCGTACTACGTCATCGGCTATGGCGGCGCCGTGAACATCCCCACCCTCGACATCATCTCGACCGAGCGCAACATCATCGGCAACATCGTCGGGACCTACAACGAGCTCGCCGAGCTCATGGTCCTGGCCCAGGACGGGAAGGTCACCTTGCACACCAAGACCTACCCGCTGGACGCCGCGGTGGAGGCCATCCAAGATCTCGACGCCGGCCGGGTTCGCGGCCGCGCCATCCTCGTCCCATAGCCCGTTCGCCTACCCCGACGTCTCGAGGAGGACCGATGGCCAAGGAATTGCGTTTCGCTGAGGACGCTCGCAACCTGCTGCTGGCCGGCGTGGACCAGCTCGCCGAAGCCGTGAAGTCGACGCTCGGGCCCAAGGGGCGCAACGTCATCATTGAGAAGATCACTGGATCGCCGGTGGTCACCAACGATGGCGTGACGATCGCGCGAGAGATCCACCTCAAGAACCAGT
>WNFX01004581.1_pt1 | contig 13520 bp, 12 predicted proteins | sample 5400111 | NCBI WGS metagenome assembly WNFX01 (sample SAMN13153363, study PRJNA577476) | soil metagenome | isolation source: 40 cm soil or saprolite under grassland replicate 1 | place: USA:California | collected 2016-06-15
TGCTCGGTCATGAGGTTTAGATAATCGCGCGAGCGCTCCGGGTCCAGCTTAAGTTCCTTTATCGTTTCGAGAAAACCAACGAGGACCGTGAGCGGTGTACGCAACTCGTGCGACACGTTCGCCACGAAGTCCCGACGCATGGTCTCGATCCGGGAAAACTGGGTGATGTCGCGCGAGAGCAGCAGGTGTTGCGACTCGACATAGGGGACGAGCTGGATCGACAGGATCAAACCCTCGGTGCGCGCAGTCTTCAGCTGCAGCGGTTTGGAAAAGTCGCCTCCCGCGACGTATTCCACGAATTCCGGCTGGCGCACGAGATTAATGATCGGCTGGCCGACGTCGCCTTCGGCGCTGACGCCGAAGTGCGCCTCCGCGGAATCGTTGCACCAGAGGATGCGGTGGTCCGCGTCGAGAATCGCGACGCCATACGGCAGGGCGCGGCCGGCCTGCCGCGAGCGCGCGAGCAGCCGCGCGAGTTGCTGGCGCTGACGCACTTCGGCGCGCTGGCGCCGATAGAGCAGCGTGAAGACCTCTTGCCACGCGCCGGTGCCCTCCGGCACGGATTCCGACAGCGAGCGCGAAGCCCACTCGCGCAACCGGTGAAGATGCCGGACATGGTGAACCACGAGCCCGGCGAGCCCGATACAGAACAACCCCCAACCCCAAACCGATCCGAAGAGGAAGCCGGCGAGGAACGCGGGAACTGCGATGCCCAGAACGGCGAGCGCGGTTCGAACCAGGAGGTCGCTCATACCAGATCGGACAGGACCAGGAGCCATACGGCCGCGGCGGTGGCGAGGCTCAGAAACACCGCGGCGCTGCCGAGATCCTTGGCGCGCTTCGCGAGCAGATGGTTCTCCAGGGATATGCGGTCGACTGCCGCCTCCAGCGCCGAATTGATCAGCTCGATGACGAGCACGAGCAGCACGCTCGCGATCATCAGGGCCCTCGCAGTCCCGCCCGCTGGAACGAAGAACGCCGCCGGAACGAGGACCACGGCGAACAACAATTCCAGGCGAAAGGCCTCCTCGTGCCGGAACGCGGCCGCAAGACCTTGCAGGGAATAGCGAAGCGCGTTCAGCAGACGGCGCACACCGCGTGCACCTTTGAAAGGGCTTTCCTGCATCACCTTTGCTCCCGGTATCCCCCGAGCCGGAATTTCATTGCGCGGCGCGCCGGAAGCGATACCCGGTGCCGCGGACCGTTTCCACCAGGCAATCGAGCCGGCTTGCCTCCAGCGCCTGGCGAAGCCGGCGAATGTGCACGTCCACGGTGCGCTCCTCGACGAAGACGTGATCGCCCCAGACTTCATCGAGCAGCTGCGCGCGGCTGTAGACGCGCTCGGGATGGGTCATGAGGAAATGCAGCATCCTGAACTCGGTCGGCCCGAGATCGACGTTCGTGCCTGCGGCGCTCACGCGATGCGCGACCGGGTCGAGCTTGAGGCCCGCGATCTCGACGATGTCGTCGGTGAGCTGCGGCGCGCGGCGCCGCATCACCGCCTTGATGCGCGCCAGGAGCTCCCGCGGCGAAAAAGGCTTGGTCACGTAGTCGTCGGCGCCGCTTTCGAGCCCCTCGATCGTGTCCCGCTCCTCGGCTCGGGCGGTGAGCATGATGATCGGGATGTCCTTGGTGCGCTGGTCGGTGCGCAGCTGACGCGCGAAACTCAGGCCCGGGGCTCCGGGCAGCATCCAGTCGAGCAGCACCAGGTCGGGCAGCGCTTCGCGCACCAGCGCCTCGGCTTCAGGCACGTTGGCGGCGCGCAGCACTTGGTGGCCGGCGTGCTCGAGGTTGACGGCGATGAGCTCCTGGATCGCCGGCTCGTCTTCGACAACCAGGATCGCTCCGCCCACGGCCTTCCTGCTTTCGCCCGACGCCGAGCGCATCAGCTCAGCGCCTCGCGCTCGAGCACGTCCGCCGTGGTGTGGCGAACGTCGGTGCCTTTCACGATGTAGATCACGTTCTCGGCGATGTTCTTGGCGTGGTCGCCGATGCGCTCGATCGCCTTGGCGATCCAGACGATCTCGAGCGCGGTCGAGATCGTGCGCGGATCCTCCATCATGAAGGTGATGAGTTGGCGCAGGATCGAGCGGAACTCGGTGTCGATCGCCACGTCCTGCCGGATGACGCTCGCCGCGTGGGCGGCGTCGAGGCGCGCGAACGCGTCCAGCGCCTGGTGCAGCATCGAGAGCGCGATATCGGCGGCGTGCCGGATGTTGGCGAAACGCTGCAGGTCCGCGTGCCCGCTCTCGTGGATCTGGCGGGACATGCGCGCCACCTTCTCCGCTTCGTCGCCGATTCTCTCGAGGTCGGTCACCGTCTTGCTGATCGCCATGATCAGGCGCAGGTCGCCCGCCGCCGGCTGACGCTTGACGATGATGTGGCTGCAATCGTTGTCGATGCTGACCTCGCAGCCGTTCACCCGGGGCTCGTTCGCAATCACCTGGTCGATCAGACTCTGGTCGCCGGTCGCAAATGCGTCGATCGCGCCGCGGATCTGGGCCTCGACCAGGCCGCCCATCTGCAGCACGCCCGAGCGCAAGGTCTCGAGGTCGCTGTCGTATTGCTTGGAAAGGTGTTCGCTGCCCATATCGCCGCTCCTCGTCAACCGAACCGTCCGGTGATGTAGTCTTCAGTCTCCTTTTTTTTCGGCTTGATGAAGATCTCGTCGGTCACGCCGAACTCGATCAGTTCGCCCAGATACATGTACGCAGTGTAGTCCGAAACGCGCGCCGCCTGCTGCATGTTGTGGGTGACCATTACGATCGTGTAGTCGTGCTTAAGCTCGTGCACCAGCTCCTCGATGCGGCCGGTGGAGATCGGATCGAGCGCCGAGGCCGGCTCGTCCAGGAGCAGCACCTCGGGCCTGACCGCGATGCAGCGCGCGATGCACAGGCGCTGCTGCTGCCCGCCCGAGAGGCTCGTGCCGCTTTGCTTGAGCTTCCCCTTCGCTTCTTCCCAGAGCGCCGCCTTGCGCAAGGCCCATTCCACGCGCTCGTCCATCTCGCGCGGCGAAAGACTCTCGTACAGCCGCACGCCGAACGCGATGTTGTGGTAGATCGACATGGGAAACGGCGTCGGCTTCTGAAACACCATGCCGACCTTGGCGCGCAGCCTGTTCAAGTCCTGGCGAGGCGAGAGGATGTCCTCGCCGTCGAGGAGGATCTCGCCTTTGGCTTCCTGCTTGGGATAAAGCGCGTACATGCGGTTGAAAGTGCGCAGCAGCGTCGACTTGCCGCAGCCGGAGGGGCCGATGAACGCGGTGACCTTGCGCTCCGGGATATCGAGATTGACGTCCTTGAGAGCCTGGAATCCGCCGTAGAAGAAGTTCAGCTTCTTGACCCGGATCTTCTGGACCACGGTTTGTTCGGCAGGTTGCAGGACGGCGGCGTTCATGATTTCACTCATCAATACGTCGCGGCCCGGTTGCGGAAAAACACGCGCGCCAGAATATTGAGCAGAAGCACGCCGAGCGTGATCAGCAGAGCGCCTGCCCAGGCGAGCCTGTGCCAGTCCTCGTAGGGGCTCATGGCGAACTGGAAGATGACGACCGGAAGGTTGGCCATCGGCGAATTCATGTTGGACGTCCAGAACTGGTTGTTGAGCGCGGTGAAGAGCAGCGGCGCGGTCTCGCCGCTGATCCGCGCCACCGCAAGCAGGATGCCGGTGATGATGCCCGCCTTCGCGGCGCGCACGGTCACGAGCGCGATCACCTTCCACTGGGGCGCGCCGAGCGCCGCCGCGGCTTCGCGCAGGCTGTCCGGGACCAGGCGCAGCATGTTTTCCGTCGTGCGGATCACCACGGGAATCACGATCAGGGCGAGCGCCATGGCGCCGGCCCAGGCGGAGAAATGCCCGACGCGGATCACGTAAGCTTCATAGATGAACAAGCCGACGACGATCGACGGGGCGGAGAGCAGGATGTCGTTGATGAAACGCGTCGCGGGCGCGAGCCATCCGCGGCTTCCGAATTCGGCGAGGTAGATGCCCGCCATGATCCCTATGGGCGTACCGAGCAGGGTGCCCGCCGCGTCCATGAGCAGGCTCCCCATGATCGCGTTCCAGAGCCCGCCATCGCTGCCGGGAGGAGGCGTCATCTGCAGAAAAAGCTTGGGACTCAAGCCGCCGAATCCCGCGTCGAACAAGGTGACGAGGATCCAGCCGAGCCAGAACAGCCCGAACAGCATGGTGAGCAGCGAAACCGTCAGGTTGAACCGATTGACGAGCAGCCGGCGCGTATACAGGCTCATGCTCAGGTCTTCTGGCCTTCGCCGCGCGCCAGGCGCATCAGGAGCAGCTTCGACAAGGCCAATACCACGAAGGTGATCAGGAACAGGATCAGGCCGAGCTCGATCAACGCCGAGAGATAGAGATCGCCGACCGCCTCGGTGAACTCGTTGGCCAGGGCCGAGGCGATGCTGTTGCCGGGCTCCATGAGCGAGGCGCTGAGCCGGTGGGCGTTGCCGATCACGAAAGTGACGGCCATGGTCTCGCCGAGCGCGCGGCCGAGCCCGAGCATCACGCCGCCGACGACCCCGATCTTGGTATAAGGCAGCACGACGTTCCAGACCACTTCCCAGGTCGTGGAGCCGAGCGCATAGGCCGATTCCTTGAGCACCGCGGGGACGACCTCGAAAACATCGCGCATCACCGAGGCGATGAACGGGATCACCATGATGGAGAGGATGATGCCCGCGGTCAGCATGCCGATTCCCAAAGGAGGCCCCTGGAACAGGATTCCGAGGAGCGGGACCGAGCCCAGGGTGCTCTTCAGCGCGGGCTGGATGTAAGTTGAAAACACCGGCGCGAAGACGAACAGTCCCCACATGCCGTAGATGATGCTGGGGATCGCGGCCAGCAGCTCGATCGCGGTGCCGAGCGGCCGGCGCAGCCAGATCGGGGACAGCTCGGTCAGGAAGAGCGCGATGCCGAAGCTCACCGGAATGCCGATGAGGAGCGCGATCGCCGAGGTGGCCAGCGTTCCGACGATCGGGACCAGAGCGCCGAACTGCTCGGTGACGGGATTCCATTCGGCGCTGGCAAAAAAGCCGAAGCCGAATGCCCGTATCGACGGCAGGCTGCCGGCCAGGAGCGAGAGCAGGATTCCGGCCAGAAGCGCCAGCACCAGAAACGCGAAAAGCCGCGTGGCGTGACGGAACAGCTGATCCAGCCGACGGTGTTTCCTCAGGCTTGCGTCCGCAATCGTCTTCGACATGGGCGCGGCAGGGACCGCTGGCGCGCGCCCCCGCAATGAATTGACGACCGCGCTCATTGTAAGTGCCCGGCGCCGATCCTGCCGGCTGGGGCCCCTCTCACCACACCGGCTTGCCGCTCGCGTCCTTGATCTGGCTCTTCCACGACATCTGGATCAACCGGACCACAGCGTCGGGCAGCGGCACGTAGTCCAGGTCCATCGCCAGCTTGTCGCCGTCGGCGTAGGCCCAGTCGAAGAATTTCAGCACCTCTTTCGCCCGGTCCGGCTTTTCCTGGGACTTGTAGACGAGAATGAAAGTCGCGCCGCTGATCGGCCAGCTGTTCCTGCCGGGCTGGTCGGTGAGGATGAGGTACATGCCGGGCGCCTTGCCCCACTGCGCCCCCGCCGCCGCGGCCTTGAACGAATCGATGTTCGGCGCCACGAAATTGCCGTCCCGGTTCCTGAGGAGCGCGTAGACCAGCTTGTTCTGCAGCGCGTAGGCGTACTCGACGTAACCGATCGCGCCGCCGATCCGCTGCACGTACGACGCGACGCCCTCATTGCCTTTGCCGCCCACGCCGGCGGGCCAGTTCACCGACGTGCCTTCGCCCACTTTTTCCTTCCATTCGGGGCTCACCTTCGACAGGTAGTTGACCCAGATGAACGTGGTTCCCGATCCGTCGGAGCGGTGCACGACGGTGACCTCCTGATCGGGCAGCTTCAGGCCCGGATTGAGGCTCGTCAGGACAGGATCGCTCCACTTCCTGATCTTTCCCAGGTAAATGTCCGCGAGAACCGGTCCGGTGAGCTTCAGATCTCCGGGTTTGACTCCGGGAAGATTGACGACGGGAACGTCGCCGCCGATGACCGTCGGAAACTGCAGCAGACCGCCCTTGTCGAGCTCTTCCGGCTTGAGCGGCATGTCGGACGCGCCGAAATCGACCGTCTTGTTCTGGATCTGCCGGATGCCGCCGCCCGAGCCGATCGACTGATAGTTGAGGCTGTTGCCGGTCTTCGCCTTGTAGGCCTCCGCCCACTTGGCGTAAATCGGATATGGGAACGTCGCTCCGGCCCCGGTAATCTCGGCGCCGAACCCAGCCTGGCCTGCCAGGACGAGAGTCATCCCGGCGCCGAGCGCTTTGAGGAAACGCGTGACTTGCATAAACACCCCTCGCTTTCGTGAACACATGAACGTCACGCATGGTAAGGGGAGGACATTTCAATAACGTTACAGTCGGCGCCGGCGCGGCGCCACAAGATCAACTCCATGATCGCTCCTCGAGGTGTATCGCGGTCGACCGCATGTCGAAACCCAACGGCTGCAGCGATCGGCGCGTTGTTCCGACGCGAAATAATTCTTGCTGCTTTCGTAATTATGTGCAATGCTGCGCACAAGATTTTTTATGATCGCGCGTCGAAATTGAGGAAATGAGCAAACAGGATCGGGAATTCACAACGGATGAGCGAGCAGTTTGAGTTCATCCGCAGAAAACCTTCCGCGTCGCTCCTCCTGCCGGGGCGACAAAAGAATTCGGTGCGCCGGGCTCGTCCCGGCGGTCGAATCGCCCGCTGCGGTACTTGCGGGTGTTTTGCTTCTCAACTTTTGACGGAGGTCAGTAATGGCTAAGAAGAGAAGAGCCAAGAAAGCTGCGAAAAAGAGGAAGTAGGTAACGACAGCACGTCGGCAAGAAACCCGCGAACAAGAAATCCGCCGTAACGAAAGGCGGTCACAAGTAGCGATCGGGTAACCGGCCGGGCGAGCTGCGGCGAAACCGGCAGCGCCATGGAAGGCGTTTCGGCGCCTTCCGCAACCGGCAGCGCCCGGGGCATAACTGCCCCGAACCCCGCGGCAACCCAGCCAACGAACTCCGTCCTTACTGCGCGGGTTGCGAATGGGCTGCGGTCGGTCCGGGGCCTTGCGCTCCGGGCTGAACCGCAGACATTCGGTTCCCGGATTAGTTTTTCAGCTTTTCCAGGAAGTGCTTCCGGAATTTTGCGACTTTCGGCCTGACGACGAAAGCGCAGTAGGGCTGGGCGGGATTGCGCCGGAAGTATTCCTGGTGGTAGTTCTCCGCCGCGTAGAACTTTGACGCCGGCACGACCTCGGTGACGATGGGGTCGTCGTAGACCTTCCCGGCGCCGAGATCGGCAATCACCCGTTCCGCCGCGGCCTTCTGCGCCGCCGAATGGTAGAAGATCGCCGAGCGGTATTGCGTCCCGGCGTCGTTTCCCTGCCGGTTGAGCGTCGTCGGGTCGTGGATCACAAAGAACACTTCGAGGATTTCCTTGAAGGACACCGATTTCGGGTCGAAGCTGAGTCGGACCACCTCGGCATGGCCGGTCTCCCCCGAGCAGACATCCTCGTAGCTGGGGTTCGCCGTCTTCCCTCCCATATAGCCGGATTCGACCGACTCCACCCCCTTCAGGTCGTTGTATACGGCTTCCAGGCACCAGAAGCAGCCTCCGGCGAGAGTGGCGATTTCCCTGTCCGAGTCGATCATGTTGTTTGCCTTTTCTCCGGAGTTGCGTGCTATTTTGTCGGGTCGAGGCCGACCACATTACAGTATGACGAACTCGGTCCGCAGCCAAGCCCGGCGCGCCCCCGCATGAACTTCTCGGAGGAATCCAACATGATTGCCTTGCGCAGCCTCATTGCAGCCCTCCTCGCCGCCCCTGCGCTCGCCTGCTTCGCCCAGCAACCCCCTGCCGGACACGCGCTAGCCACATTCGCGGGCGGCTGCTTCTGGTGCATGGAGCCGCCCTACGACGCTTTGCCCGGGGTGATCTCCACGACTTCGGGCTATATGGGGGGGAGCAAGAGAAATCCCACCTACGAGGAGGTTTCCTCGGGGGCCACCGGCCACGCGGAGGTCGTGCAGGTCGCCTACGACCCCGGGAAGGTGAGCTATGAAAAGCTCCTCGAGGTGTTCTGGAAAAACGTCGACCCGACCGTGCGCGACCGGCAGTTCTGCGACATCGGCAGCCAGTACCGCACGGCGATCTTCTACCACACCGAAGACCAGAAACGCCTGGCCGAAGCCTCCAAAGCGGCGCTCATGAAGGCGAAGCCCTTCAAGGACGCCATCGTCACTCCCATCGTCGCGGCCGGACCGTTCTGGCCGGCCGAGGACTATCACCAGGATTTCTACGTCAAGAATCCGGTGCGCTACAAGTTCTACCGCACCGGCTGCGGGCGCGACGCCAGGTTGAAGGAGCTGTGGGGTAGCGCGCCGCACTGAAGGCGCCCGGGCGCAGCCGAAAGAGCGAAGGTGGATCAACTCAGCCTCCAGCCTGCGGATGCGGAGGCGAACCAGCCGCCGCCGCTGGTCGGCTACAACGCCTGGTCGCGGGACCCGATCCTCGCCGGGGCGGTCGAGCGCGAAGGCGGCGGCTGGATCGCCGAGCGCGCGAGCCGCATGGGAGAGCTCGTCGGCAGCGAGCGCCTGCAGACGCTTGCGGCGCAGGCGAACCGCCACCTGCCCGAGCTGAGAACGCACGACCGTTTCGGCAAGCGCATCGACGCGGTCGAATACCACCCCGCCTACCACGAGCTGATGGCGCTCGCCTTCGGCGCCGGGCTGCATTCGCTCGCCTGGACGGAAAAGAGGCGCGGCGCATGGGTCGCCCGGGCGGCGCTCAACTATCTGTGGAACCAGGGCGAGAACGGCGTCGCCTGCCCGGTGACGATGAGCTTCGCGTCGGTGCAGGTGTTGCGCAACGACAAGAAGCTCGCCGCCGAGTGGGAGCCGAAGCTGCTCGCCTGCGACTATGATCCGCGCCCGCTGCCTCTTGCGCAGAAGCGCGCGGTCACCATCGGCATGGCGATGACCGAGAGGCAGGGCGGTTCGGACCTGCGCGCGAATTCGACGCGGGCCGCGCCGGCGGGCGGGGGCGAATACGAATTGAACGGGCAGAAGTGGTTTTGCTCGGCTCCGATGAGCGACGCTTTCTTCACCCTCGCGCGCACCGAAGCGGGCTTGAGCTGCTTTTTCGCGCCACGCTCGCTTCCCGACGGCACCCGCAACCCTTTTCTCATCCAGCGCCTCAAGGACAAATGCGGCAATCGCTCCAATGCCTCCTCCGAGATCGAATACCGCGGCACCCGCGCGCGGCTGATCGGCGAGGAGGGGCGCGGCATCGCCACGCTGATCGAGATGGCGCACCTCACGCGTTTCGACATCGTCGTCGCCAGCGCGGGGATGATGCGCGCCGCGCTCAACCAGGCGCTGCACCACGCGGCGCACCGAATGGCCTTCGGGCGGCGGCTCGTCGAGCAGCCGCTCATGCAAAACGTGCTCGCCGACCTCGCCCTGGAGACCGAGGCCGCGGCCCTGATCGCGTTTCGCCTTGCGCGCGCCTTCGACCGCTCGGGCGATGACGAACGCGAGCGGCTGTTGATGCGCCTGATGACCCCGGTCGCCAAGTACTGGCTGTGCAAGCGCGTGCCTGCGCTCGCCGTCGAGGCGATGGAGTGCCTCGGTGGAAACGGCTACGTCGAGGAGGCGCCGCTTGCGCGTTTGTACCGCGAGGCGCCGCTGAACGGCATCTGGGAAGGCTCCGGAAACGTCGTTTGCCTCGACGTGCTGCGCTCGATCCAGAAGGAGCCCGCGAGCCTCGAGGCGCTGCTCGGGGAAATCAACCGCGGCGGCGAACGCGTCAGTGAAGGTGCCGGCGCGATCTACCGGTTGCTGAAGGAAACCGGCAACGTGGAGGTGCAGGCGCGCCGCATCGTCGAATCCATCGCGATCGCGCTCCAGGCGAGCCTCATGGCGCAGCACGCGTCGCGCGAAGCCGCCGACGCGTATTGCTCCTCGCGCCTGGAGGGCGACTGGGGCCGCGCATTCGGGACGCTTCCTCCAGCCGTGCCCTGCGAAGCGATCGTCAAGCGGGCGCGGCTCCCGCTCTATTGAGGATTTTCTAAAGCACCCGACCCGTCGACCTCCGCGGATTCCGCCGCAAGCGGCCGCCCGTCATTGCCTTGTGGCGGGCAATATCTGCGTCGAGGTCAACAGCGCCAGATTGAGCAGCTCCAGACTGCGCTTGGCCGCCAACATGACCTGGCGCTGCATGCGCTCGGTAATGGCGTAGTGCTTGACGATTTCCAATGCGAATTTGGGATGCTCGTCGTCGTAGTGGGAATGCTCGCGTATCCACTTGTAGGTCCTCGGGTTCATGTTCACCCCGGGTCGATTCCCGTAGGATTCGAAGCCCGCGGAAATCTTTCTCGCGAGCGCGCCCGCCACCCCTTCGATGGCGAAGCTCGTCGCGGCCACGGCTTCGGCGAGGGACCCCTTGGTGTTCACGCGCCACACCCAGTCGGTGAGCGACTGCACGTCGCGCAGGACGAGCGCCTCGCCCTCGGTCAGATCCAGCATCTGCCGCCGGCTCAGGCCGAAACCTTCGCCCATCCACAGCCAATGCTCGGCGTGCGCTTTTTCGATGCGGATGTTCTCGATCAGGAACGTCCGGGCGAAGTCGTCCTCGACCTTGATCAGGCCCTCGGCCAGAAACTTCGGGAAATCGTAGATGAACGGGTAGAGCTGGAGGATCCATCCCTGCATCTGTTCGATGCTGAGCCGCCCCGAGGCGATCGATTCCGCCCAGGGCCCGTTGACCAGATTGTCCCAATGAGGCGTCACGAATTCGTACATCGAGGCGACCCACCTCGGGTGTGAAGTCATTTTGCGTACCGAACTGGCATCCATCGTTTACTCCCTCGGGCTCAGGTTGTGGAATCGAGAATCGAAGCGGGAACGGCTTTAGTCATTTGTGGAACGCGGATCGAATCCGCCCCGGTATGCGCTGGACGCGTCCCTGGGGAGGCCGGCGCCAGGAACGCAGTCGGAGGAGAAATCCAATTGCCTTGCGCGAAGTCCACCCCGATCTCGCGCAGTTTGGCCAGCCCCATCTCGCCGTCCACGAACTCGCCGATCGTCTTCTTGCCCATCACGTGTCCCACATCGTTGATGGCGCGCACCATCGCAAAATCGACCGGGTCATGGGCCACGTCCTTGATGAAGCTGCCGTCGATTTTGATGAAGTCCACCGGCAAGTGCTTGAGGTATCCGAAAGAGGACATGCCGGCCCCGAAGTCGTCCAGCGAGAACAGGCATCCCAGCGACTTCAGCTCGCCGAAGAATCGCGCCGCCTTGTCGAAATTGGCGATCGCCGCCGTTTCCGTGACCTCGAAGCAGATGCTCCGCGGAGGCATGACGTAACGCCTGAGCTGCTCGCGGACGAACTCGAGGAAGCGTTCGTCCCCGATCGACGTGCCCGAGATATTGATGGCGTAGGTTCCGCAATCGGGCCCCAGGGAGCTGACCCTGGCGAACGCGTTTTGAACGACCCACTGGTCTATCAAGGGCATCATGCTGTAGCGCTCGGCGGCCGGGATGAACGCCATCGGGGGAATGACCTTGTCATGATCGTCGAGCATGCGCACGAGCAGCTCGCGATGGCTGCTCCGGGGAGTTTGATCTCCGATCGAGATGATCTCCTGCGCGTAAAGCACGAAACGCCCTTCGTGGAGCGCCCGTTGCAGCCGGGACACCCATTCCATCTCGCCCCGGCGCAGAAACACTTCGCTGTCGTGCGGGCGATAGAACTGGACGCGATTGCGCCCCTTCTCCTTCGCCATGTAGCAAGCCTCATCGGCCGCGCCGAGCACATCGGTGAGGTTGTGCATCCCGTCCGCGACGTGGATGACCCCGATGCTCGCGCCGATGCTGAACGAATTGCCTTCGCTGACAAAGCGAAACTCGGCGATGCACTGCCGCAGCTTGTCGGCGATGCGAACGGCCTCGTGCATCGGACAGTTTTCAAGCAATACGCCGAATTCGTCGCCGCCCAGACGGGCGAGAGAATCGCCTTCGCGCACTTGCTGCTTCAGCAGCGCGCCCACCTGCCGCAGCAGCTGATCGCCGGCGGCATGTCCGCAGGTATCGTTGACGATCTTGAACTGATCGAGATCCAGGTACATCACCACGTGCTGCCGCGCCTGCGTGGCGGTCGAGTGCAAGGCCTGCTTGAGGCGGTTTTCGAACTCGGGGCGGTTGACCAAATTGGTGAGCTGGTCGTGGCTCGCGTGGTAGGCGAGCTTCACCGCGTATTCCTGCCCCAGCTTGAGCTCCTTGAGCTCGCGCTCCGCGCGATCGACGCGACTGACCATGCGCTGTGTAAGAAGAATGCCGATCGGAACCAGGGTTCCCGCGACCGTGAGGATCACGAGCAACAGCGTGGACTGGATCCAGCGCGTCGCCTCACCCAGGGTGTTCGAGAACCGGTTCTGCCAGGGCTTGAGCTCCTCGTTGATCTGGATAATGCGGTCCAGTATGAGTCCGAGCCCGGAACGGTCCGCGCCACCGGACCGGTGGAAGGCGTGCAGCTCCCCGGCGGCCGCGTCGAGCCTCGCGAGGAATTCATCTCCGGTTCTCCAGATATCGAGCACGCTCTTCATGTAGCTCACGCGGTGAAAGCGCTGGTACAGGCTGATGACGCCGGGGATGTCGTCGGGATGGGTTCCGCCTTCGATGAAGCCGGCCCGCACGGCGGGGTAGTCCGGCTTGGACTTCTCGAGCTCGAGCCTCGCCTTGCGGAAACCCATCGGCGCCGCGATCGCCTTCCGATAGCTGAGGAAATCGGACTCGGACCGGGTCTCGGCGAAACGCAGCAGGTGGAACACCGCTTCCTTCTGATTCTTCGACCACAGGCTCTCGCCTTCGACGTAGGCCCGGCCCGCGGCCAGGATGTCTATGCTGACGATGGCAAGCCAGACCAGGATCGCGACGATCGCCAGGAACGGCGAAACGATCAGGAACATGCGCTTGCTCATCGCGAGCCATTGAATGACTTTTTCGAACGAAGCCACAAGGGCTTTAGCGTGAACGTATGCCATGGCTGTTTGTCCGTTCTCCCTGAACCTCGCGGACAGAAAAAGTAGGTACTCGTTTTCGTCGGCCGACCGACCCCGGTTGCAACGGCAAGAGAGCACGTTGTATGCCTACGAGTTTGAACAAGTGGCGGCAGAAAGGCCATGCAATTCAGCACGAACGCTGAATATTTCTTCTATTTTCTATTCAGCTTGTTGACGGATGACGACTTCTCGCCAAAGACGATGGAGTTTCGACACCTCGCGATAAGAAAGTGTGGCGGAAAATCAGCCCTGCGGAGAAACCGGAAGGGAATGGAAAAACTTCGGCGCGCCCGAGAGTCGGGACGCGCCGAGCGAGGGGTCAACCGCTTCTCAGAAGCGGTAGGCGAATTGGACTCCCAGAATGGCGACTGAGCCTTTGTAGGTTCCGACTAGCACGCCGCTTGCCGTCGCGCT
>WNFX01005160.1_pt1 | contig 13520 bp, 12 predicted proteins | sample 5400111 | NCBI WGS metagenome assembly WNFX01 (sample SAMN13153363, study PRJNA577476) | soil metagenome | isolation source: 40 cm soil or saprolite under grassland replicate 1 | place: USA:California | collected 2016-06-15
ATCGGCTGCGTGGACTGCATCTTGTAGTGGCCGCGGGACAGCAGGTTGTAGTCGTACCGCAAGCCCCCATCCTTAGCGTAGAGGACAAAGCCACCGAATCGGCTTCCCACGGCGACGAGAACTCCCTCCGCTCCGCCGGGCGGGATCTCGACCTCCGCCGTTATCGTGTGGGAGCGATTCTTGACGTTAACGGCGGCGAAGAAGTCGACGGGGGCGCCGCCGGGGCGGTAGATGTAGTGATGGCGGCGGCCACCCGGCCTGGGCCGGGTGCGGCCTCGGCCGGAGAACGTCGCCTGAAGCGGCAGAACGTTGTTGCGCGCGGCTTCGATCCACCAGAGCTCCTGCAACTCGCGGAGCTTGTCAGGCCGTTCAGAGGCCAGATCTTGGCTTTCGGACAAGTCTTCGGCGATTTGGTATAGCTCCCAGACATCCTCGTCGAACGGCCTTGCGGGATCGGTGACTCCGTCGTAGATCATCCCTTCAGTGCCGTGGTAGGTGACCGCTTTCCAGCCCTTGTGATATAAGCCGCGGTTGCCCAGCATCTCGTAGTACTGGATCTCGTGACCGCTATCTGCCTCCGGGTCGTGAATGGTACGGCTGAAGCTTATGCCCTGCATTGGCGACTGGGTTATTCCATGTATCTGCTGCGGCGGTCGGATGTTGAGGAGCTCAAGCATCGTCGGGGCGATATCCACGACGTGCGCATACTGGCCGCGGATCTCGCCAGCGGCCTTAATTCCTTCTGGCCAGTGGACGATGCAGGGGTCAGCCACGCCGCCCTCGTGTACCTCTCGCTTCCAGCGCTGGAAGGGTGTGTTGCCGGCCCAGGCCCAGCCGAAGGGGTAATGATTGTAGGCCCGGGGGGTACCGAGATCATCCATTCGGGAGAGGCACTCCCCGATGGACTCCGGGAGGCGGTTGAAGAAGGCGGCCTCATTAAGGGAGCCGTGGGGCCCGCCTTCGGCACTGGCGCCGTTGTCCGAGATGACGATGATAATCGTGTTATCGAGTTCCCCCAGCTCTTCGATGAAGTTGATTAAGCGCCCGATGTGGTGGTCCGTATGGGAGATGAAGCCCGCGTACACCTCCATCATGCGAGCGTAAAGCCTCTTCTCGTCCTCGGCGAGCGTCTCCCACTGCTGAATCCAGTGGGGCCGCGGTGTGAGGCTGGTGTTCGGAGGGAGGATCCCCATCTCCTTTTGCCGCCGGAAGATCGCGTCGCGGGCCCGATCCCAACCCATGTCGAACTTGCCGCGGTACTTTTCGATCCACTCGGCCGGCGCGTGGTGTGGAGCGTGACCGGCACCGGTACAGAAGTAGAGAAAGAAGGGCTTGCTGGGCTCTACGTTACGGAGATCCGTGAGGAACTCGATTGCCTTGCCCGCGAGGTCTTCTGTAAGGTGATAGCCCTCTTCCGGCGTGCGCGGAGGGTGGACATAGTGGTTGTCCGCGCAAAGCTCGGGGTTGTACTGGTCCGTGTCACCGCCAAGGAAGCCATAGAAGCGCTCGAAGCCGCGGCCGAGGGGCCAGCGGTTTCGCGGGGCTGCCATGTTCATCTCGATCTGGGGAGTAAGGTGCCACTTGCCCACGGCATAGGCTGCATAGCCCTGAGGTACGAGGATCTCTGAGAGAAGGCCGTTCTCGAACGGTATCTCGCAGGTGTAACCAGGAAACCCGGCCGGGAATTCCACGATTCCAGCCATAGCGTTGGTGTGGTGGTTACGGCCCGTCAGCAGTGCCGAGCGGGTAGGGGAGCAAAGGGCGGTGGTGTGGAAGTTGCGATAGCGAAGGCCCGTTTGCGCCAGCCGGTCCAGGTTAGGCGTCTCGCAGAGGCCGCCGAAGCAGCTGATTTGGCCGTAACCAACGTCGTCCAGAACGATGAACAGCACGTTTGGAGCGGCCTCGCGGGCCTGGACCGGCTGAGGCCAGGCGGGGGTAGATTCCTCTAGCGTGCGCCCGACAACGCCCTTGAACTCTCGAGACATCGCCCGCCCTCCTGGTAGACCGATGTAAGTGGCGTGATTATAGCGCAAGATTCGCAGACGATCGGGTCGCCATCGTGCTCACGTGTCGATCGGGTGTTGCGTGTGCCACCTTTTCTCGTTATATGCCCATTACCTTACGTTGGTAGATATCCCGGATACCGTTAGTCAGCAGATGACCGTTGTAGTTCGGCTGCTAGTGCTGATTCCAGTGGACTCTATGCAGGGGGCTATAACAGAAAGCCCGCCCAGGGTGTGGCGAGGACGGGCTCTGTGAACCAATGGAGGACACGCAGAACAGCTCGATAACTGCGCCCCTCTCGATGTGCTTAACGCTGGACTGGTGGGCGATTCGTCGAAGGTATGCCCAGGACGGGGTGATCCGTAGCGATATGCCGGGGCGAAGCGCTCGGCTTTCAGCCGTGGTGGCGTAGTCCTCGCAGCTCCGACGGTCGGCCGTCCTCGCGCACGTGTTGAAGTCGGCGACCGGGCGGCTCGTGCTCGTGCTTACGCCACTCCTCCAGCGCTCGCTCCAGTAACCGCTCACAGGAGTCGAACCTCCAGGCCATCAAGCGATTATTGCCTGACGAACATGCGCGCCCGTGGTGGTATCGCCCAGCTCAGCGAGATCATCCGCGAGCTGACGCAGCTCAGTGAAGGTGTCCATCGCGGGACGGCGGGCCTCCGGTGAAAGCATTCTTGCGCGAATTGCACGCTCGATGAAATAAGCGCAGGGCGCGAGCGTCTTTATTCAAGGATGGGGTGTCCGAGGCAAACCCATCCTGGAGGTGAGTGATGAACGACGCAACATCAAATTCGAAGGCCCCGAAGTTCGGTGGCTGGCCGTTATACGTTTGTCCGGAAAGCGAGGGTCTTTTCCAGTCCGTAACCACCGAAGGCGAACTCAGAGTCCGCCTCCACCAAATCTTGCATGTAACAGATCGGAAAGAGCGATGGCAGCTGCTGGGTGAATGGCGTTCTAGGCAGGCTCAGCTCGCCGGATCAGTCGTGGTCTGATTGTGGCGGTGCGCTAGACCACGCTCCCCAGAGTAAAGCCCGTCACCGTCACAACGGTAGCGATCGGCATCCCATCACAAGGTATCGAAAGCGCATCGTTCGAGCCTCCTGCTGGGCATAACCATTGTCATGTTTTCAGCGAAGGCGAGGGCGAAAGAAATCGGATGAATGAGGCGCCGGGTGAGCGCCGTTTAGGGAGACCGGATCGATCCTATCGCTCCCCGGCGCTGTCCCGCAGGCGCGTAGGAGTCGCCTACTTAGAGGTAGGACACCCCTGAAGCGCAGCCAAGTATATTGCGCCGCCTGGCGTTGTCAAGCGCCGGCTTCGATTCGATGCTTGACCGGCCTTCGTCTCGCCAAAACGACGCTGAGCGAATTCGCACCTCCCCTGGAGCAAGGCCGGTCACAAAAGCCGCCCCTTCGGCTTGACCGGCCTTTCTCATGAGCTTTGCGCGATAGTGGCGGTGACCTAGCCCAATGAAGGTAAGCTCAACGGACCAAGGCGATACCGCAACTTGACCATAAGATCACATTGACCCATGCTACTAATCCGTCTGATCGCCAAAACGTGAGGCGGGGGCGGTAAAGGAGGTTGTCGAATGAGAACGCTGCTGGTGCTGCTCGCGGTCTTAGTGCCCCTCACGCTGGGCGCCTCTCTCTCGAATGCAGAAGGCCATGCTCGATCTGCCTTCGGCTTCAACGCCAGTCTTAGTGGGTTTCCCACGGGCAGCGCTCGCCTGACCGGTGGTGGATCCTACGACCCGGCCAACGCCTCTAACACTGTAGGAGACGAGACAACAGTTAAGTCCTCCGGCGGGTTCCGATGCACTTCGGACGTCGCCCAAGGCCCTCTCAGCGGCTGTCTTGAAGGCGAAGGTGTGAGGTGGGACACGGTCCAACTGCTCGCCTCCACGACGTTCAAGTGTAACGGTTCCGCGGACAGCGCCCATACTGTGACCACCGACAACGACACAATCGTGATCCTCGCCGATTTCTACCGAGCCGGCGATGGCATCGACGAATCGTTCGGTAACGTACCGATGTTCGTGTCAGACCAAGATGAGCGTCCTGATCTGCCAGGCGACCAGAACGTCTGGATAGCGGGGGTTGGCTGCGGCGACGGTGTCGTGAACTTCAACTGAAGACACACGCGAGATAGCTACTAGCCCGAGCTATCAGTCCTGCATTTCGTGGCAGCAGGGCAAGCAGCGAGGCGTGACGGGAAGGCAGTCTTGCTAGCGGCAGGGCCGGAAGGGACGTTCGGACGACTGCCTGCCGTACGGCTTCAGCAGAAGCGCCAGGAATCCCCACAAGCGAGGTATCGTGGCGACCATAACCCCTAGCTCTTCGCGCCCGGCGTGTTCACAAAACGAATACGGACTGGCTAAACTTACTTCGGCCCTGTTGCCGCTGGCGTCGTTGTCGTCGTCGGCCAGGCCATTGAAACACATCATGCTCGCCACCTCGACAAGGACAGTTCCCGGAATCGTTCGCATACGCGTCGGCCGCGGCCATGATTGTGTTGTGTGGTTGAGAGCGCCCTGGACCTCGGCGCAGTTGAAGGTCTGGCTTGTGTTGACGAGAGTCTGCTCTCTGGCGCCAGCGTAACTACCTCATTCGTGATTCGGCCGATTGGGGTGCACCGCGGGGGTTGGTAATCCTGCCCCGTGGCACGATGTCCACGTAGACACCAATCGCTTCTGTGTGGTGGCCTTCATTGCGCACCTAGACGCTAACTTGCTTTACGGGGACATGCCGTCGCTGAGCTTTTGGCGGGGGTGCGGCGTTTCTCTTCTTCAACCTGCCGTCGTGCATTCCGCCGCCTAGTGTTTGCGTGGGCGTCGCCGCAACTGTGCTTGTCACCGTTGCCATCGCTGTCTCCTTTTGGCGTGCTGGTGGCACTGGCTGTGGGCGTTGGGAGTTGCCCTTGCTGTTGCTGTAGGGGTCTCGGTCGAAGTCGTAGTCGTCGTGGGGTGGCCGTGGCGGCTGTGTTATACCCGCCGAACGGCGTGTCCTACTCGAGCGCCCGGTGGTTGGACTCGTCGACGACGTTCATATGCGGTGCTTCAGCGACGACCGTGGATGACAGTAACGGTAAGTTCCGATTACGCTCCCAGAAGCGGATCGCTAATCTGAATTCGCAGACGCCCGAGGACCAAGCAGTGAGAGATAGATCGTTGCTCTTTGAGCGGTGGCCGAGGTTCGCGTTCCGACACGCCTGGCAGGTGCTTGGCGGCACGCTGCTTATCATCGTGGTTCTCGGCATCCTGTATTCGACGGCGGCAGGCAAGTACGCCGACGCATTCACGTTACCGGGCTCCGAGTCACAGAACCTGTTCGATATGCTAGAAGAGCGCTTTCCGGCAACGGCAGGCGATTCGGTGACCGTGGTCGTCCAGGCGTCGCGGGGCATTGACGATCCCACCGTCAAGTCGCAGGTTGAGGATCTCGCACAGCGCCTCTCGAGGTTGCCGGACGTCACGGCTGTCTCCTCACCATACGGCAATTCGGCGGCGGTGTCCCCTGACGGCAAGATTGCCCGCATCAACGTGCAGTATGCAGAGGAAGCGCAAAACGTGCCCCGGTCAAGCGCCGAGGCGCTACTGGACCTGCGAAAGGAGCTGTCGACCCCGGAGTTCCAGGTAGAAGCCGGCGGGTTCATCATCCAGCGTGCCGAGCGCAATCCCCCGGGCCGCACCGAACTGATAGGCATTGGGGCGGCAGTCATCATTCTGCTGCTGGCTTTCGGTTCGGTGGTAGCCATGGGTTTGCCTATCACGATCGCGATCCTCGGAGTGGGCTCCGGACTCCTCATGGTCGGTCTCGGCGCCGCTTTCGTAGACTTACCAGCGTTCACTCCGCAGTTCGCAGCCATGATCGGCATCGGCGTCGGCATCGACTATGCGCTCCTCGTTGTCAACCGCTTTCGGGAAGCGATGGCGCAGGGTCTCTCCGCTGAGGAGGCGACGGTCAAGGCCGCTTCGACAGCCGGTCGCTCGGTCTTCCTCGCCGGGGGCACGGTCGTGATCGCGATGCTCGGCTTGTGGGCGGCTGGCATCCCGATCATCGGTTGGGTTGGTACGGCGGGTGCCGTCATTGTGGGGCTCAACGTGATGGTGGCGATAATCGTACTGCCTGCGGTCTTGCGGCTGGCGGGGCCTTACATCAATAGCCTGCGGATTCCCGGGCTGGCCGCGCCCAGCGCGGAGGCGGAAGCAGGGCTGGGCTATCGCCTGAGCCGCCTCGTCCAGCGAGCGCCTCTCCTCTGCCTGGTGGCCTCGCTTGGGCTGCTCCTGCTGATCGCCTCGCCTGTGCTGCATCTTCGGATCGGGGTGTCCGATGCCGGCAACAACCCAGAATCGTCCACATCCAGGCGTGGGTACGACCTGATCGCAAAAGGGTTCGGCCTCGGCACAAACGGCCGCGTTGTGGTCGGAATGAAGATCGACGATCCGGCGGCGGTGCCGGTCGTCGAGCAACTGCCGCCGCTGCTATCTGGTATCACGGGGGTACGGGAGATTTCGCCGGTTCGCTTCAACGGCAACAAGACCGCTGCGACGGCCAACGTAACGCCGGCGTTCGCTCCACAGGACCAGAGGACCGTGGATCTGGTGCACAACCTCCGAGACGTCCTGCGCCAGCGGTTCAAGGGCATCGGAGCTGAGCCGCTAGTGGGTGGCGCAACGGCCACGGTCATCGACTTCAGCGATCACAACTCGTCACGCATGCCAATTATCATCGGCGGCGTAATCGCACTCAGTTTCCTACTCCTCATGATGTTCTTCCGTTCGATCGTCGTGCCGTTGAAGGCGGCGGCGATGAACCTGCTCTCGATTGGAGCCGCATTTGGGGTGCTTGTCGCCATATTCCAGTGGGGATGGCTCGGCGGACTCATCGGCGTCAAGGAGGGTCCCGTCGAAGCCTTCCTGCCGATGATGCTTTTCGCGGTGCTGTTCGGCCTCTCGATGGACTACGAGGTATTCCTCGTCAGCCGCATCAGGGAGGAGTACCTGGAAACAAACGACAACACGGAATCGGTAGCACGCGGCCTTTCGGCTACGACCCGCGTGATCACGGCCGCAGCGGCCATCATGTGCGCCGTCTTCATCTCATTCGCCTTCGGTGACCAGCGGGTGATCAAGGAGTTCGGGATAGGGCTGGCCACGGCGGTCTTCCTCGACGCCACTCTCGTTCGGTTGATCCTCGTCCCCTCTGCCATGCAGCTGATGGGCCGCTGGAACTGGTGGCTGCCTGAATGGATGGACCGGATCCTGCCCAAGCTGGCGCTGGAAAGTAGGCTTGAGCCGGCAGCGACTGCGGCAACGGAATCGGCTGTTGAGCCCACGATGACGACTGGAGGAGATTAGCCGGAGGCTTAGCTAGAGGCCTTCTCGCGCTAGTGGCGGGCTCCAGTTCCGCAGGCGCCCCTCCCGGCGGTCTCCGTCGCCGCGGCTTCGATCTGAAAGGTCTAGCGTGCCGCCGCCGTTCCCTCTAGTTTCCACCAACTGTTCTACGGATCGAATGCCCGCCTAGTAAACGCAGCCGATTCAGGTACTCACTTGACTAAATATCAGCTCGTTTGTACGCTTCGCCTACAAGGTGCCGGGAGATCTCATGTCGGTGGCTGCCGTTTCAACCAACCACCTCCGTGCTGCCACAGTAGGAGAGTCAGCTAATGATTCGCGTCGCCGTAACAGCAAGCATGGTGGTTATAGCCTTGGCCTTCATCGACTCCGCTCGGAGCGATGAAGTTCCGTTATTGAACATCCATTCGGACAACTTTGAAGCCATTGCTGGCTGGCAAAGCGGCGAAGCGCAGGTCAATTTCACCGCCACTGATTACGCCAGCACCAACTTGTCTGAGGATCAGCCCCCACCCCACCAAATCTCCTCCGCGGTCGCGGTCTGCGTAGAGCTTCCTACACGGACGATTTGCAGTAGCTCAAGCTTGCTTGATGATCAGTTTCTGGTAAACGGCAATCTGGACTCCGCCGTTGTAAACGCCGTTGTTCCCGCCCAGGAATGCTTGCGGGTTGCACCGTTTACGTGCAGCGATTCGAGTCTTCACATCGACTTAGCCTGGACGGCAACTGGCGCTCTTGATCGTAGCGACCGCTTTCACAACAAGATTTTCTCACCCGAGCCCTGTCATATAAACGAGCTAGGTGCGGTAAGTCGCCGCCAGGCTCAAGTCACCGGCTCTTTGACAGATGGCACGATGGACTTCATTGCAGGCCTAGATACTGTTTATGCGGAGATCATTAGGTTTCACTCGGCTACAACCGGCCGTGGCGACGCAGAGCAATGTCTATGAGCCTCCGCGATGCTGAACGGTTCCGCTATTGGCGGCACGAACCTGCTGTGCGACGGCGCGCGGATCCCAGAACATACCGGTAGCCATCGCGGCAAGAAATGCGAACCCAAGCATTGACATTGAGACTTGGTGTCAATACTATGTGATACTTGGTACCACGAAGGAGCGCACCATGTCCGACATCGAGTTGATCATCGAGCGAATCGAGTTGCGGGGGCACCGCATCACGGAGGGCCGTCGTCGCGTAATCCAGGCTGTGCTGAAGCAGCCGTCGCACTTCACGGTTGAAGATGTGCTTCAAAGTACGCGCAGAGTGGGCCGCGCCACGGTATTTCGCACCATGCGCCTGCTGCTAGATCTCAACATCGTATGTCGGGTCTTGCTCGACGGAGGAAACCTGCACTATCGAATCAGCAGCCGGGGCCACCACCATCACTTAGTCTGCAACGACTGTGGCCGTGTGGAGGATTTCACAGGGTGCGATGTCGAGCCGCTCGTCCAAGCCCTGGCGGCAGCGATGAAATACGAGATCGATGGGCATTGGCTCGAAGTGTACGGCCGCTGTGAGGCCTGCCGACTGCTACGAAGTGGGCGGCCGGAGAGTCAGACGACCCAGGTATTAAGCCAGTAGTCCAAACAACGGTAGGACGAGAACTATGATCCGATGGAGAACAATGATACTAAGTATCGTCGCGCTCACAGTTACGGGTTTGGGAGTACTGCTTCTTGGCGCGTGCAGCGGCGATGACTCTAGTGGCGCCACGACCCCCAGCTCGGCGGCCAATTCGAACGTGTCGTCCGCGAAAATCCAGGTCGTTGCCGCCGAAAACTTCTGGGGGAGCATTGCCTCGCAAATCGGCGGCAACAAGGTCTCGGTGACGGCCATCATCACGAGCCCAGACACAGACCCCCACGATTACGAGTCCACCCCCTCCGATGGCCGGCGCGTTGCGAGCGCCCAGTATGTGATCTATAACGGTCTAGGCTACGACCCGTGGGCCGGTCAACTCCTGGACGCGAACCCGGCACGTGATCGGACGACATTGAAGGTCCAGGATGTCCTGGGCCTTCAAGACGACGACAATCCGCACCGCTGGTACTCTCCGGACGACGTTCTCAAGGTCATCGATCAGATCAGCGCCGACTACAAGAAGATAGGGGCGGCGGATGCGTCCTACTTCGACTCCCAGAAGACCACCTTCGAAACGGTTGCGTTGAAGCAATACAACGATCTTGTCCAAGCGATTAGGCAGAAGTACTCGGGCGCTCCGGTTGCGGCGACCGAGAGCATCGTGTCGCCGCTGGCGGACGCGCTTGGCCTGAACATGCTTACCCCGTACTCTTTCCTTCAGGCGATCAGTGAGGGCACAGATCCTACAGCGCAGGACAAAGCCACGTTTGATAGCCAGATCGCCAACAAGGAAATAGACGTTCTGCTGTTCAACACTCAGAACGCCAGACCGGACGTGCAGCGGTTGGTTGACGCCGCAACGGCTAAGGGGATCCCTATCGTAGAGGTGACAGAGACCCTTATTCCCGAAGATGCGACGTTCCAGGACTGGCAGTCCAAACAGCTGCAAGACCTGCAGAGAGCGCTGGCCCAGGTGAACGGCCGTTGATGGGTCGAATTCGCGCTTGGCGACCCGTCTTGCGCCTTCTCTCCGAGTCGGAGACCGGTCGTGAAGAGCCGGCGATTGCGCAGGGCGGCTCTTTAGCGAGCCGGTCCGCGCTAATCCAAGCGAACACACTGGCCGTGGAAATCCGCAACGCCGCGGCCAAGCGTGGCAATCGCCTGATCTGGAGCGGCGTCAGCGCGGAGATCCGCCGCGGAGAGTTCCTCGCTGTGCTCGGTCCGAACGGAGTCGGCAAGTCGACGCTGGTGAAGGTCATCCTCGGGCTTCTGCCGCTCGCCAGCGGCGAGGTCAGGGTCCTTGGCCAGCCGCCCGGCCGTGCGAACCGGGACATCGGCTATCTGCCGCAGCGGCGCAGCTTCGATCCCGGGCTGCGGGTGCGCGGCGTCGATATCGTACGACTCGGGCTGGACGGCCACCGCTGGGGCATCCCTTTGCCCGGTCTAAATCGACTTACGGAGCGGGGTCGAGAGGAAGACGCACGCGTACTGGACGCGATCCAACTGGTTGACGCCGAAGAGTTCGCTACCCGCCCTATCGGAGAAGTCTCCGGCGGCGAGCAACAGCGGCTCCTGATCGCCCAGGCGCTCATCCGCAATCCATCGCTTCTCGTTCTGGACGAGCCTCTTGATAGCCTTGACCTGCCAAATCAAGCCGCGTCGGCGGCTCTCCTCAACCGCATCTGCGAGGAGCGTGGCGTGACAGTTCTGATGGTTGCGCACAACGTGAACCCGATCTTGTCGTATCTGGACCGGGTGATCTATTTGGCCAGGGGCGGTTCAGTCTCCGGCACGCCCGAGGAAGTGATCACGGCGGAGACGCTCACCCGCCTGTACGGTACGCCGATCGAGGTGTTCCGCACGGCCGATGGTCATCTCGTAGTCGTCGGCCAGCCGGAGCCTCCGCACGGCGACGTACACGCACACCTGGTGAGCTAGATGGACCCGCACCTGACGTGGAATCTCTATCGGGACGTGACACAACTGTTCGACTACCCGTTCATGGTGAACGCGTATCGTGCGGGGACGATTGTTGCGGTAACAGCCGCGATCATCGGCTGGTTCATGGTGCTGCGACGTCAGACATTTGCTGGTCACACGTTTGCGCTTGTCAGTTTTCCGGGTGCAGCCGGGGCGATACTGATCGGGGTCAGTGCGACGTATGGGTTCTTCGCCTTCAGCATCTGTGCCGCGCTGGTGGTTGCGGCCTCGTCGCGCTCTAGTCGTGGCGGTTATATTGAGGAATCCGCGGTGATCGGCACAGTGCAGGCGCTTGGTCTCGCCTTCGGCTTCCTCTTCGTGTCGCTCAGCCATCGCAACGTCTCGGGGGCACAGGCGCTCCTATTCGGCAGCCTCGTCGGCATAACGAACGACCAGGTGATCCAACTGCTAGCGGTTGGGCTCATCGTTCTTGCTATCGTTGGCTTCATATGGCGGCCACTGCTGTTCGCATCGGTCGACCCAGACGTTGCGGCCGCTCGGGGCGTCCCGGTGCAAGTACTGGCGGTCGTGTTCCTTCTCGTGCTAGCGGTTGCGGCCGCCGAAGCGAGTCAGGTCACCGGATCCCTGCTGGTCTTTGCATTGCTGGTGCTTCCGCCGGCCACTGCAGAATTGCTTGTGGAGCGGCCTGGCTTGAGTCTGCTTACAGCCGTGGCGATCGCCCTGCTCGTCACCTGGCTTGGTCTGGCGATGTCGTATTACAACGACTATCCGATCGGATTTCACATCACCAGCTTAGCGTTCGGCGCCTACCTACTTGCGCAGGGTTGGCGCCGGTTACCGCGATGGACGCCTTTCGCGAGGACTTCCGCATGACACAGATCCTCGTCACAGCCAACCCGATCTCGGCAGTGAGCGAGATGCTATCGCATCCCTTCATGCGATACGCGTTTATCTCGGGGACGGGCATCGCTGTACCCGCTGGCCTGCTGAGCTACTTCATCGTCCTTCGGCGGCAGGTGTTTACGGGTGATGCGCTTGGCCACGCCGCGTTCACCGGAGCCCTGGCCGCACTCGCGATCGGGGCTGACCTTCGCCTCGGCCTGTTCGCCATTACGGTAGCAGGGGGGTTGCTGTTGGGAGTTCTCGGGAATAAAGCTCGGGCCGATGATGTCGTGATCGGCAGCTTCTTCGCATGGATGCTCGGTCTCGGCGTGCTGTTCTTGTCGATCTTCACGACCTCGCACAGCGCGGGCAACGCCGCCGGCGGTGTTCGGGTTCTCTTCGGCTCGATATTCGGCCTCGACTTAGTTCAAGCCCAGGTAAGTGTCGCGATCGGAGCGGGGATAACGATTGCTCTGCTGGCGATGGCGCGGCCGCTGCTGTTTGCCACCATCGATGAGGCGGTGGCCGAAGCCCGGCGCATTCCCGTGCGCCTGCTCGGCTACTCGTTTCTCGTTCTGGTGGGCCTTGGCACCGGCCAGGCGACCCAGGCGGTGGGCGCGCTACTGATTCTCGGCCTTCTCGCCACGCCAGGGGGCATCGCCCAGAGGCTGACAACGCGGCCCTATGTTGGGCTGCTTTTGAGTTGTCTGGTCGCCGTTGGCTCTTTGTGGGTGGGCCTCACATTGAGCTATGCGTTACCAAGCTGGCCCCCGAGCTTCTCAATCCTCGCGGTGGCATCGTCGGCCTATGTGGTCGTTCTCGTGAGCTCGAACGCCATGAGGATTCTGGCGAGCCGTGGTGAGAGCGATATGTTGCTTGAGGAGGCGACCCGGGCGGCCATGATTACGTTGCGTCCGAAGAAGTCTTCGCCTTCCTTGATTACCTCGCCGGCATGGAGGCCCATGCGCACCTTCACCGGTTCGCTCGCGCCTTCATTGCGGGCGGCGAGCGCCCCCTGAATCGCGGCGGCGCAATCGAGCGCCTTCCTTGCCGACTGGGACGCCATCATGAACCCGTCGCCCTCGCTCTTCACCTCGAAGCCTCCGAAGGTGGCGATCTGTTCTCGCACAATGGTGTTGTGCTCGCGGAGGACGTCCATCCAGGCCTTATCGCCGAGGCGGTCGGTCATCTCGGTCGAGCCTTCGATGTCGCTGAACATGATCGTGACGGTGCCGTCGGGCGCGGCGTGAGGCTTGAGGTCTGGGTGCTCCGACTGGATGGCCGCGGCGACGCGGTCGATCGAAGTGTTCATATCGCTGGACTCAATCCCCTGCGCGGCGAGCTTGTCGGCGAGGACCATTTCGAGGTCTCGCTTCGCGCGGAGCCGCTGGTAGATCGCTGCCGTCTCGTCGAGCAGCTTGAGCGCCTGCTTGCGGTCGCCCTGATCGCCCCGCGCCAGGTACATCCGCGCGCGTTCGTGCAGAGCGTCCGCCTCATCCCACGGCACGCCGTACTCACGGGCGACTGCCAGGGCCCGCTCGAACGCCTCCTCGGCCTCACTCCATCTTCCCTGCGCGCCCAAGACTACGCCGTCAGCCAGCGCCAGAAGCCCGGTGACTCCGGCCCAACCGTTGCCTTCTTCGATGATGCGACGGCATATCTCCAGTTGCTCATCTGCCGCGTCTAACGGGCCGCGCTTGCTCTCCGCGATGGCGAGTCTCGACCGCAGTTCCAGACGTGTCAGCGAAGGGCT
>WNFX01008165.1_pt1 | contig 13520 bp, 15 predicted proteins | sample 5400111 | NCBI WGS metagenome assembly WNFX01 (sample SAMN13153363, study PRJNA577476) | soil metagenome | isolation source: 40 cm soil or saprolite under grassland replicate 1 | place: USA:California | collected 2016-06-15
GTCAATCTACAGCTTTCTGTTTTTTCACCGAACCACCCATCTTCCCAATCTGCTTGTAAAAATCCGACCCTCGCCGCTCCCTGGTGGTGTTCCCGCCTTTCTTGCCCATCTCTGAAAAATGGCCCGGGCCATATTTAACTACGTTGGCCCGGCCCCCCTTCTGAGCAATGGAACGATAGTATTCACTACCACGTTTGTCTTTGAGTGCGTTTCCGCCTTTCTTCCCAATACGTCGAAAGTAATCATCCCCATACTTATCTCGAACCGTATTACCCCTTTTACTGACCCCTCCTCCCTCTTCCACTTTCGCCGTTGATATCAGCTCCTCTTCGCCTCCTGACAACATATTCAATTCCCTTCCCTGGCCCTATCCCAGCTTGAAAATAAAAAAATACACAGGTTTTTCGCCTGCGGCCAAATTATAACGAGAAGCTCTTCCTCTGTCAATAAACCGGCTATAAAGCAAGGGTAAAAGGTACTGGACAAAAATCCCACGAATAGCTATACTTACATCAGTAAACATGTGTCAAAGCGTAGCAAGGAGTATAGTTATATATGGGCCAGAAACCCTCCTTAAAACGCCCAAGATCATTCATCCTGGCGCCCATACCCATACAAGATCAACACAAACAAGCCACACCAGAACCCGGCTGGTGGACGCGCTGCTCCAACTGGATACGCTACTATAGCATTCAAATACGCTGGGATATCGAACGCTGGCTCGCTCGACGCCTCCACCGCCGTTGGAGCGGCTAGCGCGGCCTCTCGCTGCTTTCACATCACCATGAGTCATTCTATAGAGTTATCAATCAATAATGTCTCCCTTGTAAACTCGCCTTATACGCGATTTTGCGTAAAATGCACATGCAAATTACGGGATGTGGAAGAGCCTCAGATAGGAGGTAACGATGATACTTGAGGATCTCAAACACGAGTTGCAAAAGCTTGACCTGGCAGCTTTCTACCATCGCAGCGATGAAGAATGGTTGAACGAAGAGCAGTCCTCGCTCGCCGATCAATACGATAATCTCCTGGACGAACTCAACGCACATTTAGTAAAGGCCGGATGGTATGTGTTTTACAGTGAGGAAAAGGCCAGGCATTGTCTAACGCTTACAGAGTCGGACACGGACCAACAATAAGTCTGAGTTCCTTACGGTGATTCTTCGCTGATCCCCGGGTCCAAAGCCAACTCACCCGTACGTACAATACGCCGTGTCACCGCCGGTGGAGCATAGCCAAACCGCTTGCGTAGCAAGCGCAGCTGCAACCTGCGCTGTTTCGCCTCGATAAATTCATCAGAGAGGCGCCGGTAGAGCGACTCCCACTGGTCAAGCACCTGCGCGCGGTCATGCTTGGCGATAATCTCCAGGCTCTTCTGCCCCATCTGTGCGCGCAACGGAGCATCCGTCAGCAACGTATCGAGATAAGTCGCCAGCTCGTCGCTGTTCCCTGGCTGGAAAACATACCCATTCTCACCATGATGCACCAGCTCCGGCAGCGCATATGCGTTGGCCGCGACAACAGGCAACCCGCAGGCCATCGCCTCCATCGTCGCGAGACTTTGTAGATCCGCTTCAGACGGTATCACAAACATCTCAGAGGAACGCCGCAGCGTCAGTAAATCAGCATCGCGTACATAACCCAGGAATGAGACGCGGTCACTGAGATGCAACCGCTCAGCCTGCGCGCGCAGTTCTGCTTCGGCAGGACCTGATCCCACAAGAGCAATATAGCCGTTGCCGGTCATTTTCGCGGCAGCATCGAGCAGCACATCGATCCTCTTCTCCTCGCTCAACCGGTTGACATGCAGCGCTAATGGACGATCCAGCGGAAGATTGAATTTTTCACGAATCTGGTCGCTCCTCTCCCCAGGACTAAACTTCTTCAGATCGATCCCGTTGGAGATAACCCCGGCCGGGGCGCGCAAACCATGCTCATATAACAGGTTCAGCGCGGTAGCCGTAGGAGCCGTGACATACTCGCAGCGGTTACAAAAATGCACCAGGTACGTATACGTGATATTACTGAATGGCTTGCTGAATAGCGGATCGGCCGTGAGTGAACGGCTCATATTGAAGGGCATGTAGTGATTCGTCGCTATGACAGGCTTCCGTAACCCGCCCGCCAGCATCTGCGCAATATTGCCCAGCACAACTGGCGAGTGAATGTGGATAATATGAGGATCACTTCTCTTCAAAAGATTGCGTATCGGAATAAAGGGAATAAAGGGAATACGCAAACCCTCGTATGTTGGCCAGTCAAATGAAGAGAAGCGATAGACGCGTACCTTCTGCTCCAGGCGACGCACATCGCGCGCCCCCTGGCTGGGTGCCACGACCCACACCTGGTGCCCTCGCTCCGTAAAATCGTGGGCAAGCCCGTGTGTGACCGTCGGCACACCTCCAACCATCGGCGGATATTGATCCGTAACAATCATGATACGCATAACTATCGCTCACTTCTCCCTGGCAATGAGAAGGCTGTTACTCCCCAGCGGTCTCCTGCGTTCCCTGTGTTGCCTGCTCCTCAGGCGCAGCAGCGGCAGCTTCCTCGGCCTCCTCGGCTATCTCGGCGCGTGTAGCGGCAACCTTCGCCACGCCCTCTTTAGGATCGGTAATTAGTGTGAATTTTTCGGGCAACGGCACATCTTCAGCATGCAGAAGCGCATCAATTTCAGTCAATGGGGAGACATCGACCTCGATATATTCCGGTATATCCCCGGCCTCGCACTCGATTTCGAGCGCATCCAGCAGGTGCAGTAATACACCGCCCTCAATCTTCACACCCGGTGCTTCACCGACAAAACGCAGCGGAACCTTCACATTCAGGCGCTCTCTCATGCTCACGCGGAAGAAATCCACGTGGATTACTTTACCTGTTCGTGGATCACGCTGTACATGGCGAACAAGCGCCGTTTGCACTGCTCTCCTGCCGGGCAAGCGCAGCCCGATGATACCCCTGGCCCCATGCGAACGCTGTAAACGCTCAAAGGACACCGCGTCTACTTGCACAGCCTCTGAAGGCTCTTTATGCCCAAAGATATTCGCGGGAATAATCCCCACCTTGCGCAGGCGTTTCGTCGCCTTCCCGGTAATCTCGCGACGATCTATTTGCAATTCCTCTTGTTGTGCCATAATAACAATTCCTCTCTTATGAATATGTAATATACGTATATTACGAATGTAGGGACGCAATGAATTGCGCCCTCGTGGGGAGCCGTTTCGTGTCACAGGGCGCAATGATGATGATTAACAAAATCATCCGGACACCCGTAGGTGCCGATTTATCGCGCACACCGCCGATTGATCGGCCCTCCGAGGATGTTCCGCTATCCGATGTATTTTATTAAACCTCATAATTGCGCCCCTCCACCTTTCACGTCCTCCTTCGGCGAAAGAAATCCAGCAATGCCTCGGTCTCCATCGTATTGAGCACATCACCAGCGCTCAACCAACCCTTGCGGGCAACGCCTATACCATAACGTATTACATCTAATCCGGCAAGCACATGGGCATCAGGATCGATAGGTATCTTCATGCCCCTGTCACGCGCTCGTTTGACGAACCGCCAATCCATGTCCAACCGCGAAGGGTGGGCATTGATCTCAATACACACTCCATGCTCGACCGCGGCATCGATTACCGCCTCCATATCCAACGCGTACCCCGCCCTTTCAAGCAGAAGGCGCCCGGTAGGATGCCCTATTATGTCAACATAAGGGTTCGAGATAGCGCGCAACATCCGCCGCGTCTGTTCCTCTTGCGACAGATTGAAATTACTATGAATCGACGCCACCACAAAATCAAGTTCCGCCAGCACCTCGTCCGCGTAATCAAGTACCCCATCCTTCAGGATATCACACTCCGTTCCTTTCAGAATACGCAGGTCTCCGGCAAACTCCTTATTTAAATGGTCGATCTCCTCGTGCTGGAGGCGCAGCCTCTCTTCCGTCAACCCGCCTGCATACGCGGCCGCCTTACTGTGATCTGTGATACCCAGGTACTGATATCCGCGCGCGATACATTCCTCGGCTATTTCGCGAATAGTATTCTGCCCATCGCTCCAGGTTGAATGAACATGCAGGACACCGCGCAGGTCGCTCTCCTGCACCAACACCGGCAGCGTGCCATGTACCGCCGCCTCTATCTCACCCATGTCTTCACGCAGTTCAGGTTCGACATACTCCATGCCCAGCGCCGCGTAAATATCGGCCTCAGTCTTACATGGAACAGGCTCCAGGTTCGGCTCTTTCCCCTTAAAAAGTCCATAATCGTTAATCGTCATGTTCATGCTGAGCGCGCGCCGCCGCAGCGGAATATGGTGCTCTTTGGAACCTGTAAAGTGGTGCAGCGTAGCAGGAAACTGGCTATCTTTGACCACGCGCAAGTCCATCGCGATGCCAGTGCCCAGCACAACGCTTGATTTTGTCTCGCCTTTCCCCGTGATAGCCTCGACGGATGGCTGCCTGGTGAAAAAGTCCATGATCCTGTTCCTGGCTTTTTCATCGGCATCATCGGCAACGCTCGCCACCATATCGATATCTCCTATCGTTTCACGGCGCCGGCGCAGACTCCCCGCCACCTGTAAACGCACGATCTCCGGCAACTCCGCCAGCGCGCTGCGGATGCGCTCAGCCTCCTCCTCTGCCACCGGATACAGGAAGCGGTCAGCATGTTGCGCCAGAAAAGCGAGGCCCTGCATGATGTTATCCTGCGTCTTTTTACCAAAACCCGGCAGGTGTGCTATCTTATCCTCGCGGCAAGCCTGCTCCAATTCGGCAATACTATTAATATGCAACTTGTCGTAGATAACATTGATTTTTTTAGGTCCGACTCCCGGGATGCGCAGCATCTGCAACTTGATCTGAGGTGTGCTGGCACGCAGTTCGTCATAGAAGGCCAGGTGCCCCGTATTCACCAATTCTTCGATACGCTTGATAATAGTTGATCCCAGTCCAGGCGTCCCCTTCAGCTTGCCGGTACGGACAAGTTGCTCGATATCACCATCAAGCGCATTGATAGCGCGCGCGGCATTTTCGTAGGCGCGCCCCTCGAACGGATTGCTGTCCTCCTTCAAGGCCAGCAGTACCGCGACCTCTTCAAAAATAGCGGCAATCTGATTCTTATCCATTCAACCAATCAATCCTTGTTCTGACGCTATATTAACTGATACGCATATCAAAAAATTCGGGCGGGTGCGAGGTCACTTCAAAGGGATTGCGTCCCTTCAGATCGCGGTTGAGGTACCTCTTACAATCGAAATGCACCAGGAGCCAGCAGTACATCTCCGTCGTCACAAACACCGCGTCCCACGGCTTCTCCGTCCCCATATCCAATTGCTTATTACACACAAAGCAGCAGCCCAGCCCGGCTGCAACCGCTTGCTCGAACCACTCGTAGACAAACTGGTGAAAATCGTCTATGTTCATCATATCCAGGCAGGACTCTGGATAGCCGAATAGCACCGGGTCTGGACATTCCCGGAAGTCTTCATGCGCGCGGCTCAATGCAATGATCGGTGCCTTCACCGACACCTTGATCTCATCATACTCCGGCTCTTCCGCCGCTGTAACCACATCGTGCAGCAGCAAGCCTTCACGTGCAAACCAGCTTAACAGTTCGTTTCTCATATATTTGTTCTAAATCACAGATCTCAGATACCACTGTATCACTGATATCGGTCGACCGCAAGGGCCGCCCAGCTTACCTTTTTGCCCTCTCCCACAACTCACCCCACTCCTCGTCACCGTACGAAGCGATTGTACGCTCCTCCTGGCGGATAATCTCCTCCACCTTTTGGAAACGCTGGCGAAACTTGCGATTAGCTCTGCGCAGCGCCTCCTCCGCGTCAATATCGAGCCAGAGCGCCGCCTTCGCCACCATAAAAAGAATATCCCCCATCTCTTCGCGCCGGTGTTCTGGCGAGGTAGCCTCTTGTAGCTCCCGTATCTCCTCCTGCACCTTCTTCAGCAGATCTTCCACACTGCTAAACTCGAAGCCAATACGGGCGGCGCGCTTCTGGTACTCCTGCGCCACAATCAGCGCGGGAGCCGCCAGTGGCACCCCGTCCAGCACGCTCTCCTCCTTCACATCCCTTCCCGTCGCAATGCGCTCCTGTTTCTTGATCTCCTGCCAGTTCACCAGTACCTGCTCAGCCCCGCTCACCTCGGTCCCGCCAAAAACATGGGGATGGCGGCGAATCAACTTGGCGTTCACATGCTCGAAAACATCGCTGATCGCGAACTCGCCCTCCTGCCGCGCAATCTCGGAGTGCAGGTACACCTGCAACAACAGGTCACCCAATTCGTCCGCCAACTTCTCCATATCGTTCTCTTCCAGCGCCTCCACCACCTCGTAGGTCTCCTCGATGACATAGCGGGTCAACGATTGGTGCGTCTGTTTGCGATCCCATGGACAGCCATCCGGCTCCCGCCGCAAACGCATAGTAATGTAGCGCAGCGTCTCCGGCAAGCGCAGCGCCGTCAACTCATCGACTGGCGGCACATACAGCGTGCTGAGGTGATTGGCAAGGCTGGTGCCGCGATCAAGCTCGTACAGTGGCAGCGTAACCACCGTCTCATCATCGCCTACGCCAGCAGCCCTCACCAGCTTCACCGGCCACTCGTCGGGATAAACCTCGCTCAAAACCAGCTTGACCGCGCTCGCCAGTCGCCGGTTATAAACCTGCCCCACCAGCAACGGCAGCGTCGGAATGATCTTCCCTGCAACCTCGTCATCACCGAGAGCCGCCAGCGTCGTCGCGTCGAACAGTTGCGTCCCTGCCTCCAGCGGGTCCAGTTCCAACACCGTACAAACAGGCTCCAGGAAAGAGACCCCTGCCACGATACTGGTGCTCAAGCCCCGCTCTCGCGCCAGCGTTAGCACCCGCTGCACCGAAGCTTCCCCAATCAATGGATGGCCGGGCACAGCGTAAATCACCAGCTGCGCCTCCGCCAGCGTACAAACCTCCTCCGCGATCTGCTGGTACAACGTCTCCCAGTTCTGCGATTCATCATAGTAATGATCAAACGACTCGCAGCGCAGTTCCGTAATCTCCGCCCTCAATCGTTCAACAGTTGGATGTATCAACGTGCGAAAGTACACCGTCTGCCCCGCAGCTGCCGCCTGCGCCACTACCGCATACGCCTGGAGCGTCAAATCATGCCACTCTCCCGGCCCCAACCCCACAATAGTTATAGATGCTGCCATATTAGTATTCAGTCCTCTCAACTCGCATAGTGCTTTCACCTAGTGTAGCGGCACAACCAAAACGTGTCAAATTGCCAAAATAAAAAAGCATTGTCTTACAACAAACTTCGTGTTATGCTTCTAGTAACACATTAATTGTTGCTATTCCTCAACTCGAGCAACAAAGGGAGGTCATCAATGGTAACAAGAGAATCACAATTACCCCTCTGCCCTGTATGCCACAAGGCAGATAAAGTAAAGAAACTGGAAGCAGCATACAACGAAGGCCTTGAGCGTTTCGCTCCCCCACCTATGCCCGGCAAAACAGTATCCGTGGTGCGCTACATGGTATCCAGCATGATACTTGTCGGCCTCTTCATCTTTTTAATATTGGTTTTGGTGGGCTCGGAATCATTTGGCCAGGGATTTAGCTTTGTAGAACTGGTGCTCGTTTTAGGTGCAACCGCCAGCATCATCGCCGCCCTCGTCCTCTCCTACATCGCCTTCACCAAAGTAGTTCGCGGTGACCAGGAGGCCTCCAAACATTACGCTGACTGGGATCTCGCCATGGAACGCTATGGACGTCTACGCTATTGCTCCCGCGACAATGTTGTCTTCGATCCCCAAACTCAGAGAACAGTCTCCGTAGAGGAACTTGCCTCTCTTATGTCAACAGAGGCCAAGAGCCGGCAGCAAGCCTCCCAACAATCTACATCCCTCGCCCATTAACAAACATCGTATATCCCGAAATTTACCGACAGGCTTGAGAAGCGGCTCCGAAGGGACACTTGCGTCGCCCCGTTTCATACCCGTAGGGGCGGGAGTGGTGTGGTGTGGAGTGGGGACGCTTGCGTCGCCCTGGCGGGAGGGGGAACGCGTGCACAGGAGCAGGACGGGGGCTTTCTCCTTCATAATTTGACCCCTTTGAATAGCCTCATCCGTATTATATATAATGACCATTATCATAGGCAAAGCTTGCCATCCTTGACATTGCTGAGATAAAATCATGTTAAATATATCTATGCAAAAGCGCAACCCAACGAAAGGACATTCAAAAAGTGGAAGCACTACTATGTGAAACCGACATACTCACAAAAATCTATCGAGACGTGGAGCAACGTTTCGCGGGCATCGATGACCTTGCTCATGGATGGGAACACGTAAACAGAGTCTACCAGCTGGCCCTATATATAGCCGAGCAAGAGGGAGCAAACTGTTTCATCGCCGGTACGGCGGCACTCATGCACGATTTGGGACGCACAGTGCCTCAAAGCGACACTGCACATCACGCTGATCTCTCAGCCGACCTTGCCGCCGAGTTACTGAAGACATACCAGGTCCCTGACGATACGCAGGAGGAAATTTTACACGCCATTGTTGCCCACAGTTTCAGTCGCGACATCGAGCCTCGCACATTAGAGGCGTGCGTAGTGCGCGACGCCGACCGGCTCGACGGACTTGGAGCGATAGGTATCACTCGTTGGGCCATCACAGGCACGATCCGTCGCAATGCACAGACCAGGACGTATCACCCCACCGACCCCTTCAATGAGCAACACACGCCCGATGACCACAGCTACATGCTGGATCACTTCTATAGCAAGCTACTCAAACTGAGCGACTCGATGACCACAAATACAGGCCGCCTCCTGTCACAGCGGCGGACCCTCTTCATGCACTCATTCTTAAATGAGCTGCGTAACGAATTAGAGATCTAGGCTTTGCCATCTTTGTCTTTAATCGCTGTCAATTGTTGCGCGTGCATCTGATCGTGAAGCGGCAGTATATTCACCAGCTGATAGAATTTGCGCTGCCCCCAGGTATTATGGCGAAATGGGCGTTCCCAGGACTCAGGAGATAAAGTAGAAAGGTACTCGAAAATCTCTTCACGCCGTGCGGCCATACCACCTAAAACAGCCTCAAGCGAAGCGGGAGGTTCAGACGCGTTCGTCATGCGCGGCGCCTCCTCCTCGGTCGCCACAACCATCGGGTTATCCTCGCTCTGCACCAGTTTCAGCTGTTCCAGGGCGAGTCCATCAGTAATATAAAGGTGATTGGCCAGTTCAATTGGGGACCACTCTCCATCGGCCGGGCGTTTTTTCAGTTCACTCTTATTAATTTTTGCCAGTTGTCCCAAAAACTCTATGCGCGCCGCAACCATCTTGCGCCGTACTTTTTCATAGGGATTATCAACATTAGTCATCTAACTTCCTCCAGCCTCCAGGGCGACCGCAAGGGTCGCCCCTACTATACACGGGCTTGACAAGGCGATACGTCGTATAGTAGGGGCGACCCTTGCGGTCGCCCTGCCTCGTGTCGCCCTGCCTCGCGTCGCCTCGCGGTCGCCCTGGTTTTCTCTTTATTCTTCAGGCGACACAAGTCGGCTATATAAACGCTCCAATTCATCCTGATTGTTGAAATGCAGTACCAGCGTACCTTTCCCCTTCGTATTGCACCTCAGATCAACCTTGACCATCAAAGAGCTGCGAAAACGCGCCTCCAGATCATCTAACTCCGCTCTCCGGGCGTGAATAGAAGAAGGTAATCTGATCCTCCTCGCGTGTGATACCGATTAATGCACGCGCATGCCCCTCGCTAAAATGCTCCTGCTGATTAATAAGGGCATCTCGTACCTTTGGCGTTAACTGCAGCAGGCGAATTGAGTTCGTAATCGTTGAACGATCTCTCCCTACCTCTTTGGCAACCATCTCCTGCGTCAGCCCAAACTCCTGGATCAGTGCCTGGTAGGCAAGCGCCTCCTCGATGGGATTGAGATCGGCGCGCTGGATATTCTCGACCAGCGCAAGCTCCAGCATCTGCAGCGGCGTCACCTCTTTAATGACGACCGGCACCTTGCTCAGGCCCGCCAACCTTGCAGCTCGCCAGCGCCGCTCACCGGCAATAATCTGGAACTGCACAACGTGAGCCGCCTCTTCCTGCTTTACCTCTCTCCGCTCAAGCCATGGATCAACACCCTTCTCCCCTTCGAGCTCCCCATATGAATCCAACCGCGTGACAACCAGCGGCTGCAACAGCCCATGTTCTTTGATCGAATAGCTCAGTTCCAACAATTTGGGATCGTCTTCGCGAAAAATGCGTCGCGGCTGGCGCGGATTGGGAATGATACTATCGATAGCGGCAAATAAAATAGCGTTCTCGTCGATGCGTGAAGGTTGCTGTGCCGGAATCACGTCAGAGGCTCCCGGCATCAAAGCATCAAGACCACGTCCCAGCCCAAATTTGTGTTTAGCCACGAGCCATAACCTCCTCTGCTAGCGCCCGGTACGCCAGTGCTCCAGGAGAAGTTGGATCATAATCAATTATCGCCTGCCCAAAACTGGGAGCTTCACTTAAACGCACATTGCGATTGATGATCGTTTGAAATGTCTCTTTCGGGAAGTAATTGCGCACCTCCCGCACAATTTCACTGGCCAAGCGCGTGCGTGGATCAAACATCGTCAGGATCGCTCCCGCGATATAAAGTTCAGGATTGAGCTTGTTCTTGACAATACGAATAGTATCGCTCAACTGGCTCAAACCCTCCAACGCCAGGTATTCACACTGGATAGGAATGAGCACCCCGTCAGCAGCAACAAGGGCATTGACGGTCAGTAGCCCCAGTGAAGGAGGGCAATCTATGAGGATATAGTCACACCGGTCGCGGATAGGCATAAGCGCCTGTTTGAGTTTCTGTTCCCGTGCGATTGCCCCCACCAGCTCGATCTCCGCCGCCGCCAGGTCCACTGTACAGGGAGCCACCACCAGTTCACGACGTGGGGTTGGCACAATCACATCAAAAATACTTATCTCCTCGGATTCTTGTACCAGTAAATCGTAGATTGTATGATCTTTGAGATGCTTCGACGCCCCGATACCACTGGTCGTATTGCCCTGCGGGTCAATATCGACGAGCAACACTTTGCGGCCCGCGGCGGCGAGGTAGGTCGCAAGATTGATTGCAGTGGTGGTCTTACCAACTCCCCCCTTCTGATTCGTGATTGCGTATACTCTAGACACAGGCTGCTTCCATACCTTTCATCTAACCTTGCTAACCGCTGCAAGCAGAGGCCATCCACAGGATCCCCTACATTATGGTAAAGACATTGTAACAAATGCACGATAGAGAAGCAACAGGTGAAAAAGCTCCCCTCCACCTCCGCTCACCCCACTAATCTCCCTCGCCCAATACGCAGCGCAAACAACAGCCCGAAAGAAACCGCCAGTAGCACCACAGAAAGCGCAACCGCCGTATCCAGGTCACTTTCAGCGGCAATATACACAGCAATAGGCATCGTCTGCGTCACGCCAGGAAAGTTACCGGCAAACGTAATGGTAGCTCCCAGTTCCCCCAGCGCGCGCGCCCACGCCAAACCAATCCCCGTCAGCAGTGCGGGCCGGATCAGCGGCATAACCACGCGCCGGAACGCGTAAAATGGAGAGGCGCGCAGCGTATAGGCAGCCTGCTCATACCGCCTATCCAACTGCTCGAGCCCGGCCTTCGCCGTATTGATGAAAAAAGGAGAGGAGACAAACATCTGCGCCAGGATCACCGCCGGCGTCGTAAATGGAATCGACAAACCGAGGGGAGTAAGGTAGCGACCAATCAGACCAAAGCGCCCAAAAGTAAGCAACAAAGCCACCCCGGCAACAACGGGAGGAAAGACCGTAGGCAAAGTCACCAGCGTCTCCAACAGGTTATGGCCAGGAAATTGCATGCGCGCCAGCACATATGCTACCGGCAGGCCAAAAAGCACCGTCAAGAGCGTACTGATACTGGTCGTGTAGATACTCAACTGCAAAGCCTGGAGCGCCTCCGGCTGCTGCATCGCAGCCCACAGCAGCCCCGGCGGCTCATGGAACAGCAGCGCCACCAGCGGCACGCCCAGAAAGAGAAAAAAACATCCTGCCAGGACACCAACAAAAATCCTGGCAGGCCAGCGGGACAACAACAAGCTTTTGCTCATAGCAACACACCCTACGGGTTGAAGGCAATAAAATGATATTGCTGCAGCACAGCCTGCCCTTCTGGTGAAAGGATATACTGTACAAACGCTCGAGCGTCGTTGCTGTGCGCCGAGCTTTTCGTGACCGCGATAGGATACTGCGCGATGACATTGAAATTATCAGGAATGTCAATCATCTTTATCTTGTTGCTGACAGCAGCCGTCACATCCGTCACATAGACAAAGCCTGCATCCACCTCACCCAACTGCACCTTGTTTACCACAGCTTTTACGTCGGTTTCCTGCGAAACAAAATTCGCCTTGACCGCGTTCTCATACGCCGGGCCATAATTCGACGACTGCGCCATCTTGGCCAGCACCTGCAAACTGTACTTCCCCGCCGGCACTGCTGGCGCCCCGATATCGATCTTCACACCCTTCCTGGAGAGATCTTTCAAAGTATTGATATTCCCCGGATTGGCCGCCGGTATAATCACCGTTAACCTGTTTTTGACGAACACCTGCGAGTTTCCTACCAGACCCGCGTCAACCGCCTTCTGCATAGTTGTCTGGTCCGCCGAGGCAAAGACATCCGCCGGCGCGCCACTGGCAACCTGTTGCTCAAGTATCTGCGACCCCGCGAAGTTCAGCTTAATCGTAATATTCGGGTGCGCCCGCGTATACTTGGCAGCGATCACGTTAAACGACTCCTTCAGCGACGCGGCCGCAAAAACATTCAATATCGTTACCGCCGGTGCCGTTGTCGCTGTACTTGTCGTGGAGCTCGTGGATCCCCCACAAGCAGCAAGAAATAAGGTACAAAGCAAAATGAAGAGCATCAGTGCATGTCGGAATCGTCTCATATAGACCTCCTCAGATAGTGCATAGATGAATATTCATGTATTGAATATACCATACCTAAATAGGGCTGTACAGACCTTTACTCTGGTGATTCCCCAGAAGTCCGCCAGGCCACGTGAGGCAGGGTGGCTGGACGAATGTGCACCAGAGATCCTTCGCCGCGCTCAGGATGACAAAGCCCCAGGCTGTCATCCTGAGCGCAGCGAAGGATCTCTCCGTCCGTCTCGCTAGACCCAAAGCTCGCGCTCAGAGCCTGCCCTAGAGCGCAGCGAAGGGGTGACACGCATGATCTCCAAATGTCTAGGCTTCATTGATGTTTTCTTATGAGACCTGTTCTTTCATAGACATCGCGGACTGGTAATTGGATGCCAGGGCTTTCTAGTGGTGCCTCATCTTCCAGTTTGTAGGTGGAGAATGTCCATCTGCTCTTTTCACGGTGATAGACTTCTAGAAGGATGCCGGTTAAGTTTGCTGTGATGGTCGAGTGATCGGCGCTTCCTCCTGCCAGCATCCTTAATTCACCATC
>WNFX01004583.1_pt1 | contig 13519 bp, 13 predicted proteins | sample 5400111 | NCBI WGS metagenome assembly WNFX01 (sample SAMN13153363, study PRJNA577476) | soil metagenome | isolation source: 40 cm soil or saprolite under grassland replicate 1 | place: USA:California | collected 2016-06-15
TCGCCACCCAACGCTTTGCGTTAGGAGCCATCTTTGTCTATCAATTGGCTTTACTGTACCGCTTTGAGCATGACCTGGAACTCAGCGTCGGTCTCAAAGCTTTTCTCAAGGCGGCCTGATGATTTATGACCAGGCCTCAGTTAATTAGGAAGTAGTGTGCAACATGAGTGGTCAGCTCTCCTTCCTCTGGCGCGACTCCGCTCCGGCATTCCAGTGGCATGGCCCTTTCCCGCTTAGTAGAGCAAATTCGCTCAAATGTCGTGGTGTGTAATCATTGTAGTGCGTAATCCACAGATTGCTATATTACTCTACCAACCTAAAGGAGATACCCAAATGTCTAATCAGAAAATGGGATCCGTCCAGATCCACACCTTCCCACTTCCACCGAAAGATTTCGATCCGCTCAAAGCTTCCGCCGAAGAACTCCAGCGCTATGGCTTCCCCCGTCGCCCTGATGCGATGATGGAGACTCATGCGGCATCCAAATGGGTAGAAGCATTCCGCAAGTACCCCGGTTTCACCCATATTACGCCAGAGTTCAAGGACCTACCGCACCGCCGCGGTCCTAACAAGCGAACCGAGGCTGAGACCAAGGGGAACGTGAATGCGACCTCGTCTAACTGGTCGGGTTACGTATTGTTCATCGGAGGTGGAGATAGCTTCACTTGGGTCACTGGGCAGTGGACAGTCCCCCGCGCCTACTCACCAAACCCCGGCGATGGTAACACCTACTACTCCTCCGCCTGGCTCGGCATCGATGGAGATGGGTCCGGCGACGTCATGCAGGCTGGCACGGAGTCCGACTCGGATGGCACATGCTACGCTTGGTTTGAGTGGTTCCCCGACTGGAGTCATGGGATCAACAACTTTCCAGTCAACCCTGGCGATGTGATATCCCTGGTGCTTTGCGCAACCAGCTCGACCACTGCCTGGATGTCGATTGGGAACATGACCTCGAAGATCTACACCAACTTCTCATTCACGGCTCCGGCGGGCACGACGCTGATAGGTAACTGCGCGGAGGCCGTCGTCGAACGGCCCGAAATAAATGGCATGCTTGCGGAACTTCCCCGCTATGGCGAGATATTCTTTGATGATTTCACTGCCTACACAGCCAACGGGAACCACTTTGACATCGACTCCGGGACATCGATCAGTATGGTGGCCAACAACGGGGTCACAGTAATCTCGGACCCAACCCTCGAAGGCAGCGGGGATATGGCGAGCTGCGCTTACACTGGTCCCTAGAACCTCTCGCTGCCCTTTCGGAGCCTCCCGATTGTCACAATTCGCGCTAGATCGGGAGGCTCTTTGGCGTTCCTAGCATTACCAGCACTTTGTTGCCGCGGGAAGCCAAACTGTGACCAGCTACCTAAGCTTCTCAATCCAGGCATTTTCCTCTAGGAACGTTGAGATGTGATTAAAAGACGAGCAGTCGGTACCCCGAGCCCCTTGGCCAGCAATGACCAGAAAGCATCATTGGTTCGACGAACATCCGTTGTCGTCAGATGTAGCGCACGACATCCGCTTGCATCTAGAATGGCCTGAGAGAGTAAAGTACTACTCTGGAAAAAATCGAGATGATACTTGACCCCATCATCGAGAGGACAATGGATCACCGTGTTGGCGGGAAATTTCGGCAACGACTGCATGGCTTGATAGAGCTGTTGTACCCTCGTAGGATCCGTCATGCTGATATCGAAGGGCGCACTCTTCACCTGGGCGAGCGTACTCACACGCAGCACGTGCACCCTGTCAGGAGACAGGGATGGGGATGTCCCGCCTGTGGTACTCCTGTGCGCGCAGCTCACGGTCACCACTGTGAGCAGACATCCAATTAACAGTAGCCAGTGGAATTGCTCTCTACATATTATCTTGATCATGCTCCTCCCAATGGTGTGCAAGTAAGCTGCACTTGCTTGATCGATGGTTCTGCCTGTAAGACGATCTAAGCCACCGAAAAGTTCCCTTCCCTACGAGACTTAGAATGGTCACAAAGCTGATGACAGACTTGGGTCGCCTCACATGAGAGCAGGATACGCTATAATAAGATCACTGGGTCTATATCATCATCATCAAGCAGAGAAGGTGGTCATGCAGAACCTGCCGACGGGCACTGTCACGTTGCTTTTCACCGATATTGAGGGGTCGACGCGCTTGCTCACGCGTCTGGGCGAGCGCTATGCCGACGTGCTAGCGGAGTATCGACACCTGCTGCGTGGCGTGTTCGAGCACTGGCATGGCCACGAGGTAGATACGCAAGGAGACGCCTTCTTCGTGGTGTTTGATCGTGCCGCCGAGGCCGTCTCGGCAGCGATCGCCGCACAACGCGCCCTTGCTGCACATTCCTGGCCGGAAGGCATAGAGGTGTGTGTCCGGATGGGCTTACACACCGGCGAGCCCTCCCTGGTTACCGAAGGCTACACAGGTGTTGATGTGCACCAGGCGGCACGCATCATGAGTGCTGGGCACGGTGGGCAGGTGCTGCCCTCCCAGGCAACGCGGGAACTGGTGGAGCACAGCTTGCCGGACGATGTGGCCTTACAAGATATGGGTGAGCATCGCCTCAAGGACTTACAACGCCCTAGCCACCTCTTCCAACTCGTCATCGCAGGCCTGCCCAGCGAATTCCCACCGCTCAACACCCTCAATACCCGTCCCAACAATTTGCCCTTTCAGCCAACACCCTTCATTGGACGGGAAAAGGAAGTGGCTGCCCTCGGACAGCTTTTGTGCCGTGAGGATGTGCGCCTGGTGACGCTGACAGGCCCCGGCGGAACAGGTAAGACGCGCCTGGCCTTGCAAGTGGCAGCAGAATTGAGCGACCTCTTCGCAGATGGCATCTCTTTCGTCGATTTGGTTCCAATAAGCGATCCTGCGCTGGTCATTGCAGCGATCGCGCAGAGCCTCGGCATCCGTGAAGTGGGTGGTCAACCTCTATTGGAGCGCCTGAAGGACGAATTGCAGCGCAAGCAGATGCTGCTGCTCCTGGACAATTTCGAGCAGGTGGTTAGTGCGGCAGTGCAGGTGGCGGACCTGCTTGCCACCTGCCCACAACTAAAAGTGATCGTAACCAGCCGGGTGGTGTTGCACGTACAGGCCGAGCAAGAGTTCTTCGTGCCGTCACTCTCGCTGCCTGATCCCAACCATGTGCCCGACCTGGCAGCGCTCTCTCAGTACGAAGCTGTAGCTCTCTTTATTCGGCGAGCGCAAAGTGTCTGGCCTGGCTTTCAAGTGACCAATGCCAACGCACCTGCTGTGGCGGAGATTTGTGTGCGCCTGGATGGACTGCCGCTGGCTATTGAACTGGCGGCGGCGCGCATGAAACTGCTCTCGCCGGAAGCGCTGCTTGCACGACTGCATCAACCCCTGCACGTGTTGACAAGTGGTCCGCGCGATGTGGTAGCGCGACAGCAGACCTTGTGTAATACCATCAAGTGGAGCTACCAGTTGCTGAATGCCCAGGAGCAACAGCTCTTCCGGCGGCTCTCCGTTTTTGTTGGGGGTTGCACCCTGGAGGCCATAGAAGCACTCTCCACTTCACTTGGCGGCGCAGCAGAATCTGTCCTGGACACCCTAGCTTCCCTCGCCGACAAAAGCCTGCTCCAACGCATGGAGCAGCAAGAGCGCCAGGAGCCACGTTTCGCAATGCTGGAGACGATTCGTGAGTATGCGCTGGAGAACCTGGCTACCGGTGGAGAAACGGAGGCAGTCCGAAGGGCTCATGCTGCCTACTTCGTGCGACTTGCAGAGAAAGCAGAGCAGGGTATGGCAGGACCACAGCAAGCGGTACAGTTGGAGCGATTGGAACAAGAGCACGACAACCTGCGAGCAGCCATGCAGTGGTCATTGGAACAAGCAGAAGAGGGGAAAGCAATGGCCTTGCGCCTGGGAGGAGCGCTATACTCATTCTGGTTTGTGCGAGCGTATTTCAGCGAAGGGCGGGATTTTTTGGAGCGAGCACTCTCCCGAGGCGATGAAGTGGCAGCGCCTGTACGAGCAAAGGCCTTGTATGCGGCATCGCAACTAAATGATGCCCTGGGATCTCTTGATCAAGCGGAGGAATTCTACGAGCAGAGCCTGGAACTGTACCGGGAACTTGGAGACATCAGGGGCATTGCCTCCTGTCTCCACCTGTTGGCAGATATCGCATGGGGACGGGCGAACCTCGCGCTGGCTCGTTCAGAAGGAGAAGAGTCCCTGTTGCTCTTCAGAGAGTTAGATGACAAGCGATCAGTCGCTTATTTACTGTACCACCTGGGGAGTTTGGCCGTTGAGCAAGGGGAGTACGCCAGGGGACGCGACCTCCTCACTGAGAGTTTGATGATCAACAGGGAACTCGGTGATACACGGATCATTGCACTCTCGCTCTTCAACTTAGCGCTGTTGTACCGTTTGTCTGGAGGTAACCTAGCGCAGGCAAACACGTGGCTCGACGAGAGCTTCGCACTCTCCAGGGAGTTGGGCGACAAAGAGAGCATCGCTAACTGCCTCTCTCTCTCAGGGATGCTCGCCCTCGATGAGGGGGATACTGCCTCAGCACGCTCGCTCAATGAGCAGGCAATGGCGCTCTTCAAGGAGATGCAACAGCAGCATGGCACAGCTCTTTCACTCTATGCATTAGCGCAGGTGGCCACTGCTGGAGGGGACCATGCTCGTTCCCAGGCTCTCTACGAGCAAGGCGTAGGGGTGGCGCGCAAATCAGGTGACAAACGGACGATCCCCTCTGGCCTGGAAGGGTTGGCAGTTGCGATTGCCGCTCAAGGAAACCATGCCTGGGCGGCCCACCTCTGGGGTGCTGCGGAAACCCTGCGTGAGGCTATCGGCGCGCCCATGCCACCGGTTGAATGTGCCCCTTATCATCGGGCGGTAGCTGCTGCCCGTACCCAGTTTGGGGAGAAAGCCTTTGCCACAGCGTGGGCCGAGGGACGCATGATGTCGCCAGATCATGTCCTTGCCACACAAGGAGAATTGTCATCATCTCCGGCCACAGCATCTCCTGCACCCTATCCTGACGGACTGACGACCCGTGAGGTAGAGGTGCTGCGCGTAGTGGCACAGGGACTGACAAATGAGCAAGTGGCTGAACGCCTTGTCATCAGTCCGCGTACCGTCGACACCCACCTGACCTTGATTTATAGCAAGATTGGGGTCTCATCCCGCAGTGCCGCCACGCGTTACGCCATCGAACACCACCTTGTCTGACCTCCTTTACGGGATTCTCCGTAGAAACGCTTCTCATACGTTCGTTCCATCACCCCACAGATACGGAGTGGATTCACGGAATTTTCCCGAGGCGTTTTGCCCCTCGGTCACGTATACTCATAAGTAGAAGTTCATCCTGGTGAACACACAGAAGTAAGCACATCAGGCATCTAGATAGGGGATGCCGTGAAAGGAGATGAAGCTATGACAAACATGCTTTCCGATTGGGCCAAGGAGTTTCTCCGTGAAGACCGTGTTGGAGTGGTCAGTACATTGAACAACGATGGGAGTTCCCACTTGACCACGATGTGGTATCTGCTTGCCGATGATGGCACGCTCGTTATGAGTACACCGGGCCGCAACCAGAAAGTCAAAAATCTGCGTCGTGATCCCCGCATCGCCCTTTGTGTGGGAGATGAGGCGCGCTCTGTCAGCCTCTATGGGCGCGTTTCCATTAGCGACGATAAGGCACCCGTCCGGCAGGATATCGAGCACCTGGTCGAACGTTATGTGAAAGATGCAGGCATCAGACCGCAAGTGAGTGAGACCTTAGTCCAACAGTCTCGTGTGGCTCTTCATTTCAAGCCAGAAAAAGTCACCGAGTTTTCAGTGTACCGGCACTTGTGCTGCCGTCTCAACTGGATCGTGATGGGGTTGCCCATCGCTGTACAGGTAGTAGGAAAACGTTGGGATGAATCACGGCTGTTGGCGATGGCAAAAGCCCTAATGGAAGTGACTGGACCATTCCAACGACCTCGGGCTACCAACGATAGCCGCCACAAAACAATGTGCAATGGTCTTGCATGAGCAGGACCAGCGCGACTTGGACTCGATCCGTTCTTGTGTTATCATGGTCGTAGTATATCGGACAAGGGTCACTATGAACAGTTCCTTTCTACTGTATTATAGAAGTATGACATAGATAACAGAGATGCATCGAACGCTCATGCATGCATGTAAAGTGAAACGCAAAGCCCCTCTTGAAGAACATCAAGAACAAGACGAATCTAAAACTTCTCACTGGTGAATGAAAGGAATCTTGACATGCCTGAACTGCAAACTCTAATGACCGGCCTCGCATTCGGCGAGTCACCGCGTTGGCACAATGGCCGCCTCTGGTTCTCTGACTTCGGCGCTCAGGAGGTCGTTGCCGTCGATATGGAGGGCAAGAGCGAAGTCATCACCCGCATCCAGGGCACTCCCATGGGCCTGGGCTTCCTGCCTGATGGGCGCATGCTGATCGTCTCCATGCGCGACGGGCTACTCCTGCGCCGGGAACACGATGGCTCGCTTGTGACTCATGCCGACCTGAGCCACCTGTCTCGCTACCCCTGGAGCGACATGGTGGTGGACGGTCGGGGCAACGCCTACATCGGCAACCTCGGCTTCAACTTTCCAGGCGGCGAGTTCGCCCCCGGCATCCTGATTTTGGTCACACCCGATGGCACGGTTCGGCAGGTAGCAAAGGGATGCGCTTTCGCGAATGGCATGGTGGTGACCCCAGACAACGCGACGCTGATCCTCGCTGAGTCCTACGGCCACAGACTGACCGCTTTCGACATCGAGGCGACAGGCAGCCTGTCCAACCGGCGGGTATGGGCAGACCTTGGCGGCGGCTTCCCCGACGGCATATGCATGGATGCCGAAAATGCCATCTGGTACGCGGATGTGCCCGCCAAGCGTTGCGTGCGCATTCGCACAGGTGGTGAGATACTACAGACCATCGATCTCGATCGTGGCTGCTTCGCCTGTATGCTGGGAGGCGTGGACAGGAGGACCTTGTTTCTGATGGCGGCCGAGTATCCACCTGCCAGCTTTGGTCCGGAAGGGGCACGAACGGGCCAGGTGCGCACCGTCCAGGTGCCGGTACCGGGCGTCGGTTGGCCGTAAGTGTGGCGCTACTATACATTAAGAACAGGAGAGTCTATGGCAACTATTGCGCATTTATGTATAATACAGCCCAAGCACAGCGACACAGAATATATCCCTGCCAGCAGCAATGAATTCTGACAACCTCGTTTGAGAGGACCGATTTTCAGCGCTGTTAGCATAGCTCCGAGCCACTTTCATCACTTTCTCATATGGTATGTTTGTGTGTTTTACACTCAACCTCACACATGAAACCTGTAACCCGCGCCCGTATTATCGGGTAGGAGGCCATTAGAAACACAGTTTAGAGAAAGGAGATGAATCATGAAGCGTTTTATTGTGAAAGGCATCACCGCCACCATACCGGTGGTTGCCTTGGCCTTTCCTCCAGTCACATCAGTATTTGCAGCAAGTCCCGGTACCCAAGGACAGCCAGGTCAGACATGCCTCTCTTCGACTGCTCCTCGAGAGCCAGGGCATGCATCCAGTTCTCCTGGATCACCCTTTAATGAGACGTCTGGACATGCTGGCTCTGTCTATGCCGGCAGCGGTGTTTCAGCCAGTCATGCCAACAGCACACATGCTGTTTCTCAGTATGATGTGGCCTGCTTCCAGGTGTCACAACCCCATCCGTAGCAAGAGGCCAAATCAACGTGCAGGCATAGGAGCCTGTGCCACATCGGGAAAGCGGGTATCCAATCGGTAGGATACCCGCCTTTGAGCATGGACAGGTGATCATATCGAATGTTTCTGACGCAAAACCTGTCGAGACGTCATTCACCGCCATTTTCTCGTTTATGGAGCCGCTTAGGAGAGCTTTTTCTCTACCTTTCAGCAAAGGATCGCGCTCGCAGGCGGCTGCACACCGGAAGAGCGCCAGTTCGTTGCGTGCTTCTCTGGTAACGTCACCGCAACAAAGGATCGGAACCCTCCCCGTCTATTCCTGAAGCAAGCGCTCTGCTACAGCGTAACCACCATCGACCTGCCCACTTCCACTGTTCGCTTGATCGATCAGTGTATAGAGGGCTGTGAGTTCATTAACCCGGTCAATCAGTATCGGGCAGACTACCAGCTTATGAAACGGTGCCCCCATGACGTTCGCTGCTTTCTAAATAAAGGGGACCACATTGGATTTTACAGTCACCTCATCAGCCCGTATTATAGCATCTTTACAGAGGCTTCAGTAGAGTTTATTATATAATCAGACTATCTAATTAATTTGGTTAGATAGGTTGTATAATTAATTTTGGGAGGTGTCAGGTAATCCATGAGCCCTCGCCCTTATCGACTCGGTCAACGACAAGCGGCCACCGAACAGACGCGCGCCCGCATTCTTACGGCTGCTCGCGAACTACTCATAGCCAGCAATGGATTCTCTGGCTTCAGCATTGACGCCGTTGCTCACAAGGCTGATGTCGCCCGCATGACGGTCTACCACCAGTTTGGCTCCAAAATCGGACTCCTCGAAGCCCTGAGTGACTCCCTCGCCGCTCATGGGGGGATGGAGCATCTGGCAAACGCCTTTCGTCAACCAGACGCGCTCAACGCTCTGGACGAATACATCACAGTCTTCAGTCGGTTCTGGCAGTCTGATCGGCTTGTGACACGTCGACTTCGAGCTTTGTCTGCACTGGATCCAGACTTCGAACAGGTGATACGGGCACGAGACGAACGACGGCGAGAAGGCTTGCGTGTCATCATCAAGCGGCTTGTCGAGAAGTACGGAAAACCTGCTTCGGAGGCATTTGATGAGACAGTCAACATCCTCTTCACACTCCTCAGTTTCGAGACTTTCGATACCCTCGCTGGTTCTACGCGCAACATTGAGGAGATATCACCTGTGGTGCAGAGGCTTGCCCGAGTGGCACTTGGGCTGGACGATGAATAATTGCCAGGAATATAGAAACAAGATCTCTTGCTTCATTTCCTGTCTCCTTTCTTTTCTGCTTATATGTTCAGATTCCCAAGGCGCATAGCCGCATCAACCTCCCTGCCGATGCGGATGACGAGGGTCGGTAAGGCCTCGATGTCTTCCAGTGAAGTGCGGAAGTTGACCACGCAGGCGCGTAGCAGGAACGTTCCTCTCATGACCGCGTTGGAGAGGAAAGCTTCGCCGCCCCTCTGCAAGTGGATGAGCAGTTCCGCATTCAACTGATTGAGATACGCTTCGACTCGTTCCGAACCAGGAATGAGATCAGGCGGAATGTAGCGGAACGTCGTAATGCTTAGTCCCAGAGTGAAGGCCTGGAGTTCCTGATGCGCATCTACCAGTCGATACAATTCCTGTGCGAGCATAATATCGTCGGCGATCATCTCGACATAGCCTTCCCGACCAACCTGGCGCATGGCCAGCCAGATCTTCAGGGCGCGAAAGCCGCGCGAATTCTGCGGCCCGTATTCGTAGTAATCGATAGTGGACGGTTCTTCAGCGAAGTGGCAATAGGGAGGGTGGTAGCTGAACGTCTCGCGCAGGGCTTTCTGATCCCGCACCAGAATGCATCCAACCTCCAGTGGAGCATACAACCACTTATGCGGATCCACCGCGACCGAATCGGCAAGGCTGATCCCCTGAAGGTCGGCTGGAACCTCGACCTCCTGGTGTTTATGTAGCAGCGGGGCAGCGAATGCACCATAGGCCCCGTCCACGTGGAACCACAGGTCATATTCGCGGCAGATCGCAGCAATTTCAGGGAGCGGATCAACTGCACCCATACTCACCGTGCCTGCTGTCCCTATGACGAGGAACGGCAAATCACCCACCTCGATATCTGCCTGAATGGAGTCGCGCAAGGCAGCAGTGTCCATGCGCAACTGCGCATCCGTGGGAATCCAGCGAATAGCATCTGTTCCCAGGCCAAACATATCTGTGGCTTTGTGAATCCAGGTATGCGTCTCACATGAGGTATATACTCGAAGACGGCGGGCTCCTTCGCCTATCAAGCCTGCAATACGAATGTCCCAGGTGGCTTTCGCTTTACGGGCAGCGAGAAAACCGACGAAATTGCCCATATTGCCACCGCTCACCAGCAGCCCACAGCAGTCGGTCGGGTAGCCGATCAATTCGGCAATCCAGCGCACGGTCTGGGCCTCGATTTCGGTTCCCATCGGAGAGTCAATCCAACCTCCCACGTTCGGATTGACAGCCGCCGCCAGCAGATCCCCAGCGCCCCAATCGGCGAGGCGGACGAGGTAATAAACCCCATGAAACGCGGATGGCCGTTGAAGGTGGAATGCTCGAACAGGAGGGTGGCAGCCTCTTCGAGCAGGTCCCTGGCCTCGGCGCCCTGATCGGGAAGTGAGCCTATACCAAGAGCTTCCCGGATAACGTTAGGCGACTCATTAGGTGTAACAGGACGATAAGGGAGCATACACAGGAATTCGGCGATGCGCTCAACCAACTGCCGACCCACCTTGCGGAACTCACTGGGCGTCATTTCGAGCGGTGCGATGCGATAGCGCAGTGCGTCTCGTTTGTCCATGACTCTTTATCTCCTTTGGTCGCCAACTCACGATGTAGGGGCGTGATCATGCTTTTTAACTTTTCCACCAGGATAGCGGGAAAGCCACTGAGGGCCGATACATCGGCGATGGGCGCGATACATCGGCACCTACGGATGTCCAGGTTATTTTGTTACAAGTCATAATCACACCCTTACCGCAGCCCTGCGAAGAGATCGTCCTCAACGCCGCGACCCCCATTGACCAGGCTGTACACACGATAATATGTCTGGGAATTCCACAAGATTCTGTGCTGCTCTTCTGACACCTGCTCAAGTGCCTGGTAAGCAGGCAGTTGCGTCCGGTGACAGCGCACCGCTTGCCAGACGATGTGCCAATAGTCCCAGGTGTCAATGCGCGTCGTGATGGCCCAGTCAGGCCAGGCGACTACGCCGCGCTCCATACCATCAATGGACATGACCAGGTGACCGAAGACGGACTGATAGACGCTGGCCAACTCATGTGTCGTGACAAGATAATAGAACTTGGAGACACGATGAGCTGGTAACTCCCTACAAAAGGGAGCGTCGGTATCAGCAGCAGCAGCCAGAGCAGCAGTGGTCAACTGGGAAATTGCGACGTGATCAGGATGCCCATAGCCACCATCTGGACCGAAGGTGACGACAACATCAGGCTTCACGCGGCGTAGATGTTCCACAATCTTCGCGATCACCTCGGCTGGCTGGGCCTGATCCAGCTCGCCATCCAGGTAATCCAGAAACTCAACACGGCGCAGTCCCAGTACTGCTGTTGCTGCGAACAGCTCCGCTTCGCGGATTTTGCCGAGAGCCTCGGCTCCCGGATACTCCTCTACGCTGCCGAGCCAGCCACGTTCCCCCCTTGTTGCTGTCATAAGATATGTTTCAACCTCCTCAGCGGCATACTTTGCGAGTATACCGCCGGTGCCCAGCGATTCATCATCAGGATGTGCCAATACACACATCAATTTCAGGTTATTGGTCATAGGTGCCCCAGTTGTGATCTCGCGAACTCTCTCATCTCTAACCTGGCTCTTTAAGCGCATAGATGACATCGATTTCGCCATCATGCCATTCGGGTTCACCGTCGAGCAGTGGCAGCCACTGACGATAGCGTGTATCCTGCTCAGGACTCTGCGCGTTCGCCCAATACGCCTCCCGGTTCTCGAATACCACTGCTACATAGTAGTCGTTCGGGTCAGCATCCATGCGATAGGCATAGCTTGCTACGAACCCCGCTACCTGCCCGGTTTCAAACGCATGCGCTTGCTCCTGGAGGAGTTGCCTGAACTGGCCTTCCAACCCTGGTTTGATGTGTAAACGTCCGATAGTTCCGTACATGTTCGACTCCTTTCTTTATGAATGGTAACAATTTAATCCGGGCAGCCGTAGGGGCCGATTTATCGGCCCTCCATGGACGTTCCGATACCCAGATTTATTATTTAAAGTTCATAAAAGCCCTGATACAAACTACGCTGTGACCTCATAGAGGATATTGAAAGGATTCTCCATCGGCACGCGCCGCACATTGCTGAATCCCGCTTCTGCGCACAGTTCGCGCATTTTCGACTCCGGTACACCAGTCGTGCCTAGCCCTTCACCATGATGAGCGAGCGATGTGGTCATACAGTAGAGCACACTGCAACTGTAAAAGAAAGCACCGAGCAGCCCGAGGTTCTCCTCCAGCTTGTCAGAGCTGTTGATTTCCAGGCACACATAACGCCCACCAGGTCGAAGTGCATTGCGGATGGCCTGTAACAACCCGCGCGGGTTGACTGCATCATGCACGACATCGAAGGTGGTGATCACATCGTACTGTTCAGGTAGCCCTGCTGACACATCCCGGTGCTCGAAGCGCACGCGATCGGCCACGCCTGCTGCCTGGGCATTGGTCGTGGCTTGCTGGATGAATGGAGCGAAGTTGTCGTAGCCTACGAAGCGCGACTGCGGGTAGGTCTGAACCAGCTTGATCAGGGCCTTTCCCTGCCCACAGCCGACATCTGCCACCTGCGCACCACGCTCCAGTTTCGCCAGGACATCCGGCATAGCTGGCAGCCACACCGGCACCAGCAAATTCTCAAACCAGCCACTTGTAAAGCGTGCTATTCCTTCCCAGGCGCTTGGGTCGTATGCTTCCATCGGGACGCCGCCCCCACTTCGGAAGGCTTGCATCAACTGGTTGACCGGTCCGGCCAAACCCACTATTTCCTCTTGTACACCACCGAAGAAGACAGGACCTCCTTCCTGTGCAAGCACAGGAATATGCTCAGGTGGGAGCGTGAAGCTAGACCTGGTCGGATCATACTCTAAATAGCCAGCACAGGCCATTGCGCTGAGCCACTCGCGGGCGTAGCGCTCGTTGATGTGCACACGTTCCGCCAGTTCTTCGCTTGTCGCCGGTCCCTGCTCGGCCAGATTTTTGTAGAGACCGAGACGGTCACCGATGCTTGACAGTGTAGTCACGGCCAGTGCGGCGGTGTCAGCCAGCACTTTACCTACAAATGCATCGGCCTTGGCTTGATCGATAGTCTGTTGCGTTGTCATGTCTTTTCTCCTTTTTCTGATTAGCTATTGCTTGTCTATGCGGTGGGCGCCGTTCAGCTCCCAGCCGTCACCAGCAAGTATGCCTGAAAAAGGCGGGGTTACCATCGTGGAAAAGTACGGAGATTTTGCAAAAGCAGTACGGAGATTTCTATTCTTTCTATGACTTGTTCATCTCTTGATTGCTGGCATCACCTGCTCTGCCAGCAGTCGGATCGTCTCTTCGTCGGCAGCATCCAGCGTCTCGACGATGAAATACTGGATGCCCGCTTCAACAAGCTCCTGATAATAAGGAATGGCCTGTTCGGGCGTACCCGCAAAGACGAAGCCGCTCCAGGGACCGGAGAAGCGCTGTTCCACTCCGTCGGGAAAGTAGTGCTGGAGTTTGGCCTGAATGGCTGCCTCGTTCTCGGCCAGGATGAGCCAGC
>WNFX01004588.1_pt1 | contig 13513 bp, 19 predicted proteins | sample 5400111 | NCBI WGS metagenome assembly WNFX01 (sample SAMN13153363, study PRJNA577476) | soil metagenome | isolation source: 40 cm soil or saprolite under grassland replicate 1 | place: USA:California | collected 2016-06-15
TTTTTCTTGTGGACAGGCATAATTCCCTCCTTGTGAGAAGTTGAATGGAATATATCAAGGAACGGTACATGCCTGTAGTATTGTCTAGAATATCCCTCTTTGGGAAGACCTCACGTTACACACAATTCGGGATGGCATCATTATCATTTTGTGGTAAAGCTTAGTAACTCCTCAATTAAAATAGAAGGTTTAGGAAAATCAAACGGTCTCTTTTTTTCAGGAAATATCGTTTTTATTTCATTTGTCCCTGCGCGGCCATCTAGGTCGATCACACTCGGCAGTTTAGCCTTATAGTCCTTTACATATATTTTCAGTTCAATTATCTTATTTTCATCATCACCAAATATCACTCTATCTTCATCTAACAACTTTTGCATAGTCTCCTGTGGGAAACGGTAGCCCATGAGTGGTTGTAAACAGGGTTTGCCTGTCGTAGGATGCATGACATCATAACGGTATCCCTCTTTGCCAGGGTTATGGACGCTTCTGCTGCCAGTATATATCCCATCATGATCGATAAATTTATAGTCTTGAAACGGCCAGATATACGGCCTGTTTTTTCTATACCATTCTGTGTAAGCTGCCTGGAGCTCTTTTGGATCTGCATATTTTGCAGCGAGTTCTTTCCCCAATTCGATGAGCTGTTCCTTGATCGCTATATTTGCTGATTTCCACACTGGCGGGATTTTTTGCTTGTTTTTTGCATAACAGAGAATGTACTCATGCTCATTACTTATATTTGTCGGGTTATTGTCAGTAGCATTTTTCCAAATAATTACTCCAACACGATTAGAGAATCCAAAGATATCATCCATTATTGCCTTTAAAATTGCCTGCTCGATTTCGTCAATACTAACAAAAATTACGCCATCATCCGCCAATAGCTCATGCAGAAGTTTTAAGCGTGGGTACATCATGCAAAGCCACTTATCATGGCGGCACAAATCTTCACCCTCTGCTCCGACAATCTTATTTAACCATGCCCTAATTTGAGGAGAATTTACCTTATCGTTGTAAACCCATTTTTCATTGCCAGTATTGTAAGGAGGATCGATATAAATGCATTTGACCTGGTTGTAGTAAAAAGGCAGAAGTGCTTTTAGTGCCTCTAAATTATCACCTTCAATTAAAAGATTTTTGTCCTCTCCAGCCGAGAACTCTTTAACAGGCTTTAAAATTCTAAAAGGAAGCTCCTTGTCGTGGTTAATAACTTTATCCTTACCTATCCAATTTATTATGGGCATAAAATGTTACTTTCTACTTTGTAATGGAAGAATACATTTATGATATCTGAGGTTAGATGATCCTCTCTACAACTCGTATTCCTATTCTAGCGCGATTATACCAAAAAACATCGCTGAGTGCCTACATCTTCTTACATGTATGGGTAAATCCTACTAGTCTATGCTAGTATATATTTCAAATCGCCTACGCCGCACAATGGCAACTCCCTGAATCCTACTTCAATGCATTGCAATAATTATTTTTTTTGCTATGCTCCCAGATATGGGATGGATTGAGGCATTAAAACAATCACTTGATATATTTGGCGCACAGGTAGAACCAACGCACTCCGGACACCCCTCTTCCCTCCCCTCACATAAGGTAGTGTTAACGGACATTTATTTTTATGGTCTGCGGCGCATTATCGACGTGGTTGTCAAGGCCGCTGCGCAGCGGCCTTGACAACCACGTCGATAATGCGCCGCACAGTAGCAAAATAATCACCCGTGAACAGGTGACCCACGGGAGCTCGGTTTCACCAACAACGCGCTCAAAAAAATGGCGGACTGGCATTTATCAGAAGCAGATGTCAAAGATGTGTTCTACCATGGCGGCGTGATCGTGAAGCAGAACATGATGGTGAAGAAATACAACGGGTATGAAATCGGCCTCTACTTCTTTCAGGATAAGCAGACAGGCCAGTTTGTTATATCCTCAGCTTGGAAACGAGGGCGATATTAATTATTTACAAATCAACAGTGCTATAATTCCTTGACTATGGCAATTAAAAACTACACCGCAGACATAGATATTAACAAAATATTTGCTGAGCTTCAGAATACGCTGGGTAAACATGGCGCAAAGCAAATTTCTTTTGACTATGACAATGACGGCAGAATACAGAGCGTCCAGTTTGTGATTAAAGCCAATGATCGCTTTATCCCTGTCAGACTCCCCGCACGAGTAGAGAAAGCACAAGCAGTTCTGAAACGCCAATGGGAAGCAGGGATCATCTCACATAAACGAGGAAAAGAGAAAACCTACGGATACGAGCAGGCATACCGCGTCGCATGGCGCAATATTCTCGATTGGGTGCAGGCGCAAATGGCACTCATTGAAATCGAAATGACGAAGCTTGAGGAAGTCTTTTTACCGTATATGGTCGCAAAGAGCGGCAAAACCTATTTTGAGACGCTTGAAAACAGACAGTTTCAGCTAGAGAGCGGCACCGACGCACAAGAAGGTGAAGTTATTCATCTCTAACGCTTCCCTATTTACCAAATTCTATGGAGGGCATTTTTGGGCAACACACTCAAAAGGAAAGCATCTCTCATTTCCCGAACCCCTACCAATACAAGCTGAATTTTTGCGCATTATGGGATAGTTCGGGAAAAGTCGAGTCAGCTCTCCTAATTTTTACTGGGCACACGTTTAAAAATTCAGGGACGCTTTTCCAGAGAAGGTGTGTAGCTATGCCGTTTCCCAGCCCAGCAGATGATTATAGTGAGCGAATCTTACGTCTAGATGACCTCATTGTTCATCCGAGTGCGACGTTTTTTATACGAATCAGTAGCCTCGCAATGGAGTCGACATTCCATCAAGGCGATATCTTGATCATTGACCGTGCCCTCCCTCCACTGGATTATCGCACCGTGCTTGTGGTCTACAAGGGGCGTTATTACGTGAGACGCATTATCACTGAAGATGAGCGAATTATTCTGAGAGCAGATAACCCCTCCTTTGTGGATATCGTGGTCAGTCCTGATGAAATTGAGCTGTGGGGCGTCGTCACGTATGCCATTCACAAAGACACCGCACCCACGCGCAAACTACCGCGCCGTGTGAAGTAAGGAACGCTACACGATTGTATCCCCCTCCCCTGCATCTGCGAAATCTCCACCCACTCCGCGATGTGTTTTGACGGCTTTCGCCGAAGCGACCGAGCGAAGTATACTGCATGGATACCCTGCCAGGTCGCTTCGTCTTCCAAGCCTAACACATCGCTACGGGGTCGTATTTCGCAGATGCCCACCCCAGGACGTTGCCTCGCTCCCTCGCTCGTGCCAGCATGGGAAGGCCACTACCACCACCCCACTGAGCGTTGCACAGTTGCAGATACATTCTTCATACGCGTCTTTGCCTTTTCACCGCTTGCTTGCTACTACGAGTAAATACTTTTCTTATGTCACTGCCTGCTTCCTTGTGTAAAACGGTTACGAAATTGTAACTGAACCTCTTCATTATTCATCGAATCGTTACTTCTTCATCACTCAGAAATCACCCTTTTCTCATATACTGAACCTATTGAGTAGGTAGCAGAGCAATTGTTTACCCTTGAGCGCACTGCGCTTTCTACGCATTCCCGTACTGTGGGGTTATGTGGTGGTGGGTTCACCATATAACCCTCAGTTTGGTTTTCTTTCTTCGGTGGCGACTCTTTCTTTGGCATTGTGTGTCGTTGGTTAGTGCATGTACTCCTATCAGGAGTAGTTAGGAAACAATAACCATGAAAGGTTTCATCAGCTCAAAGCTTGTTCAGACACTAGTCGCCTTGGTCATGATTGCAGCTGCCATCTTCGTACCATTGTCAGGAAATATCAAGCACTCATTTGCTGATTCGGGATTTAGTATTCAGGCGAGCGCCAACCCTTCAACCACAGGGGATAACTTTTTGCAAGCAGTGTCCAGCTATGATGCAAACCATGCATGGGCAGTCGGATCGTACCAGAATACTGATGGGAGTTCTCATGACCTCATTCAATTCTGGAATGGCACAAGCTGGTCTGTGCAAACAAGCGCCAATCCTGGAGCGAATAATAACGCTCTGTACGGCGTGAAAGCCCTCTCTGCTACTGATGTCTGGGCAGTTGGCTCTTACGATGGCAATGTCCTCATTGAACATTCAACAGATGGAGGACAAACCTGGATACACGATACAGACACAAACTCATATACCGGCAGTAGGAGATGATAACAGTGGGAGTGCTCTTACCTTGCATCTGGAAAGCGGCCATTTCGTATTCAAGACAAATGTGAGCCAGAACTCCTCCGTGTTTCTTAACAGCGTTTCCGAACATAATAGCAATGACGTATGGGCGGTTGGTCAGCAACCGGGTATTAATGATACCTAAACCTTCACGATGCACTGGGAGTCGGTAAACGGGACGTACCAATGGGTGACAAAACCCAGCCCGAACGCACAAGAGTCTCCCATTGATGGTCAATACTGGGACATGCTTCAAGGCGTTGTTGCTATTGGGACAAATGACGCATGGGCGGTTGGAGGTAGCACCGCAGAGGATAATTTCGGCTTTCTCACCCACTGGAATGGAACTTCATGGAGTGCACCAACAAACGTGAATCTTACTTCCTTGACTGACTTATTTTCGATAACTGCGATTTCTCCAAATGATATCTGGGCAGCAGGAAGGGGTGGTGGCAATACCTTAATCTGGCATTCCTCAGATGGCGGAGCAAACTGGGCACAAACAACCTCTGAGAATTCCAGTAACAGTTATTCTCAGTTTCATGGCATTACAGTCGACAAGAACAGTGGAGCTCTCTTTGCTGCTGGTTTCTACAAAAGTTATCAATCAGGAAGCTGGTCACCTTTCAAAACACTCATTGAGCAGTATGCATCGAGTCCGACACCGATTACACAATGGCAATCACCGCAAGATGGATTCTATATCCAGGGTGACCACGTGACACTCTCTGTCTCTGTATCTTCCGGTGCAGACCAGATTACCGGTGTTACATTTACCGCCTCATGGGATAGCAACAGTAATGTTCCTATCTGCAATGGCGGACTGACTAACGGGAATTGGGTATGCCAGTGGGCAATGCAGTACAACGGCACCTATGTCCGTAACGGGCCAATAACCTTCGGGTTTACCGTTACGACAGCAACGCAGTCTATTGTTAATCCTAACGGTATGCGGTCTGGCACTATGGTTTATGAAATGACGTTTTATAATCCAATTTATGCAGGATACACAACGACCTCTCAATACCTGACTGCCACGTACACAAATGTTGTGGCAAAGTGGATTGTTCCGACTGCAAACTGCGGTGTTGGAGAACTTTCAGAATCAGCCATCTGGGATGGAATTGCCGGAAAAACACAGCTTGCGCAGATTGGTACGGAGTCTAACTGTCGAGGAGGTTTCGCACAGTATGACGCAGTTTGGGAGGTGATTCCGTTTACAAGCTCGAAGCGGGTGATCCATCAAAAAGTTTCGCCTGGTGATGCGATGACTGCCACTGTTACGTACGTTCCAAGCAGTGGAACATTCCAGCTGACGCTTGAAGATTACGGGAAATGGACGTCTACCATACCAACGCCCGCTTTGGCTGATCCGTCAGAGCGAACGCATGGTGAATGCATTGTAGAGGCTCCCCGATTAGATGTACCAAAAACAGGTGTCAAGGGCATATGGCCACTAACGGATTTCGGCAGCGTGGCTATTGACTGCAAGGTGAATGGTCTGCCTGTGGCTAATGGTCCGCAAGACATTAAAAATATCATGGTGGGAAACAACCAGAAAGCGCGAACGAATCCCCTTCAGACAGACGGGGAGATTTTTACCGTCGACTGGCTTAGCAGAGTATAGTGTAAGCAAATCTATATGTTTCAGCTCGGCAGATTATTCTATCGAGCTGAAACATCTCTTTACAAATCTTTTTTACATATGTATGATTTTTCTATGTTCTCTCTTAAGCGTTATCTTCGTTTTCCTTCCAAAGCTCCCTATGCATGGTTCGTGTACAGTATTATGTATCTATTTTTATATATCATAATAATTTTTATGCAAGAACAAGGATTTAGAGATGCAACAACATTGCAACAAACGCTTGAAGATCAAAAGATACTGCATATCGCGACAACTACGTGGGAAATACTCATTCTTATACCTATAATGCAAATGGTATACAGTATTGTAGTATTATTAATAGGTAGTAAGAACAATTTATCAGTAGAAAAGATAAAGACAGTTCTTCTCCTAGTTACAATATTATGGATCGTCGCTTTTGTTATATTTTTTATTCTCGGACCTACTACATCTGTAAATATCTTTTCTACTCCCTATGCCCCCCATTTGTAACCGGTAGGAAAGTGTCGTTTATCCGGTTATTATCGCGTCTGACTTAATTTTCTCACGTTGCACAATTTATGGTGGTGTGCCGCGCAAATGGCACTCATTGAAATCGAAATGACGAAGCTTGAGGAAGTCTTTTTACCATATACGGTCGCAAAGAGCGGCAAAACCTATTTTGAAATGCTTGAAAACAGACAGTTTCAGCTAGAGAGCGGCAACAACGCGCAAGAGGGTGACGTTATTCATCTCTAATCCCCCTTGCATTTGTGAAATCTCCACCTATCCCAATCATTCAGTTCTGAACTTGTTTACTCCATTGCAAATAATCCTCAATTTTTGCTTTACTCTGCCAACTGCGCTTTCATATCTCACACGGAAATAGTAGAAGCACTTCCGTATAACAACCGCTTATGATATTATTCGTGAGATACTACCAGTAAATACTTTTTCTTGCAATCAAGGAAAAGCAATCCTTCTTCGGTTAATTGCGAACTTTCTTGTCTAAGCCGCTTTAAGCTAGAAAAATGGCAGGTGTAGATAATGCCATCACTACGATATCAATATAAAAGTGACGATTTACGGAAACAGTGTCAAGAGGGAAAAATCGACCACAACAAATACTTAGAACAGTTAGAGCAAATTAAAAGTGAAGAGATAATCAAGGCAATTGAGAGGTCTCCTATGAAGTCCATTTCGCTGGAACAAAGAGATTTTATAGAGGATGATATAAGTAAATACGAATGGCAAAAATCTCTTCCCAAATTAGAAAGTTACAAAGAAAACGTACTAGCAACTATTTCAGGCTATAGAAGAAAGTCAAATTATTATAGATTCATCGCCAATATTCTCCAAATATTTATTATTGTTGGGTCTGTACTGGTAACGAGCGCAACCAGTGCACTTGGGTTTGGATTTGGAGATGCTTTCAAATGGATTGCTCCGGCTATCAGCATCTTGGTAGCTATCTCAGCAGGGTTGACAGGGTATTTCAAATTCCGCGAACGCAGTTTTAACTTGCAACAGACCGCAGACGCTATTGAACAGGAATATAATGCTGTGGAGCTAGGAATAGGCATATACAAAGGGAAGCAGCCGAATGATCTGGAAATCTTTGCAGAACGAGTCCAATTCATGAAGGAAGAACAAAATAAACGCCAGCAACAATTAGAACAACCACCAGATATGAAACATGGACAAAGCCATATTTAAAGTATAAGCATGCCAAAAAGGCCCGAAGGCACCCTACGCGAATTGATAAACACCTCCCCCGCGTGGCTACCGTCTCCACCTTGACTTCATGTGGGAAAGCCTAAAGGCCGAAACGACCGACCGACACGACCGACGCCAGCCCGACCACCTTCGGTCATTCGTTTCGCTCTGCGAGTTTACCACATGGTCAAGGTTGTACGGCTTCACGCCACTTCCCCGCCAGGAACGTGCCTCACTCTCTCCCTCTTCTCCCTCTGCTAGCTGTGACCCTTCAGCCACCCCGCCACGTATTGCACCACTCTTGTACGAAACACTTTCTCTGTTCCTTTTAACTTCGCTTGCTTGCAATAGTCTCCACACTGGTATAAAACGAGAAAGCTCTCATTGCAGAGCTTGTTTTTTCGTACCTTTATAACTTTGTTGCAGTCGTGTTTTGCCATAGCAAAACGAAAGGAGCACCCGATTGGATTCCCTCAATTGGAGTAAGAAGTATGAAGTGCTGAGTATCAGCAGATTATATCTTCGTTCGCTCGGATTTACCACCGAAGGGATCAACAGCCTGAGTGATGATGATATGCAGCGGATCGCAGAGAAACTCAACAACGATTACTTCATCGAATTTGAAGAACACGTCAAGTTTATCGTTGCCCATGAAATTGCTGAGGAACAAGGAGGAACAACAGCATGAACTATGTGTACCTTGAGAGTAAGTACAATGAGTTTTACCTGAACGGCGAGGCGTACGCCCAGGTTGTCGCCATCGTCCAGGCAAACAAGTACTGCATGTTTGACTATCGCGACCGTCATCCCTACACAAAGGAAAATCCCTGTGTCGGGAAAAACATCTGTCTGGAACATGTACTTCAGAAACAGCGCACACTTACCTACCTGAATGTTGTTGGGAGTAATGCTGACAGGCCCATGTACTACTTTGTAGACATGCAGGGCTATGTGTATACCTCCATTGAAGACAGTTCGGATGAAGCCCGCAAAGATGTGTTGGAAACACTTTCGTATTACGGGTTTACCCCGCCGAAAACAGTCGAAAGCCGGGGAAAGACGGTTGACTTTTACTCGCATTATGCAACCCTTCACGGCGATCTGCGCAGCGCATCGGTCATTGTTTTGTCCTACCAGCACTCACAGGAGAAAGTGAAAGCACTGTTCCTGCTGTATAAGGGAGGCCAGGCAGTCGAGCTGCATAAACGGGGAGATCATAAAACGCTGTATTCCAAAGCTGAGGAGTTGGTTGAGGCGACCAAAGACGCGAACAATGAATATCACATTGGCGGTATATCTCATTATGGCCGCTATGAGTCAGATACCTACGAGGTCATCTCGCAACTTGAGAGTGCTTTGTATGACGTCACCCGGAAACTGCAAAACGGGAACAAGGAAGCGGAGGAAACGCACAGTGGCCAACAATCCCAGCGCCAAGAGAGTGACGCCTGAAACAGCTTATGAAGTCTGGCAATCGACTGACGGCAGCTGGACGTACTTTGTCCTGAAGAAATACCAATCCCCTGAAAAGGAAGCCCAGAACCCGTTTGCCAGGTGGTTTTGCATGATCCAATCCCCTGCTGCTCCTCGCGGAGAGTATGGTGATGTCTATGTCGCAATCGTCAAAGAAGGCACACGGCACATTGACAATCCCCTGCACCGCTTTGTGTGCGTGAAAGGAACGTCCATCCAAACCCTTGAAGCGATCGGATTGTCGAATTACTCCGTGACCGAGCTGGTGGTGCGCGATGAAAGACTCTCGCACTACCTCAGACTCAGTATCCCGCCGAACGACTTTGACAAGGTGAAACGGCTGCTAGAGGAACATGCGATTGCGATTGTCTGCATTGATGCATCCGATTTTCTTACTCGTTGTCTTACTGATGTCCAGTCATCCGGATGAGAGGGGATAGTTTGATGCGATCGAAGCGTTCCACACGCAGACGCTACCCGAAAAACTGGAAAGCCTTAGCCACGGTTTGTAAAGAACGTGCAGACTGGAAGTGTGAGGAGTGCCAGGAGGAACATTTCACCCAGAAGGTGTCAAAACGGACAGGGCTGGTCTATCACATGCGCCTTCACGCAGCGCACGTTGGACACTATACACAAACGCCAAAGCTGAAAGCATTATGCCCGTCGTGCCATGCCCGCATGGACATTGCCCGCCGCAGACGTGAGGCCCGCGTGAAGCTGGAACGGTTGAAACACAGCCGTCTTCTTGTTCGTTGCAGCGCTCTTGGTTGAACCCACCCTGCAACAACGACTTGGGGGAGCCACACCGTTGTGGCATTGCCACAGGTGATACTCCCCCATCCTAGCAAGTTAAGCAGCAAGAGGGAAAAGTGCCAGCAACTTCACCTCTACCTTGACAAACTGATGAGATTATGAGCATACTATCCATATCCTACCGACAACTATGGACTTAGACGCAATTGTTAAATACTTCGGCTTTAAAGAACATCCGTTTATGACGTCACCTGATCCCAGGTTTTTGTACTTCTCTTCCCAAGTCAGAGAGGCGCTTGCCAAATGTGAGTTCATGGCTCGCGACAGGATTGGCCCGATGTATATGGCTGGCCCTATTGGAGCCGGAAAGACCTCCATTGTCCGACGATTACAAGAAAAGTTGGGTCAAGATGAGCGGTATATTGTCAAGCTGCTCATCTCCCCGAACCTCAAAAGCAGTAACGCGTTCCTGCGCCTGATACTCGAAACCTTTGACGTCAAAACAGAACGCTCGTATACCGCATCGCTCAATAACTTTGAACAATTCTTAATTCAGCACTATAAAGACGGAAAAGTACCAGTGCTTTTGATTGATGAAGCCCAGTACATGACCCGTGATACCTTGAAACTTATCCACTACCTCTTGAATTTTGAAACGAATACCACCAAGCTCTTACAAATCGTGCTTGTCGGCCAGGAAGAGTTAGGAACAAAGATTATCCACTACCGGGAATTAGCATCCCGTATGTTCCCTATTGCCATGACTGCCATGTCCATTGATGATCTGAAAGATATGATTACGTTCCGGCTGACTGTCGCAGGCTACCCCGCATCATTGTTTGAAGCTGACGACGAGGCATATACCATCCTTTATAAATATACGAAGGGACTCCCCAGAGATGCGATCAAGGTGTGCTTTGAGCTTCTCATTGACCTTGCAGTACAAGGCAAAAAGCAAGCCACTGCCAAGCAGATTGAAGAAATCGCCAAAGCACAAAACTTGCGCACATAACTATGGGAAGATTTGATGCATTAACGAAGTTAGATCAGATGCCGGACAAATCTCAGACCCCCTACCCTTCTCCACCCGCGCAACCGCTTCCCTCATCACCCGTGGAACCCGCCCCTGTTCCATCAAGACAGCAACAGACAGGTTTACCTGCAAACAGGCAAACCCGCAAACCTGCAAGCATGCAAACATCTAAACCCGTGAACACACAAACTGGTTTGCATGCAAACGTGCAAACAGGGAAACCTGCAATTATTGAGAAGTACTCAACATACCTAACTCCTGCATGTAAAAAGGGGTTAAAGCGAATAGCGCTTGAAACAGACAGGAAAGATTATGAGGTGCTGATCGAAGCAGTAGAACAATACTTGGCAAAGCTGAAATAACCACTGTTTGCATGCAAGTGTGCAAGCCCGCATACCCGCAAGCAGGTAAACATGTTTGCCAGCAAGCCCGCAAAAGTATTGACAGCAATCTTACCGCAGTGCTACTAATTGAAGAGCTTAGAAGAGAGAAGCACAATAAACGACCAACGAACGATCGAAATATGTATGCAGACACTGTCCGAACCCACGTTTCAAGGTTTCAGTAAGCCGGAATCTAACTTTTTCAGGCTCCCGAATGAGTGGACTGATATCACCGCTACAATATCAAGCCTCGCAGAATTAAAACTGGTTGAATATGTTCTCAAACACACCTGGGGATATAGCGAGTTCGACATGGTCAAAAAAATCACCACCGATGAGTTCATGAATGGCCGCAAAAAGAGAGATGGGACACGAATTGATCAGGGCACAGGATTAAGTAAACCCTCAGTGATTGCAGGTCTGAAAAGCGCCGTGATACATGGATTATTAGAGGAAGAAACAGACGAGCGCGATAAGGCGAGGATCAAGAAGTATTACAAGCTCAAAATGAAAACTCCCATAGAGGAAGACGAACCACAAAGAGGTGAAACGAATTCAGATGTAAAGAATCTTTACATCGGGGTAAAGAATGTTAACAGCAGAGGTAAAACATCTTTACAGCGATCAGAGAAAGAAACTATAGAAAGATATAATAACGTTGCTAAACGCATCACAAGAGATAGTAACGAAGTGGATTATTACGCAGGACTGTTAGCAAAGAAACTGGGAGATCACAAATCACTGACGTATTACAAAATCGCCTGCCGGCGATTTCACCCGCAGCTGTTACTACAGAAAGCAGCAGAGATCATGGGGGATGGAGGAGCCAAAAATCCCGGTGCCGTCTTTGCTGACTGGCTGAAAAACCAGTCGCATATACCCTCGCAGTGAACAGATGGGATACATGTTATCCAATGCCCCTGTGGCTTACGAGACATGGCCAACAACACATCTGTACGCAAAAGTCGGATTATTCTCCATACCCTTTCTCAAATCGCGTTTAAATGCGTCAGAAAAGGGAACCGTCATCTCGACGGACGGACTACCTAAGTTCCCTCACCGATACGGTGACGAGTTGCTTTGCAATTGAAATATTTTTTTTCGTTGCGAAGCAACGGATATGGTAAGCGAAAGGAGAGAGGGAAGCGAAGAAGGGAATGGATACAGAGTAGGGAAGCCCCCAAGAGGGTAGGAATTGTTGTGCGTATGTGGATAAAACCGGCACTTTTGCACACGTTATAAACAAAACAGGCAATGAATGTTTTTGATCCTTAACACCTGGCTTTCCCCCACTCTCACATTACGTGTGTCTGCTTGCTTCAAAAGGTTCCGCTTGACACCCATCCCTTGATGTCCGCATGACCCGCTTCAACGTTTGCAAAAACGCGAAGACGGCTGCTTTGTTAGAAGACCCGCTTTGCTCCTGGGGGGTGCTTGCTTGTCTCACTTGCTCAAAGGCAACAAGGAGTTCATCAGTTGGCATCTCCGAGACTCGCCCATCGCCTCGAATGAGGTACGCACATAGCTCTTGATTCATAGTTGATCTGCTTCTAGGAAACAACAAACGGATACGCTCGATCGGAGAGCGGGGAAGCCACACTGCTTCCCTAGCTGCCCGATCTTGCTCGTCAATCAAAGAACCCTTCACCAACTCGTCCCTTGTCGACAGACGGCTTGAATCTGATTCTTCCATCTACAATCTACCCGGTCTAGCTGAACTGACGCTGAACTGAGGCTGAGATGGAGCTGAGAAAGCAAGCAGACACACGTAATGTGGGGGAGAGCCTAACACCTGGGTCAAAAGTTTCTCTGCATGAGGGCCCATTTGCAGATCAGCTTTTGAAACTGTTCCTCAACACCTGAACCAGTTGTTCCTCATTTGAGCCACCCCCACTTTATTTTCAAGCAGATCGCACGTCTCGCAACGACAAGGAACTCGGCAGCAGCACACCACCGAGCTCCTTGGAAAGCACGAACGAGCCTGTCCCATCGAAGGCGACGGATTGAGTACGAACGCTAGGGCTTGATAATCCTATGGGCAGGCCAGAACTGTGGTTGCGGTATCGCTACTCCTGCCTCTTGCAAGACCTGCCCCAGCCTTTCGTGATAGAACAGATCGACTGCTTCCTGTGACTCCCAGACGTCAACCACCCGCCACCCTCCTTCTATCGGACCCTCAACGTGATAGAGTAGCCCTTGGGGGGCTCTGCTGCCAATCTTCTGCGCAACCTGGTGAAATTGCTCTTGCGTGGCACCAGGAAACTCAAGTAAAAGCGCGAGTGCCATGTTTAGTCTCCTCCTATGTGGTTATTGCTTCTTTGCTCGTAGAAATGGTGACG
>WNFX01004593.1_pt1 | contig 13511 bp, 16 predicted proteins | sample 5400111 | NCBI WGS metagenome assembly WNFX01 (sample SAMN13153363, study PRJNA577476) | soil metagenome | isolation source: 40 cm soil or saprolite under grassland replicate 1 | place: USA:California | collected 2016-06-15
CTGAGCCACGAGGGCTCAGACCTGGACCTTTCGATGCAAGCGCACCACACGGACCCGCGGTGGTGCGAGATCGCGGTTTGACCCCCAGGGAGTGAGCCGCGACGAAGGCACTCCGGCCAGCCGCTACGATGCGATGTGGCCGGATGAAGCTCCGGCGGGCTCTCGCCCAAACCGCCGCCGTGGCTGATGGCTTCTACCGGGAGGATGTCCTCCGGGCAGGGAGCCGAGTGCTGGCTCCTGCCCGGATGTACCTGGTGGGAGCAACGGTGAACATCTACTATGTGGCGGCTGTCTGGGTGGGCATGGCCCTGCTCGCCTCGGTGGTCAGTATCCGGATCGCCGTGCCCGCGGCGCTGGTCGAGATCGTGGTCGGCGCGGTGGCCGGGAATATCCCGGGCATTCAGCAGCACATCAGCCAGCCGGAGTTCGTCACGTTCCTGGCGGGCGTCGGGTCTCTGGTCCTGACATTCCTGGCGGGCGCGGAGATTGATCCGGTGTCGCTTCGCGGGCACTGGAAGGCGAGCCTGTCCATCGGGCTGGTCTCGTTCGCGCTGCCCTTCCTGGCTGCATTCGGGTTCTGCGCGATTGTCCTGGGGTGGCATTTGCACGCCGCCGAGATCGGCGGCGTGGCGCTGAGCACCACGTCGGTCGCTGTCGTGTACGCCGTGATGGTCGAGACCGGGCTAAACCGCCACGACCTCGGCAAACTCATTCTGGCTGCGTGCTTCGTCACCGACCTGGGCACTGTGCTGGCCCTCGGGGGCTTGTTCGCCACCTACGGCTGGCTGCTCATCGTCTTCGTCGCCGTCACCGCCGTCACCCTCCTGCTCTTGCCGCGGCTCACCCGCCTGGCGATCAGCCGATTCGGGCACCGAGTGTCCGAGCCGGAGATAAAGCTGCTGCTGGTGGTGTTGTTTGGCCTCGGCGGGCTGGCCACCCAGGCAGGCAGCGAGGCGGTCCTGCCCGCGTATGTCGCCGGGCTGGTAGTGGCCGGGGTGTTCCTGCACGACCGGGTGCTGATGGACCGGCTGCGCTCCATTGCCTTCGCTCTACTGACCCCGTTCTTCTTCCTACGCGCAGGCACGCTCATCTCAGCTCCGGCCCTGGTCTCCGGGGCGGGAGTGATCGCTGTCCTGCTGCTTGTCAAGCTCGCGGCCAAACTGATCGGCGTATGGCCGGTGGCCACCGCGTTCAATCTGCCACGGCGGGAACGCACCTACACCACACTGCTGATGGCGACCGGGCTCACCTTTGGCTCCATCGCCGCGCTGTTCGGCTTCACCCACAACCTGATCGACCGAACCCAGTACACCGAACTGGTGAGTGTTGTCATCCTCTCCGCCTTCGTGCCCACCTTGATCGCCCAGCAGCTCTTCCAGCCCGCGGTCGTTGACGAAGAAGAGGAAGAAGCACTGGGGGAAGAGGACCTCTCGATCATCCACCACCAGGACCGCAGACGATCGCATCACGATTAATCAACGCTGCCCCGTCGGATGGGCGGGCCGTCCCGGGCATAGGCGGACGCGTGACGGTTCACGTGGTCATCGGCCAGTGGCGGTCTTCCCACGCATGGCTCACCAAATTCGCACCCGATCATGGACGGGCATGGCCATGCGTACCATGTGCGTAAGGGGTCCGCCCGCGCCGACATCGCCGCGGGCGGGGTGGAATGGATCTGCGGCTCTCAGGGCCTGCCCTGGCCGCACATCCGGCAAGGGGGGGTATACCAATGACATTCGTGCAGATCATCGAGTTCAACACGCCCGACATCGACAGCATCCGTCAGATTGACGAGGAATGGCGGCGGGCGACAGAGGGCAAGCGCACCGTCCGCCGCGAGATCCTGGCCCGTGACCGTAACCGCCCCGGCCGTTACCTGGCCATCGTGTTCTTCGACTCCGCCGAGTCGGCGGCGGAGAACTCGAATCTGCCCGAGACGCAGGCCGCGGCGCAACAGCAGATGGCACTCGCCGACAGGCCGCCGGTCTTCTCTGACCTCGATGTCCTGGAAGACCGCGCCTAGCAAGGCGCGGCCCGGCCGGCCGAGCGGCAGATTGAGAGTGATTCCGGCGTAGCGGCCGCGCGGATTGCGCTGCGGGGGCTTGCTGTCCCACATCCCTATCCGCGCGGCCTGTGACCCGGCAGAATGTCAGGGTGCGGACCACCAAGCGCCGGTCATGGTCGATCGGCTCAAGGAACTCGTTCCTGAGCATTGGCTCCAACGGATCGATCCTGTCAATCGGCTCCGCGGGGTCGATCCTGTCGATCGGCTCCGCCGGGTCGATCCTGTCGATCGGGTCAGCGGGCTCGGTGGCATGCGTGTATTCTGCGGGCTCGCTGGTGAGCGTCGGCTCCTTGCTGTCAGCCTTCTCCCGGTTGTCCATCCTGGCCTGGCGGGCCAGGAACCCTACCGTGCTCGGCCGCGATCGGCGGGAGTGGGGCGCCAGCTACAAGCACACGGCGGCCCTAGATCACGACACCGCTGAATAATCCCGCCGATCTTGCCCGCACGGCAGTGGCGTGTCGCCGGCCTGGCGTCTGTTCCTAGTGGGCGGCGGCTGATCCCGCCTATGCTCGCCAGTGATGACGCAGTTGGTTCGGCGAGATACCGCCCGGGTGATTTTGGCCGGTCCCGGCGGCCCGGTGCTCCTGTTCCGGCATCTGCTCCGTGAACCCTGGTCGCAGGAAGGCTGGCTGCCGCCGGGCGGGGCCATCGAGCCGGGTGAGTCCGCGGCCCGGGCAGCGGTCCGCGAGCTGGCCGAAGAGACAGGGCACGTGCTCACGGCCGCCGGGATCGGCGCCGCGGTCGCGGTCGATTCCGGCCGCTGGCGGGCGGGCGGCACGATGTTCGCCAGCAGCAATTGGTATTTCTTCGCCCACGCCACGACATTGCGGATAGACCTGTCCGGGCAGAACGAGTACGAGCGACGTGAGCTTCTCGATTACCGCTGGTGGACGGCTGGTGAGCTTGAAGCCACCAGCGATCTGGTCTTCCCGGTGGGACTGGCCGGGCTTGTGCCGCGGCTGCTCGCTGGTGACCGGCCGGCTGAGCCGATCAGGCTGCCGTGGGGATGATCCCCCACCTTTGGCGATCATGACGCGTAGCCGTCCCGCTCGCCGCGGGATCCTGAGCACCAGCTACCGAGGCTCTTGCATGAACTCCAGCAGCACACCGTCAGGGTCGCGGGTGTAGATGACCCGCAGCCCGGGGCGCGGGCCGTCCTTGGCCGTGGCGATGGGGCCGACCGGTTCGAAGCCGCCCGCCCGGACCGCCTCGACCACGCGGTCGATGTCGTCGACCATGAAGCACAGATGGAAGCATCCGGGGTCGCAGGCGCGCAGCGGCGAGGGTCCGCCGTGCTCGGGGCGCACATAGCGGAGCAGCTCGATCCGGTGGCCGGGTGCGGTCACGAAGACGATGTCGATCTCGGCGCCCGCCACCCCGGTCACCTGCTCGGCCAGCTCGCCCCCAAGATGGATCTTGTCGGTGACGGGAAAGCCCATCACGTCACGGTAGAAGGCGGCCGAGCGGTCCAGGTCGGAAACGGTGATGCCGGTGTGTCCAACGCTGCGCACGGGCAGGCCGGTCACGGTGCGGCTCCTTCGGCCGGGGCGGGCCCGGCCGGGGCGGGCCCGCTCGCGCCCGGCCCGCCCGCGCCCGGCCCGTCGATCTCGACCAGGCAGAGCCGCTCACCCACCGCCGCGTCCTCACCCTCGGCGACGCAGATCTCCAGCAGCCTGCCTGCCGAGGTCGCCTCGACCGCCTGGGTCACCTTCTCGGTCTCGATCTCGTAGAGCACCTCGCCGGCCCGAAACGACTCGCCCGGCTGCTTGTGCCACCTGGCGATCGTTGCCTCCTCCATGTTCATGCCGACCCTGGCCAGCTTCAGATGCAGTCTCATGACGCCGTTCGTCTCGCCGCAACCCTGCTCAGCCGTACGCTCACCGCGCCGACACCGTCATGACGCTCCGTACGACATCCGAGATCTTGTCCGGGTTGGGCAGCACGCGGCTCTCGGCGTTGGGCGCGTACGGCATCGCCACGTCGGGCACGCACACCCGCTTGACCGGCGCCTTGAGCGCGTGGAACGCCTTGTCGGCGACCACGGCGGCGATGTGGCTCGCTGCGCTGCACCGGTCCCGCGCCTCGTCGACGACGATCAGGCGGCCGGTCCTGGTCACCGACTCGACGATGCCCGCCTCGTCGAGCGGAACCAGCGTGCGCGGGTCGACGACCTCGACATCGATGCCCTGCTCGGCGAGCTCCTCGGCGGCTCGCAGGGCGTGCTTGACCATGGGCCCGATGGCGACCATGGTGACGTCGCGACCCTCCCGCCGCACCGCAGCTTCGCCGAAGGGCACCGTATGGTCGCCGTCGGGCACCTCGCCCATCTCGGCGCCGCGGCCGCTGGCCTCGAGGAAGAAGCTCGGGTCATCGCCGCGGATCGCCTGCTTGAGCAGGCCCTTGGCGGCGCCCACGGCCATGCCGGTCAGGGTGGCTTCGCAGATCGGCGTGTTGCGGATCCGGTCGCGCCCGAACCGGTCGAGCAGGCCCCGGGTGTCGCCGAAGATGGCGAGCTCGACGTCTTCGCCGAAGACGATCACCTTGGGATCGCGCTCCATCTCCTCGGCCAGCGCGTCGTTGATCGCGTGGATATAGCGTCGACGGGTCATGGCCGCCCTCTCACGGTTGCCGGCCGGCGAACATCAGGGCGAAGGCGAGCTCGGGGTCGGCCGGCTCGGCGGCCTCCGCGTAGGCCGCGGCCCGGTCGACGGTACGGGAGATCCGCGCCTCGATGGCGGCGATCCCGCCGTCGTCGCAGATACCGGCCGACCTCAGCCGGACCGCCAGGCGGTCGATCGGATCACGGCGCCGCCACGCCTCGATCTCCGCCTCGTCACGGTAGCCGCCGCCGCTGAGGAGCACCGTCTCGGACTCCAGATGGCCGCGGATCCGGTACGTGCTCGCCTCGATGAACGAGGGCCCCCCACCCCCGCGAGCACGCTCGACCGCGCCCGCGGCGGCCCGCCAGACCTCGACCACGTCGTTGCCGTCGACCACGGAACACGGCATCCCGAAGGCGCGGGCTCGATCGCTGATCCGTCCCGCGGTCACCGTATCGGCCGGGGTGAACTCGCCGAACTTGTTGTGCTCGCAGCAGAAGACGACCGGCAACTGCCAGACCATGCTCACATTGAGGCATTCGGCGAAGACGCCCTGGTTCGCGGCGCCGTCGCCGAAGAAAGCGACCGCGACGCGGCCCTCGCCGTCCAGCTTCGCGCCGAAGGCCGCGCCGGTAGCGATGGCGAGCCCGCCGCCCACGATCCCGTTGGCACCGAGCATCCCCTTGGACAGGTCGGCCACGTGCATGGAGCCGCCCATCCCCTGGCATACGCCGGTGCGCTTGCCCCAGATCTCGGCCATCATCGCCGCGGGGTCGCCGCCCTTGGCCAGGAAGTGGCCGTGGCCACGGTGGGTGCTGGTGATCCAGTCGCGCTCGGTCAGATGGGCGCACATCCCGACCGCGACTGCCTCCTGCCCGATGTAGAGATGGACCCCGCCGGGCAGCTTCCCCGCGGCATGGTCGGCACCCAGCCGCTCCTCCATACGCCTGATCAGCAGCATCCGCTCGTACATCGACGAAAGCTGGGCGTCGGTGGGTTCGGGGCCTGCCTCGTTCATGGTTCGTCCTCCGCGGCCGGGCCATCCCCACCTGCGGGCGGCGTGGCTCAGCCACCATGATGGACCTGACCGGACAGATAGTGAACATTTTGGTCGACGTTGCTGTGCACCATCGTTGCCGCCCCGGCCCGCCATGCCGTGACACCGCAGCGGCAGCCGTTTGGGAAAAATGTACCGAACGGCTAACGCACGGTGACACTGGCCCGCACGGCGGGCACGTCAGTCAAAATTGTTCTTGCGGCCCTGGCGCACGTAGTCGACCGTCGACCTGATGTGCTGCTCACCGTGGACGGCGCGCTTCTTGGCGATGTGGCCGAACATCTGGATTCCGAACCCCCCGTCGAGGTCGTTGACGATCCGCCGCTTCCAGGGGCGCCGGACGATCTGGGTGGTGAGCCGACGGGTGGTCCTCGGCTGGGTCATGATGTGGTCGGCGATCTGGTAGGCGCGCGTGATCAGCTTGTCGCGGGGCATCACCTCGTTGACCATCCCCCACTCCAGGGCCTGCTGCGCGCTGATCGCCTCGCCGGTGAGCAGGGCATAGGCCGCCCGCTTGACCCCGAGCAGTTCCTGGAAGGCGTTGTGAATGCCATCGGCGGGCACCGAGCCGATGTCATAGTGCAGGTCGAAGATGGTGGCGTCGTCTGCGGCCAGGGTGATGTCGCACATCAGCACGATCTCGGAGTGGAAACCGGGCCCGTTGAACAGGCCGATGGTGGGGATCTCCAGGTCGTTGACCAGGGAACTGACGTTGATCCGCCCGTCCTTGTAGGCGTATTCGTAGGCCCAGTACTCCAGGCCGGCCTCCTCGAGGGCGAAGCCCTCGGGATCGGAGGTCATCATGAACTCATCGCCCGATCCAGTGAGAATCAGCACCTCGTTCTCGGGGTCCGCGCCGACCGTCTTCAGCATCTGGCCGAGCGCCCGGTGGTTTTGCACGCTGAGCTGGATGGGGCCGCCCTGCGTGTGCGCGGCGATGAGCAGAACGCCGTCCTCGCGGCGTTCCATGCGGTAGAAGTCCTTGAACGTCTCCCGATACTCCTCGAAGCGGGGAGTGGGGACGAATTCCTGTAGAGACATGGTCATTCCTCCGACGGGTGGGCAGCGTGCGGTCAGACGGGCGAGTACTCGCCGCTGTCGGCGGCGGCGACCGGCGCATCAGGGGCCGGCCCCGGCCGGCCGAGTGCCGACCAGATCGTCTCGATGAGCGTCCTGGTCGACAGGCCGTACTTGTCGAAGAGGTACGGGCTGGTGAGCGACCCTTCGGCGAAGGTGTCGCGCAGCCCGATCCGGCGCAGCGGCCGACCGAGTCCAGCCTCGGCGATCGTCTCGGCGACGGCCGATCCGAGACCGCCGATGACGGAGTGGTTCTCCGCGGTTACCACGATCCGCGCCTCGGCGACCGCGCCCTGGACGGTGGCCGTGTCCAGGGGTTTGATGGTCGCCACGTTGATGACCGAGACGCAAACACCGCGCTCACCGAGCGCCCGCGCCGCCGCCAGCGCGGCGGCGAGCATCATGCCGCTGGCGAACAGGGCCACGTCGTTCCCGGGCACAAGGACTTCGGCCCGGCCGAGCCTCAGCACGTGGCCCTCGTCGAAGATCACCGGGATGTCACCGCGCTTGAGCCGGACGTAGACCGGTCCCGGCACGTCCACAATGGCTGTGACGACCTGGCGGACCTCGACGGCGTCAGCGACATCCACCACGGTCATGTTGGGCAGCGCCCGCATCAGGGCGACGTCATCGGTCGCCTGGTGACTCGGGCCGCCCGGCGTCGACACGCCGGGCATGAAACCGATGATGCGCACGGGCAGGCCCGGATAGGCGATGGCGTTGGCGATCTGGTCGAAGGGACGCCGGGTGGCGAAGACACCGAAGGTGTGCACGAACGGGATGTGGCCGCAGCGGGCGAGCGCACCGGCCATGCCCATCATGTTTGCCTCGGCCATGCCGGCGTGGATGAACCGCTCCGGGAGTTCTGCCTGGAACAGGTCGACCTCGCACTGCCGGGTCAGGTCGCCGCTGAGGCACAGTACGTCGTCACGGCGGCGGGCCAGATCGACCAGCGCCCGCCCGTAGGGCTTGGTTTCAGTGGGATAGGGCGGCTCACGCATGAAGGGCATCCAGCTTGCCGGTAAGTTCCTCGACCGCGGCCGTGGCCAGTTCGGGCGGCAGCGTGATGAAGTGCCCGTCCGCGTCGGGCGGCAGGCAGTCCAGGCCGTGGACGGTCGACGTGCGGCAGACCAGCACGCTCGGCCGGCCCGCCTGCGCGCCGGCCTCGGCGAGCGCGGCGGACACCGCGTCCACGTCGTGACCGTCGAGGTCCTGCACGTGCCAGCCGAACGCCGACCACTTCGCGGCGATGGGCTCGATCGTGGTGATGTTGTCGACCGGGCCGTCTATTTGTGAGTTGTTGGCGTCGAGCAGCACCACCAGCCGGTCGAGCTTATGGTGGGCGGCGAACAGGGCGGCCTCCCAGACCTGCCCCTCCTCCAGTTCCCCGTCGCTGACCATGGTGAAGACCCGCGAGTCTGAGCCGCGGAACCGATCGGCGAGGGCGAACCCCAGCGCCGCGGAGAGTCCCTGACCGAGAGAACCGCACGTGTAGTCGAAGACCGGCGAGCGCTCGGTACCGATGGCCTCGATCGGCGAGCCATTCTGCCCGTAGCCCGACACCGCCTCGTCGTCCAGGAGGCCTATCTCGGCCGCTGCCGCGAACGGGCCGATGACGTAGTGCCCCGGCGAGCAGACGAGCCGGTCGACGCCGGGACGGGCGCTGGCGAATACGGCGGCTACCTGCTCGGCGGACGAAAGCGCCTGGCCGAGATAGCCGAACCCCTGGGGGGCGACCATCCGGACGGCACGGAGCCGGATTCGCAGGGCCAGTTCGCGTGGGTCCGGCACGGTCCAGTGGGTCCCGGGGCCGGACACGTGCACCGTCGCACTCATGGAACCTTCTATGCCCGCAAAGTGGGAAAGTGGCTAAGCCACATGATCGCAGCCGCCTCAACTGATGTCAGTTCCGGGGTACGGGCAGCGGCCTGCTGGGCGCCGAGTGTCTCCAGCCACAATTGACGGTCGGGCGACTGGCGCCGAACCGCTCCGCCAGGTCGCGTTCGGGCACGAGGCGATCGCGCAGACGCTGGCGGCCTATCGTTGGCCTCGGCATACTGGCCCAACCGCAGGAAGGCAGTCTCGTGGCGCCAGCCCAGACACCGCCGGTGTTGTACGTCATTGCCTGCGGCGCGTACCCAGCCGGCCAACTGCCCGCGTTCGTGAGCTTCGCCCAGGCCGCAGGCTGGGACGTGTGCGTGATCGCCACGCCCGACGGCACCAAGTTCCTCGACGCCGCGCACCTGGCCGACCTGACCGGGCACCCGGTCCGCGCACAGTACAAACACCCCGACGAACCGGACGTGCTGCCGCCCCCGGATGCGTTCGTCATCGCCCCCGCCACCTTCAACACCATCAACAAACTGGCCCACGGCATCAGCGACACGCTCGGGCTCGGCCTGCTGAACGAGGGAGTCGGCCAGGGCCTGCCGATCATCGTGGTTCCCTGGCCGAACGTGCACCTCGCCCGCCATCCCGCCTTCCGGCACAGCCTGGCAACGCTTCGCGAGTGGGGCGTGACGGTGATCATCGACCCGGCCCGGCTGCCGCAAGCCGGCGAGGAACCCGCGATCTTCCCATGGCAGGAACTGCGGGCGGAGCTGGCCAAGCTCCGGGCCGCCGGCGTTGAGTCCAAGGAGAATGCACCTAATTCCGTGGCGCGCGCCCAAAGACACCAACAGGCTCCGGGGCGACACTGAAGGCTGATCGGCGTCAGCGCCTGCCACCTGTCGCGGCGCCGGTGACGGCAAGGACACGAGACGGCTCAAGGAGGGTTGCCATGCTGTCAGCCGAAGATAACGAGATGCTGACCCGGATCGGTCCCGGGACGCTCATGGGTAATCTGTTGCGCCGGTACTGGATCCCGGCGTGCCTGAGTTCCGAGGTGGAGGAGCCAGACGGGCCGCCGGCCCGGGTCCGCCTGCTCGGCGAGGATCTCGTCGCCTTCCGGGACTCCCGCGGGCAGGTCGGCCTGATCGAACAGTCCTGCCCGCATCGGGGGGCCTCCCTGTTCTTCGGCCGCAATGAGGAGTGCGGGCTGCGCTGCGCCTACCACGGCTGGAAGTTCGACATCCACGGCCAGTGCGTCGACCAGCGCAGCGAGCGACACAGCTTCGCTCATCGCATCAAGATCACGTCGTACCCCGTCCGCGAGTCCGGCGGAATCATCTGGACGTACATGGGCCCCACCGAGACGATGACCCCCTTCCGGGACTTCGGCACGGAGACGCTGCCCGCGGACCAGATCGCGGCCGCGAAAGAGATTGTGCGGTGCAACTGGGTGCAGTCCATGGACGGCGACCTCGACACGGCCCACATATCTAACCTGCACCAGTTCGACGCTATTGATGAGATCCCCGACGACGGGACAGACAAGCCGGGCTACCCGTCGGGCTACATGTCGATGAAATTCTGGAGACACGACCCTCGCGCCCTGATCGAGGTGCAGGACGAGTGGCACGGATTCCGCTATGCCGGAATCAGGGAGACACCCAACGGGTACCGGCACGCGCGGATCACGGCCTTCATCTTGCCTTCGAGCACGATCATCGCCCAGATCCCGTTCAGCACCCGCCAGATCTTCGTCGTCCCGAGTGATGACTACACCACCTACCGCTACAACTTCACGGTGCAGCCGCCCAGCAACCCCCGCGGCCTCGGTGGCCCGCTCTTCTTCACCTACGTCAAGTACCCCTTCGAGATGATGCCGCGCAACGGGATCGTGGAACGGGAGTACACGGCCGAAAACGACTACCGGATCGACCGGCGTGCGCAGAAGGGCGTGTCCTACAGCGGGATCCGGGACTTCCGCAGCCAGGATGCGATGGCCACGGAGTCGGCCGGCCCGATCTACGACCGGACCAGGGAGCACCTGGGCGGCACCGACGAAGCAGTGATCCGGATGCACCGGCAGTTGCTCCGGGCCGCCAAAGGCCTGGCGGAAGGCACGCAGCCCCCGGCGCTCGGAGGGAGCCGAGACTTCCGCAGCATCCGGGGCGCGGAGAAGGTCCTGGCGCACGACGAGGACTGGCGGGTGCTCGGAACCAACGACGATCCCATCGTTCAGGAGGCCCTCTTCGCAATCGAGGATCGGGCGGCAGACGAGGGAGTCGGCGCGGGGACTGCCTGATCTCACGAGCCCGTGGCGTGAGCCCGAGTTGCTGCAGCAGGCCGAGTTGGTCGAGGAGGCCCCAGCGTTCGATGATCTTTCCGTCGGTGATGCGGAAGATGTTGACCCCGCGCAGCATGCCGGTTGGGGGCAGCAGCGATCAGGGGCAGATGTCCACGCCAAGGGCGTCGTTCAGGACCTGATCGACGAACGTGTGCGGCCGCTGCGCGGTCAGGTCAAGCCGTTTCGTTGACGGTGCCGCGGTTACGTTCGGTGATGACGCCGACCTCGACACCCGCGTCCTCGGCCAACGCGGGACATCCCTTGGCCAGCGTGAGTGCTGCTTCGAGGTCGTCGGCGGTGATCAGCGAGTAGCCGCCGAGCCCGGTGTCTGCGCCGCACTTGCCGAGCGTGCTGGACTCGAAGACCGGGTTGCCCCGGTCGGCGACGTGATCGCCCATACCTTCGAACCAGGCGTTCCAGGCGGCCATCGCCTCGGGGCGGCCTGGCCGGTAGTTCCGTGGCATGCGGTAGGTGAACAAGAATGTCGTCATCGTGATCCACTCCTTCTGCGTGGCCGGCTCGTCCGGCACGAACGCCGACGATGTAGACACCGGCTGGGCGGCAAATTGGGCGCCGATGACCGCCCAGTCCACGGCCCGGGTGGGGTCTGTACAGGTGACCGCAGCGGAAGGCGGAGCAAGAAGGTGATGCGAGGGTGGCGTGGTGACCGCGGACCTGATGACCCGGGCCCGGGCCGGAGACGGGGAAGCGTTTGGCGAACTCGTCGCCCCGTTCCGGCGCGAACTGCAGGTGCACTGCTACCGGATCCTCGGTTCGGCGCAAGACGCCGAGGACGCGCTGCAAGAAACCCTGCTCGCGGCCTGGCAGGGCCTGCCGGGCTTCGAAGGGCACGCCTCGATCCGGACCTGGCTGTACCGGATTGCCACCAGCCGCTGCCTGAACACATTGCGATCGGCTAGCCGGCGCCCGCCGATGAACTGGCGCAGGCCCGAAGTTGACCCGCCTGAGCCCACCCGGCTGGCCGAGGTGGTCTGGCTCGAGCCCTACCCGGACGTCCTCCTCGAAGGGCTCCCCGACACCGCGCCTGGCCCCGAGGCCCGATACGAGGCCACCGAGGCTATCTCGCTGGCGTTCATCACAGCCCTGCAGCTACTGCCGACGCGGCAGCGTGCCGTCCTCATTCTGCGTGACGTCCTCGGGTTTCCCGCCCGCGAGGTAGCCGGCATCCTCGACACCACTCAAGAGTCGGTGACCAGCGCGCTCAAGCGCGCCCGCGCCACCCTGCAGCACCGGCACCCATCCTCACCGCAGCAGGAAGCACCCCCACCGCCAGGCTCTGCCACCGAACAAGAACTGGTCGCCCGCCTCGCCAGAGCCTTCGAAAACAGCGACGTGGATGGCGTCGTCGCCCTGCTCACCGACGACGCGTGGCTGAGGATGCCGCCCGTTCCGCTCGAATACCAAGGCCGCGAACAGGCCGCCCGGTTCTTCACCGCCGTGTTCCCTCCAAGCGGCAGCCACCGGATGGTCGCAACCCGCGCCAACAACCAGCCCGCGTTCGCCGTGTACCTGCGGGACCCGCGAGCCGACATCGCTCACGCGACCGGGGTGATCGTGCTCACCCTGGCGGGCAACCAGATCAGCGCCATCACCCGCTTCGACAACAGCGTGCTGCCCCAGTTCGGCCTGCCCCGAACCCTGCCCGACTGAGCACACCGCTCATCGACGATCAGACGCGTTGCCGACAGCCGCGACACCATGCGGCAGCCGTTCAGCTGCCTAAAACCAATCCACTCGGATCGTTGCGCAACTCAGCCACGCCAGCCGCGCACCGCTCTCGGGGCCAGCACTTCGTTTCAGCGCTGCGCCAGCGGCGTTTCAGCACTGGATGGCAGCGTGCGCCACTGTGTATGCGAATCAGGCCCGCAATGCCGCACACAGCGTATCCACGTCCGCACAACCGGTTCTGGACTCTGAGGCCATGCGTGAGTACCGGCGCCGTCTATCGTGGCTGAGCACCGAGATCGACGATTTCGAATCAACGAACGACCTTCACGTTCGGGACGGCCGGGTCAGCGAGGTGTGGGAGCTTCACGACGACCCGGCCAGCAATGCCTGGCTCTGGGCCTAGCCAGCGCGGCCGAGCGGGGCAGGCGCCCCAGGAGACGGCATCCGGCGTCACCGGGCGGCATGCCCGCTGGACTGGAGCCCGCACCCAAGGGCCTTCACTGGCCGACGGCGGCACGCGCCGACAGATGAGGCCGGCTCCGCGCTGGCCGCCCAGCCTGCGTTCACGATCCCACGATGGACTCATAACAATTAATTGGTGCGGATCTGCAGCCAGACGCCGCCAGCCGCTGCCCCGCCCATACCAGACGGCTCGGCATGCGCTTATCAGGCCTTTGACCTGCTCCCGCACAACAATCCGATGCGCCCTCCGTCACTCAGCGTGATGCCATCTACCCGGCGTAGCCCGATAGGGGCGACCGGCCGGGTGCGGTGTGACAGGTCTGGTGGCCGCCGCACTCGGGGCGAGGTGCCTGCCGGCTGCCCGAAACTGAACTGCCGACACGCTGGCCT
>WNFX01004596.1_pt1 | contig 13509 bp, 9 predicted proteins | sample 5400111 | NCBI WGS metagenome assembly WNFX01 (sample SAMN13153363, study PRJNA577476) | soil metagenome | isolation source: 40 cm soil or saprolite under grassland replicate 1 | place: USA:California | collected 2016-06-15
CCTGGCGGACTTCATTGCGTATCTGCCGCTCTAGTTCGGCGCGGGCGGCAACGCTCAGCGGACGAGCCTCATATTCCTGGCGCAGCTCCTGACGTACGCTTGCCTCGATCTCGGCGCGCAGAGCCCCCGAATCACCACGTCGTTCAAAGGTCACACGTTCACGTACTGCCTCGGCCTCAGGCGAGGCCTGCATCTCCCAGGGAGTCCAACCCGGTTCTTGCTTCAGCACATACTCAGGGGTACTGGCATAAGCCTGTAGTTGCTGAAAAGCATTTCCACAAGCTTCTATGGAAACAGATAGCTGCCCGAGGATAGTATGGATCTGCTCATCTGTCATCTCCACTCCGCTCGTGACCGGCGTTAACAGTTCAAGAACCTTCTTCAGTTTGGTGTTAGACACCCACATGACGGAAAGAGGAAGGTAACGCCGCACTTGCTCGGGACTATTACGCAGATTCAGACCCATGGCCTGCCCGGCCCAATCCTCCATGCGATCAAGTGCATCCTTTGAACCATCGAGAAAGCCCTTGAACTCAGTGCGCTGCGCTTCAATAAGGGACATAGTCATGCGCAGTTGATCAAGCATCTCTTTGAGGGAGAAAGCCTGCACTTCTAAGGAACGTGCCTCCTCTTGCATGGCAGAATAGGCCTTTGCAAACGATATCTCTTGCTTTTCAAGTTCTGCCGCATCGTGTGCAACGAGGGGCGAACGTTCATAGCTACTTGAAGCCTGTAAGGCTCTTTGCTCCGCGATTTCATTGCCAACTGGCTCATACGATGCTGGTGTTACAGGCAGCTCCTTTGGAGATATTGGCGCCCAGGTAGAAGCCGCCAATATCTCCAAAGCACTCGGGCTGATAGGCTCAGGTGATGGAAGTGTTTCACGGTGGACATTTTGATCAGCAGCAGCCTCCAACTCCAGCTCTTCCAGCTCTTCAGCCTCTTCAGGCCAGCTAACCTCTTCCCCTGCATCCACCGATGGGGCACGGAAAGAAGCGAGTACTTCATCGAGCGATGGCATAGAGGTTGAGGTCGGTGTTTCTGCCGGCACGTCAGCAGGTAAAGGTATAGTAATTGCCTTCAATTGCCCATTAGTTGGACCCTCATCATACGATTGTTGCCCAGATGAGTCCAACAGAGCGCGATACTGCGCATAATCAGCATCGTCTTCCGCTATAACTGCATCTTCATCGACGCCATTACGAATCCCTTGCACAAGCTGGTGCATTCTAGCTAAAGAATGTTGCAATAGTCCAAGCGTAGGCGCATCAAGGGAAGCTAATCCATCTAATACGTCTCCCAGGATATCTTCCATTCCATGGGCTACATGAGCTAAACCTGGGAAATCCATCATTGAAGCAGAGCCGCCAATAGTATGAGTACGGCGGTAAGTTTCCTCAATAGCCTCCATGTCGCCAGGTGACTGTGCCAAACGCGCCAGGTTTGCCTCAATTTCCGGCAAATAGCTATTCACCTCTTCGATAAACGAATCAAGGACGGATAGTTTATCAAATGTATTCGACATGCTGCGCCTACCCACTTATTCTAGCTACACGTTTCCTTATCCAGGAACTTTGACAATTAAGGCAAGCAGACAGGAAACGTCTCACTTGCTTTGCTATTGACCAAACTGCCTATTATTGGGAAAAGGCGCTTGATCTTGACCAAACTGTGATTGACTTTGATTTTGTTGCGGACCCTGCCCGGGGGGCAGGTAACCTCTTTGCCACTGCTGGTGAGAAGCTTGCCCTTGCCCGGGCTGCTGGTTTTGCACCGAGCCAGGACTAAATCCTTGTGCAGGAGGGAAGACAGGCTGGCCCGTACCACCAAACTGCTGTTGCTCAGCAAAACTCTGTGGATTCTCGAAGCCACCAAACTCACCAAAGCCGGGTTGACTGTTAAACGACTGCTGTCCGCCAAAACCAAAGCCCTGCCCGCCAAAGTTCTGACCGCTGAAGTCGTGCTGGTTACCAAATGTTTGCTCCGTAAAATCCTGCTGGTGAGCAAACGACTGCTGCCCAAATCCTGGCTGACCTGCATATGCTTGCTGCCCGCCAAAGCCCTGCTGGTTATCAAACGACTGCTGTCCAAATCCTGGCTGACCTGCATATGCTTGCTGTCCGCCAAAGCCCTGCTGGTTATCAAATGACTGCTGTCCACCAAAGCCAGGACTCTGTTGACCACCAAATGCTTGCTGCCCAAAATCTTGCTGATTATTAAAAGTAAACGTCCCATTTCCTGCTGTTAAGGCAACGAGTGAACCGGAGTTTCCACGCTCAGGAAAGGGTGAGAAATTCCCGGCGAGATTTTGTCCCCAATCACTGTCAGCGCCTGGACCTAGAGCCGGTGGGAAGATTTGATTGCCATTGCCTACCTGCAACTCACTGACAGATGTCATGTCAGGAAATGCTCCTACCATCTCATTACCGTGGTCAGGGAGCCGGAAGGTAGAAACCGAGCCGCGTAGCTGTTCTGAAAGTTCAGCTAAATAGCTGACACTGCCAGCAGCCTCTTGCGTACCGATATTCGTCTGCCGCGTAATCTCTGAAATCTGACCCATAGCCACAGCCACAGCCTCAGATACTGTTGTCTGTTCATTGGCGGCTCGTGCGATGCTTTCAATCATCTGCGCTTGCCGTTCCACGGCACTGTAGATGGAGTTCAGTGAGCGACCAGCTTCATCGGCAAGTTGCGATCCCTTCACAACTTCCTGCGTGCTGTCCTCCATAGCTACAACAGCCTCGTAGGTATCACCTTGAATACTCTTGACCAGGGTGGCAATACGTTTGGTGGACTCAGTCGAACGTTCTGCGAGAAGACGGATTTCATCGGCAACGACTGCAAATCCTCGTCCATGCTCACCGGCCATAGCCGACTGAATAGCGGCGTTAAGTGCAAGCAGGTTTGTTTGATCCGCAATATCTTCGATGATACGCACAATCTCACCGATTTCGTTGGAGCGTTCACCGAGGCGCTTGATTTTCTTCGAGGTTTCCTGGACATTCTCACGAATGACCATCATACCACCAATCGTCTGGCGAACGGACTGTTGACCACTGTTAGCGCTACGCAATGCCTCTTGCGCCACTTCAGCACTTAACTGGGCATTACGGGCAACGTTTTGAATGAAGACGGCCAGCGCTTCTACAGCCTCGGTGGTCTGAGAAATTTGAGCCACCTGGGTCTCAGAGGCCTGAGCCAGTTCAGCCGAACGATCAAGGATGCGCCGGGTCGCATTTGTCACCTGCACAGCCGTTGTCTGTACACGTCCAACAACTTTAGCAAGCTCTTCAATCATGTAGTTGAATGAGTCGGCCAGTACGCCAAGCGTGTCGGGCGTTACCTCGGCTTGAACGCGTAGATCACCATCACCAACGGCGCTGACTTCTTGTAAGAGCTTTTCAATCTGGGCCTGTAGTGCAGCAGCATCAGATCCACTGGAATTGAATGCAACTCCACCCTGCGAAATACTCGGATTATCAAGAAGTGTGTTCAGCGACATGGCAAGCATAGCAAATTCGTCATCGCCTCTCACCCCTGCCCGAATGGTGCGGTCTCCCCCGGCATAATCACGACAAACATCAACCAGTCCGAGTATGCGATCTTTAATCCTACGCTGTACTAAGTAATTGACAATCAGTACCCCCATGAGGACTATAATTGCACTGGCAACCACCACAAGTACAAAAGTCGAGTCGCTGCTCTGGACTCGTTGCGATGCAAAATAGCCAAGTATAGCGATTAAAATGACGGGAATGGCTACCGAAGATACCAGACCTATCTGCATCAGGGCATTTATGGTCATTCCGTCACTGTTGCGATCAGGATTCATCCACCTGGCCTCCTATGTGTAAAAATACATCCATACCTAAAAAAAGTTTTTTATTCCAGGGCCTCCAAGGATGGGGTGCCACGCAGTGGCGAAGCCAGGCAATCCGTTACCTGTCCCCCAGACAGAGTTACCGTACCATCTCCTGGGTGGGCAAGCCCCACCTCTACAACTCTACCGAATAATGCTGCATCTTGTCGGAGAAAAGTAGGCGAGCTGCATCCAGCAACACAATCACACGTTTATCGAGCAATGCACTTCCATAAGCATAGGGAAGAGCCCATTGTGGAATATAGGTCTGGCGTGTAATTATCTGGGTGATAGCAGTGTCGTGAATGGGCACCATATCACTGACACCATCCACAACTAAGCAAATCACCATCTCATTGTATTGCACCGACAACAAGCGAGTGCGTGGATTGTATGGGAGTTGCTCCATATCGAGAAAAGCGCGTAGATCAACCACGGATGCGACGGAACCACGCAAATTCATCACTCCTCTGACCCATGGGACTACATTGGGTACGGGAGTGACATCTACTAGGCGCTCTACTCCTTGAATATGTTCGGCTTTAAGAGCACACTCGCATTCGAGCAGTGAGAAGACAAGGTATTGCTCACCAGCTCTAACATTTGCTTGCGCTCCTAAAGCGACACTTTCTGGACGTAACTGTGAGGCTTGCACAAGCTGCGACTGCAGTGCGGCAATTTGACCAATGGAAGAGCGAGAGCCGGGTTGGTTACCTGCCCCCCGGGCAGAGGACCCTGCCTGAGAGGCAGGTAATGAGCGGGGGTCCCGGAACTCCTGAAGGCCCCTGGATTGTATCCCTGATCGCTGGCCTTCCGGCATAGCCGGCGCTACTAAAGCATCGTGCTGCGGCATTTTTTGATCATCGCTAGCCACAAAAATACTCCCTTGAGTGAAAGCAAGAACAACCCTCTCCTGCTTCCACACCGCACTACACCAGACTCCGTACACTGGCCACCAGTTCATCGCTGTTAAATGGCTTGGTTATGTACAAGTCTGCGCCTTGTCTCAATCCCCAGGACCTGTCCAATGGGGTATTCTTACTCGTCAACAAAATAATTGGGATATGCTTGCTCGCCTCAAAACTTTTGAGTTTTCGACACAACTGAAAACCGTTCTGTTTAGGCAAAACAACATCTAAAACGATACACTGTGGACGCTCTCTGAAAACTTTTTCGACAGCTTCGTCACCATCGATGGCGGTAACCACATCAAAGCCACTATTACGCAACGGCGTCACAATCATAGTCAACTCTGTCCAACTATCATCCACAACAAGTATCTTCTGCCCAGGCATCTTATTATACCTTTCCAATGAGTCAATTATGCCAGTGTAATGGGAAAAAAGGGCTATTTGGGGGACCGCAGTGGCCTTCCCTGCTCAACCCCGTACCTGGCTGCCCAGATAGGGTCTCCGCCCCTATAAGCGTATCTATACTTATTGATACTCCCCCTCCACGTATAGCAAGGACAACCCTAGCCACGATGTCGGAGACGAGTTCGCATACCTTCCTGCTGAGGAGGCATACGCTCCTGCCAGTTGACAAGATGTTTTTTGACGGTCTGGACTAATTCCGCAGAGTCAAACGGCTTGGTTAAATATTCCGTTGACCCGGCAAGCCGACCACGCATCTTGTCAAACAAGCCATCTTTCCCACTGAGCATAATAATAGGTATTTGACGAAACTGCAAGTTTTTTCGAATTATCTGGCAAATATGGTACCCATCCATACGAGGCAACTGGATATCTAGAAGAATGACAGCGGGCATTTCATCTGCTACCGAGGTCAGCGCACTCAGGCCATCTCCAGCAGTAATCACTCTAATATGCTCTCTTTGCAAAGTCATCTGGACTATTTTGCGCACAGTAGGACTATCGTCCACAACTAGTACTGTTGGTTCATTCATCTCATTGACCTCCTACGTGATTCCGATGGCCCATTTGGGCCATCGGGCGAGGGCAAGCCATCACTCCGGACATTACTCCAACTTTGCATAACGCTGATAGGTGCAGATTGCTTCGCCTCACGCCCATGAGCCTGCTGCGTGCTTCGATAGGCACGGTAGACCTGGTATTGCTGGATTTCGTGATCGATCTCCGTCAGAAAAGCCTTCCAGACAAGATTGAGGTTGCGTCCCGTATGTGAATTCCCCACCTCATCACGTAACAACTCGGCGAAAACCATGCGTAAGAACGCAGCCAGGCCAAGTACTGCCTCCCAATAAAACTCCTCTAACTTCTCCCCTTTCACCAATTTGTCCAGGGTAAGAATGCTCGTGCAGTCAAGTTTACCCTGGGTAAATTCGGTGGTCTCCAAAATAGGATACTGCTGCTTCGACAAAAGTTGTAACTGCTGCGCAAAACGACGCTCCAAATAGCGAGCCACCTCTGCAAAGGGCACTTGTCCACGCCCACGCAGACTTTTAGCATAGATACTGTGATGAGTAAGTAATCCATTGATACATTCGGCAAGGATACTGACAAGACCCAGCAGATGCTGTTCAGGACTGGATGATTGCCGCTGGCGTGATAAAGCCGTCTGGCACCTGATGATAAGGTTTGAGAGGTCTTGCTGCAACTCGGTCTCCAATGCCGTATCAACAACCTCAATCAGACGAAGTTCAAGCAGGCGAGCCATAATACGTGCAACACGTGCCTCTGGCATCATGAGCACCAACGCAATGGCCTGGAGAGGCAGGTCCCCATTAGAAAGACAGAGTACCTCGATATATTCCTGGCTTAACCCAAGACTACGTACATCGTTATTCACCTCTGGCAGCCAGCGTGAAACCGCCGTACGACTCAACTGAGTCTCTATCTCCTCCCACTCGTCTGCCTGGCGCAAGGCCTCTAAGAGCACAGAGTCAATGTCCAGGGGTTGCATCCTGTTTTCTATGGGTATCAGGTGGCGATGAAAGGCGAAACGCCCATCAACCCAGCGCAGAGCATGGCTGATCGACTGGGTGATAGCAAATTCTAAGCGCTGTTGCATTTCAGCAGCGCTCATCCAGTTGTGTTCGACCAACATTGCCAGCGCCACCTGGGTATTACCGTCAGAAGCTTGACGTATTGCTTGCGCTCGTGGCGGATCAAGTCTATTGATGAGACAGAGCATAAAGAGCAAATCTGGCTGAGGCACGCCTTCTTCGCGTAGTGCTACAATTTGGCCTCTGCGCAGGCTGATAGAAAGGGTTTCTGGCCCCGAATGTACAAACAAGGTACCAGTCTTTCCACTCAGTGTAAGCATTTTGAGGATGGATTGGAGACCCAAAGTTTGTAAATCCCCATCCATGATACGGTCTTGTTGCTCCATTTAACTCTCATTCCTTTCCCGGGCAAGCTCGAGTCTTCATTCAATACTCCGTCCGGTGGCCACATTTGTTTTTTGCTATCGATAGCCACTTTAGACACTCTCCATGCACACCTGCTTAATGGCAGTGAGTAGATGATCTATTGAGAATGGCTTATCGACGTACGCCACCACTTTTCCCCGTAAGTATGAGCGGTTCACAGGCACTTCAAGTTGAGCCAACGCGCTCATTATCACAAAAGAAGGCATTCTTTGCAGTGAACTGGCTGCAAGACAATGGATGACTTGATAACCATTCATCCACGGCATAATCAAATCTGTTACGATACAGTGCGGTTTCCACCTGAAAGACTGCTCTAATGCCTCTAGTCCATCATATGCCACTGCTACTTCATATCTAGACTCAAAATTGAGACTATCACGGACCACATTTGCAATAGTAACATCATCATCCACCACCAGGATACGTAGCTTGTTACCAGGTTGTTGAGCTTCTTCTCCCTCAAGCAACAGCCTTCTCAAGATCCGCAAATAGTGCTGCAAGTGACTCATCTCAAAAGGTTTTTGCAGCAGTGCCACAGCACCTATACGTTCAAGTGTTGTGCGCGATACGGAAAAGCTGCTCAGAGCGATGGTTAGACGCGCACGAGGCAATTGCTCTCTACAACTCTTCACATCTTCGCCGGCAAAGCCGGAAGGCAAAGACATGTTTAGTGTAGGCATATCTCTGCCTCTTGTCAATGTAGAAATACGCAAAGATTCATCCAAGTCATACAACAGTACATCTCCTTCGACGCACATTACCTTCTCAGAAGGAAGTACCATTACTTCATGCCCCCAGCATTGAATATTGGCAGCCAGAATGTGAGCAAAACTATCACGTTGACCCACAATCAGCACTCGGAGCTTCCGGAACGCTGGACAACTTTGCCTATCCATTTTTAGCTCTCCCTGGGTATTTCTCCATAGTCAGCATACTCCATTCAACAGTGTACGCCAAAACAGATTAGGCAAATATAAAGAATATAAGTAAAGTTATTAAAATTTTATTAAATATTTTGCGTTTCCACATTGCCACGAAATACATAGCCAACTCCTGGCTCTGTCAAGATATACTGCGGTCGTGATGGTTCCACTTCTACTTTGAGCCGTAACTGCCGTACATACACCCGCAAATAGTCAGCTTCCTCGCCATACTCAGGCCCCCAAACCGCTCGTAATAATGAACGGTGGGTAAGTACTTTGCCTGCATAGAGCATCAATTGTCGCAATAGTTCAAACTCGGTCGGTGTCAAGCGCACTTCTTGCCCTCCAGCACGTACCTGCCGACTTACCACATTCATAAATAAATAACCGTCATCGCTACACAAAATTTCGGGCGGACCATGTGCATCGCCTCCCCCTGATTCTGTTGCACTGGCCCGTCTCAGGCATGCCCTCACCCTCGCCTGAAGCTCATCATTGCTGAAGGGCTTCGTCAGGTAGTCATCAGCCCCCAGGTCCAAAGCCTCGACTTTTTGTTTTTCCTCTGTGAGAGCTGAAAGTATGATTATTGGCGTCTGCACCAGCTGGCGCACCTGCCGACAGACTTCCAGGCCATCGAACTCACCGGGCAGGCAGAGATCAAGCAGGATAAGATCAGGTTGATGCAGCTGAACCATTTCCACTGCCTGTTTCCCATTGTCTGCAACCAGGACATCATATCCGCCCATTGAGAGGTTCCGGCGTAGTATACGTTGAATGGGTGGCTCATCATCAACAACCAGTAAGCGTTTGCCTTTGACTTTCATTACTGCTGCCTTTCGAAACGTATTCAAACGTGTTCGATTTCCTTCCTCTCTCCTTTGTTCGCCTCCGCAGGAGGCAAGTTATGAGTGCATGTCAGTTGATGATTCCTCCGTGGCAGATGCAATAAATTGTAAAAGGGGCAAGGTAAAGACAAAGCATAAACCATCTCCATCCGGCGCAGCTTCCACACCTATTTGTCCTTGATGGGCTTCGACTATTCCCCGCGAGATAGCCAGACCGAGGCCACTGCCATGGGCATTCAGTCCATAGAACGTTCTGAAAACACGCTCGCGTTCGTCCGCCGATACTTCACAGCCATAATCAATTATCTTCACACGTAGATAGCGAAGTGGAACATCAGGAGCATCAGCAGGGCGGGTAACCGTAAGGCTCTCCTCATGGGTTCCCGCTACCTCTCCCACAGGCAGGGTGTCCACTTGCGTCCCCGCCCATACATCAACGGTATCCACCGCTACAAGCATCTCTGCATTACCTGAACTATGACGAAGTGCATGTTCTATCAGGTTATAGAAGACACGTTCCACTTGCACATGATCAGCATAGATGAGCGGCAGTTGCGCTTGAAACTGGCTACGGATCGGCCGCCCAGCTAGTGCACGCTCAAGGCGAAGCAGAACACCATGCACAACTTCGACAATGTCACACCATTCTTTATCCAGTACTAATGCCCCCATCTCAATACGCGACATCTCGATGAGCGCATTGACGAGGACGCCGAGATGATCGGCTTCAGCATCTATTTCTTCGAGGATTTCACGTCGTATCTGTTCATCCCATTCAACATCGGCTTGTAGAAGTCCGGTGACCGCAGCCTTTATAGTGGTAAGCGGAGTACGCAAATCATGCGATACGGATGAGAGAAGGGCAGATTTGTTTTTCTCGTCTCGCACTTGTGCTGTGATATCATGAACCTGCAAGACGTTAGCGATTAGCGTACCCTGCTGGTTCAGGAGAGGATAGCGCGTTAGCCGGTAATGCTGATCTGAAGGAACGCTATCCATGAGTAGAGAACTACGGGAAGCGCGGCGGGGTAGCTGTCCCCCAGATAGAGTATACCTGTCCTCCAGACGGGGTTCCGCAAGGCTCCCTGCCCCTACATCTGGCGATTGAGCAGCATGTACAGGCTCTACCGCAAGTACGCAGTGTAAGTCCTGCCGGTACACGTTTCCCAGGATGAAATCGTGCAGGTAGGCATGGACTTCGTCAGCATTGCGTATGCGCGGCAATAATTCTGTGAAAATATCTTCTAGCGTACTCTCTGAGACAGTTCCCCTGTGCATGCCACAAAAGACCTCTGCGGCGGGGCTCATATAGATGCAAAGCCCATGGAGATCAACAACAAACAATGCATCTTTTATATGTACTGACGATTGCTTTAACTGCGTAAACAACCGGCTCAGTTCGCTCAACACTTCAGCACGAGCTAATGCCGCCTCAGCGGTTTGTGTAAGCAGTACCAGGGGATGGACGGTTCCCTCTTCTTCATCATGCCCATTCAAAGGCTGCTCCTGAGAATAGGGAATCTGCTGGCCGGTCACGGCAACAGCGGGACTAGTCACGGCAACAGCGGGACTAGTCTCTGAAAGAAAGGGCATGGCCTCTTCTTCGTGATCTTCTTGTTGTCCCGCATATAATATGGCATGCAAGTCCCGTTCATTGCGTGTCAGGAGGTGATCGCTGACGAAATGTAAAAGACTACTAAAACTGACACCGAAGGTACGCTCAGACTCCTGGCGCACACGTACCAACAACTCTTGCTCATCGAGGTTTTGCTCATATGCTCGTTCTAATTGTTCAATGGCATGTTGAAAGCGGCTACGTTGATGCGCCGATTCGATGAGCATACCATTGTGAATAGCGACAGTGGCCTGGCTGGCAAAAAGGGAAAGGATATCCGCCTTGAGGGGCGTGAATCCTCCGGGTTCTGGCGAAAATAAGAAGAGTGCGCCATAGACTGTCGTACCCGTCACAAGAGGATAGCTAAAAATAGAGCGTATGCCAAGTTCTGCCGTAAAGCTGCGACTTCCAGGAAAACGTTCATCTGTACTGATGTCATGAGAGACGCAGGGCTGATGTCGGCGCAAAGTATAGCCGATAATTGACTGATCAGTAAGGGCCTCTCTCCCGCCAACGATCCCCCGCAGTTTCGCCGACTCTAAGCCTGACTGCGCCTCCAGGCGGAGTCTACCCCCACGTTGATCGAATATGACAATGGCAGAAGCAACATTCAAGGCTTGCGCGATACCATCCACAATTTGATTGAGGATAGAAGAGAGATCCATCTTTGAGGTCAAGGCACTTGAAACATCTTTCAGTGCCTGGCGTTGACGATCCTGTATCTCGGCGCTACCACCAACCTGCGCACTTTCAATGGCAGCCGCCAGCACGCGCACAACTGCCTCGATGAGGCGTTGCAGTGTCTTATCTGTATAGGCATCAAGGATCGTACTACCCAGCTCGAGTGTTCCTAACACCAGGTCTCCAACAATGAGAGGCGCTATGAGTGTTGCCCGTAGATGATGCCATCCACTGAGTGCATCTCCACATTTTGCAGGCGGGCCATCTACTCCATCAGGGTAGTTTTCCACCACTGTCATAGGAGAACGCAATACTTGCTCTACCATTGATCCTTCGAGTGGGTGCTGATGGCGCTGCGCTAACCAGAAACCATTCTCCTTTTGGCAGACCGTGACACGTACAGCTTGACGATCGTGGCGCAATAAGACGACCCCAAAGACATCAAAAGGTATCGCTGGCTCTAATTCGGCAGCTAAATGGGTATAATCGGGCTTTGTTCCACGTACACTAGAGACGATGCGTGCAACACGCTCGACAATGGTGGATTCTTTTAGCGTTGGTGTGTGTGTTTTTGTCTCGATCTAATTTCCCCGTTCCCTATCCTCCAGACATGACCCCATGGACACTCCGGCGTTTTTAGGAGAAAGCACAACTAGTTCTCCTGTTTATATGCTTTTCTGAAGCAAGCATACAGTTAAAACTGCTAGTTCTTCTCATGAACCTCTCTAGTATAACATAGAAAAAATAATCTGAACAATACATAGATGCACATTGTAGTACAACATGTATAGCAATGTTGCTGCAAATCATTACATTCAAATAGCCCGAAGGTACTTTTGTCTCCCTTGAAGAGTATACCATACTTGCGCATGGCAGAGTCAATGTGAACAAGCAGCGTCATTGAAAATTGACTGAATCTTTGTTGCCATTGAAATTTCTCGACGTTATAATAATTGAGCATAGTTATTTTCTCGTCGAGAAATTTTGAGTGAAAGGAGGAAGCTTCTTTGGTAGATGAGCCACGAATGGATGCACGGCTGGCCAGGCGACTCGTTCAGAAAAAGAAGCAACTCGACGCCTATCGCCCACTGGAGTCGTTCACGGTGCAGCGCCTTCAACAGGATTTACGTCTCCTGGCGACCTATCACAGCAATGCGATCGAAGGGAACACCTTGTCTCTGCACGAGACACAGATGGTGCTGGAGTACGGCATTACTGCTGATGGCCATCCCCTGCGGGAATACCTGGAGGCCACCAATCATGCCGAGGCGTTCGATACCTTATCAGCACTCGTCGAACGGCCAATCACTCTTGAAACTGTTCAGCGCTTGCATGCCCTGGTGATGGACAAGATTGATCCACAGGCAGGTGAACTGCGAAAGGTTCAGGTCTATATTCGAGGGGCGCCTTTCACTCCACCTCCGGCCAGAGATGTCCCCTTTTATCTCTCGCAGTGGGTAAACTGGCTCACAAGCGATACTGCCTTGCATTACGACCCGGTAACGCGCGCGGCGATTGCCCATCATGACTTCGAGGCGCTTCATCCCTTCACGGATGGAAATGGGCGAGTAGGAAGGCTGCTGCTAAACCTGATACTCATGCAGGATGGATATCCACCGGCGCTCGTGCTCAGAGAATGGCGTCCGCGCTATATCCAGGCATTGCAGCAGGCGCATGTCAGAGAGTATGCTCCATTGGTCAACTTGGTAGGGCTTGCAGTGGAACAGACCCTCGATCTCTACCTGGAAGCGTGCGTGGAAAGCACGACGCATCTCTTGCCATTGCATGAACTAGCCCCCATGTTCGACACAACGGCCGATTACCTTGGCCAGCTTGCACGAACCGGCAAGTTCGAGGCCAAAAAACGAGGACAGCATTGGTACTCCTCGAAAGAAGCCGTCCAGCAATACTTCCGAGAAGCCAATACCCAACCTCGTGGCCGCCCTCGTCACAAACGATAGGCTTCCGACTCAAGCCGAAAGCATTAAACAAATGTACAGTTATCAGGATTTGATATTAGTTTTATCCTTGCGCATACCCCGTCAACTCAACATAGCCCTCACCCTTTACTATACTACCTGCACTCTGTCCCTGAATGTACACAGCACCCTCCCAGTAGCTATTACCCGTCGATTGGTACGCAACAAGCTCCTGGTTAATCAATTCAGGCGTGAGAGTCAACGATGCTTCTAATTGCGGGTCGTGAATCTCGAGGTGCCAGCCGGAAGGATAGT
>WNFX01008783.1_pt1 | contig 13509 bp, 10 predicted proteins | sample 5400111 | NCBI WGS metagenome assembly WNFX01 (sample SAMN13153363, study PRJNA577476) | soil metagenome | isolation source: 40 cm soil or saprolite under grassland replicate 1 | place: USA:California | collected 2016-06-15
AAATGCCTGGGGAGTTGATGTGAGACCGAAACGGGAGGGCCGATCCAAAGGTTCCTGTGCCATGGCTATCGACGATGAAGCAGGAAGAACTGACCGCTCGGGAGTGTTCGCGCACGTTCGAGTATGAGAAAGGTAGCAGCAACCAGTAAGCAAAGGAGCGCGAAATTGGCTGAGCACGATCTATCACCCGGCACAAGCAGTTCATACCATTACCTCCACATGACACCAGAAGAACTGAAGCAGCTGCCACCCGACCAGGTGCTACAGGCTTGTTTGGAGTTTGGCCGTCTACTGCAGATCTTGACCGGCATCCTTGCCAGTCCTGACAAAGATCTCACTCTGCGAGCAGTTGCCATAGATCTCATCTATGCGCAAGCCTTGAAGGAGGCGTCAGGCCGATTGCCTGACGAGAAAACTCCTGTGGTCTACGATATCAAAGCGGTGAGCGAGCGGTTAGGGATTCCTCCCGCGCAGGTACGCCGTACCTATGATGAACTGGAGCAATTGGGCGGTGTCCACATTGTCGGCCGGCAGTTTCCACGTAGACGTGTGAAACGGGAGGACCAGTGAGCGGAGGTGTCAGTATTGATACTACGAAGGCACAACTGAGGGCATTGTCAAGCTAACAATTTGAGGTACGAGGAGTTTCTGTATGAGCAAACAACGACCATTTCGTTTTGGCGTCTCAGTCCATGGGGCCAGATCCGGGGCAGAATGGAGAGGCATCGCCCGCCAGGTTGAAGCGTCAGGTTACTCGACGCTGCTGATGCCGGACCACCTGGGCGACCAGCTCTCGCCGATACCGGCTCTGGTCGCGGCCGCTGACGCGACCAATACGCTGCGGGTGGGGAGCCTTGTCTTTGACAACGACTTTCGTCACCCGGCCCTGCTCGCCAAAGAGGCAGCTACGCTTGATGTCCTCTCCGGTGGACGTCTCGAACTGGGATTAGGTGCAGGTTGGATGAAACCGGAATATGATCAGGCAGGCATCCCCTTTGATCGGGCGAGCGAGCGCATTGACAGGATGAAAGAGGGAGTCCAGATCATCAAAGGCTTGTTCGCAGATGGGCCTGTCGATTTCGCGGGCCGCTATTACACCATCACCGACTTAGAGGGTTTCCCCAAGCCGACGCAGCGTCCGCACCCACCTATTCACATCGGAGGTGGGGGCCAAAGCTTGCTAGCACTCGCGGCCAGGGAGGCCGACATTGTCGGGTTCATCCCCAGAGCCAGACACGATGGCAAGGGACAGGACATCACAGATGCCACAGCCGAGGCGCTTGAGCAGAAAATCTCCTGGGTGCGTGAGACGGCCGGTACGCGCTTCGATGAGCTAGAATTGGGTGTGCTGGTTGCCCAGGTGATCACCACTGATGATCGCGAGCAAGCGGCGCAATTTATCGCGACGACCCTGGCGGCAGGCTTCAACGTGAGTATTGACCAGATTCTGCGGGCACCGTACCTGCTGATCGGCACGGTTGACCAGATCTGCGAAGAGCTCATAGGCCGCCGGGAGCGCTACGGCATCTCCTATATCAACGTCTTCGAGCAGAGCCTGGAGGCTCTTGCACCCGTGGTAGCACGGCTCGCGGGCATGTAAACTGAGCAACATGATGAGGCTTGATGAGCTTGTTTACCTTCCCCTTGCTGATCTGTACGAGTGCTGGAGTTGTCACCTACCTTGAGAAGCGATCGACGCTACCTGGTGAAAGAGAAACGTGTGAACCATGAGTGCCCATGAGCATATCAAATTCTGGCACGACGCCACGCTGAGTAATCTTGAACTGCTCCATGCGACCTATGTCACGCACACCTTTGCTCCCCATTCGCATGAGGGCTATGTGATAGGAGTCATTGAACAAGGCGCGGAGCAGTTTGCCTATCGTAGAAGTCAACACGTAGCGCCGGTCGGAAGCATCGTGTTTATCAACCCTGGAGAAATGCATACCGGTTCGTCCGCATCCGAACACGGGTGGACCTATAGGACGCTCTACCCATCGATCGAGCTATTACAACGTGCTGTATCTGATCTCACTGGCAGGCCTCGCGATATCCCCTTCTTTGCTGAACCAGTGGTTCACGATCCTGAAATGATGACGGAAATCTCCCTTACACATCGTGCTCTGGAAGAACAAGCGTCAGCCCTCGAACGGGAATCGCGGCTCTTATGGACCCTCTCCCGCTTAATTTTGCGCTATGCCGACGATCATCCGCGTCCCCGTCCGTTCACGAAAGAGCATATGGGCATCCAGCGTGTCCGCTCCTATCTCGAGGAAAACTACGCCGAGAACATCTCACTCGAACAGTTGGCCGCAATTGCTCATCTCAGCCCGTTTCACCTGCTCCGCTCGTTTAGAGATCAGATGAGCTTGCCGCCTCATGCCTATCTGATACAACTACGCATCATGCATGCGAAGCACATGTTACGCATGGGTTTGCCATGCATAGACACAGCACTAGCCGTAGGCTTTGCGGACCAGAGCCACTTCACCAAACACTTTAAGCGCATTGTCGGCGTGCCACCCGGACTGTACGGCGGAGTTCATAAAAAATAGCAATATCAGACAAGACAGCCCCCTTCTCGCCTTCTATAATGGCGCTATGACAACGTCACATGCTGAATTCTTACATGGTATCAGGGATGAACTCCCAATCCTGTTGGGTGTACTCCCTTTCGGGATGATCTATGGAGTGTCAGCGATCAGTGCAGGCATCCCGGCGAGTATCGCGCAAGCTATGTCATGCATCGTCTTTGCGGGTTCGGCACAATTCGTGATCGCCCAGCTCATCGCAGCTGGCACGCCTTCGCTTGTCGTCATCCTGACTGCCTTTATCGTGAATATCCGTCATATGCTCTATAGCGCGTCGGTGTCTACCTACACCCGCAAGCTCCATCCTCTCTGGAAGTGGCTGCTGGCATACCTCTTGACCGACGAGGCTTACGCGGTGACCATCTTGCACTACCAGAAGCCCGGAGACGACATGCAGAAGCACCGGTATTTTCTAGGAGCCGGGCTGGCCTTGTGGACGACCTGGCAACTGAGCACTGCCGCGGGCATTTTCCTGGGCGGGCACATACCTGCGAGTTGGTCACTGGACTTCGCATCGACGCTCACTTTTATCGCTCTCGTTGTGCCCGCGCTCAAGGATCACGTGAGCACAACTGCTGCACTGACCTCCGCGTTGACCGCGCTGCTCGTCATTGCATTGCCACTGAAACTAGGGATAGCTATCGCCGCGCTGGTTGGCATCGCAGTCGGTCTCACTCTAGAGATGAAGAAAACAACGTCTATATAGCAAGGAGCCGGGTATGTCACAGGGATTGCTTTGGGTAACCATCATCATTGTCGGACTGCTGACACTTGGTATTCGCCTGTCCTTCATGGTGTTCATGGGCAAGACGCGGATCTCGCCCAGAGCGCAGCAGGCCCTACGCTTCGTGCCAGTCGCAGTGCTGTCAGCGCTCATCGCACCCGCGCTCTTCTTCCCCCGCGGCTCACTCGATGTATCGTTGAGCAACATCAGGCTCATCGCAGGAATCCTCGCGATACTCGTGGCCTGGCGTACAAAAAACGTCCTGCTGACAATCTTTACCGGCATGGCCTGCCTACTCATCTTGCAGATGTTTGCGCCACCTTCTTGATGTACTTTTTCACGCTCAGCATGGCTTCGCGTCTTTTTTCTACGATGACTAAAGAGTCATTCCACGATTACGATGAAACTTTTCGCTCTTTCACGTTCATTTTATTCCACGCTTACAGTAGAACGCACATTGATGGTGTCCGATATACAAGGGGGATGCGGCTCCCCCCATGAAGGAGAGGTCAATGAAGTTAGCAATCTTGCCAAAAACGAGGGCCGATAGTGTCCTCATTCAGTTGTATACTCTTGTTGCAAGCACATAAAGTGACATACATAAATCAAGGAGAACTGTCCACATGAACATCCAACCATTCAAAATAGCCATTTCCCAGGCCGACCTGGACGACCTTCGCGACCGTCTGGCCCGCACTCGCTGGCCCAACCAGTTGCCTGGCGTCGGCTGGAGCAGAGGAGTTCCGGTCGAATACCTCAAGGACCTGGCTGAATATTGGCGCACCGGCTACGACTGGCACAGGCACGAGGCCAAACTGAATGAGTTCCCGCAGTACACGACCGAGATCGATGGTCAGAACATCCACTTCCTGCATGTACGCTCGCCCGAGCCTGGTGCCCTCCCACTGATCCTCACCCACGGCTGGCCCAGCTCGCCCGTGGAGTTCCTGAAGGTGATCGGCCCGCTGACCAACCCCCGTGCTCACGGAGGTAATCCAACCGACGCATTCCATGTGGTGATCCCGTCGCTGCCCGGCTATGGCTTCTCCATGCCAGTGCGGGAGGTGGGCTGGGGCAACCTGTTCCGCGTCGCCCAGGCCTGGGTGGAGCTGATGAGCCGCCTCGGGTATGAGCGTTACGCTGTCCAGGGCACCGACGTCGGCTCGGGCGTCGCGCTCATCCTCGGCATGATCGACGCCCAGCGGGTGGTCGGCATGCACCTCACCGGGACGGGGCTACCACCGTTCGGGCCTTCGGTCGAGTTGGAAGGGTTGTCCGAGGCCGATAGAGCGCGCGGCGAGCGCTTCAATGCGTTTCAGGCCGACGGGACCGGGTACCTGCAGATACAGGCAACCCGGCCTCAGACCCTCGCCTACTCCCTGAACGACACGCCGGTCGGTCAGCTCGCCTGGATCGTCGAGAAGTTCCAGGCGTGGACCGACCCCGATGCACTACTACCCGAGGATGCCGTCGATCGTGATCAGTTGCTCACCAATGTCAGCATCTTCTGGTTCACCGGTAGCGGCGCGTCATCAGCCAATGCCATATACGAGGGCATGCAGGCCTTTCGCGCGATGGTCGCGCAACAGTCGCAGGGGTCAGGCGCCCAGCAGAGTGAGCAATCTGGACCGCCGACCGGGGTCGCGGTGTTCGCCACCGACAATACCATCCGTTCCCTGTTCGATCCCGGCAACCGCATCTCGCACTGGTCGGAGTTCGACCGGGGCGGCCACTTCCCGGCTATGGAGGTTCCCGATCTGCTCGTCGGCGACATCCGGGCGTTCTTCAGCAAGCTCCGCTAAAGCGCCGGGGTGAGCAATTGTGAGCATGGAGGGTCCCCGTCTGCGGTTCGCACGCTGACGGGGACCCTCCATATCAGCTTCACCTACCAGGGCGACGTCTCCAAACTCGGCCTGATAGAAACACCCCCTGGGAAATGTAGATATCTTTCTAAGCTCAAAAGACTAAACCTGACGACCCTGGTCACGGAGAAATCTCACCCTCCATTGAGAAATCATAACCGATCCTTAACCTGACCACAACCCTCTCGCTCTTGCATCTGTCACGCCTTACCTTATGATTATCCTTATGTTATGATTGCCTTTATGCACAACTCTTCTCCAAGAGTAACGAGGCCATTGAATGCTCTCGCATCTCAAGTGACGAGTATTTTGACCATCGAGCAGCTTTCTTGAAAGTGAGGTTCTTAATATGTCTCTCTCTTCACGCTCAAAAGTAGGTTTCCTCCTCTCGCTCATCAGCTTTGTCGCCCTCGCGGGTGGACTTGTGATGAATCTCGCCTTTCAGCGTCCTGTTGCCCACGCTTTCAGCCCTGATGTCCTGGTCAGCAACGGCAGTCCAACTACCCCTTTCTCCCAGAACAAGCAGAACGAACCGGCGCTCGCTGTTGACGCCAACAATACGAAAGTGTTAGTAGCTGGTGCCAACGACAATATCGACATGGAGGCCTGCAACGCCGGGACCGACAACACTTGCCCGTTCACTCCCGGCGTCGGCGTCTCCGGTGTCTACTTCTCATTCGATAGCGGCACTACCTGGACTCAACCGACGTACACAGGCCTATCCGCCCGCAGTTGCCTGGGAGTCGTCGGGAACAGCGACCCGCCTTGCACACCCCAGCAGGGCCCTATCGGCACCCTTCCTAAGTACTTCGAAAACGGGCTGGTCTCCGGCGGCGACCCTGCGCTGTCGTTTGGTCCCCGGCCAGGAACCAATGGCAAATTCTCATGGGCCAACGGCTCGCGTCTCTACTACGCGAACCTGACCTCGAACCTCGGGACCAAACGGGATGAGACGTTCAAGGGCTTTGAAGCCATCGCCGTTTCGCGCACAGATAATGTGCAGGCAGCGGCGGCGAACGATGCGAGTGCCTGGATGAACCCCGTGCTCGTCTCCAAGCAGTCATCAACGACGTTCAGCGACAAGGAGCAGGTCTGGGCAGACAACGCAGCCAGTAGCCCGTTTTTTGGCAACGCCTACCTGTGCTGGGCATCCTTCCGCAGCGATAGCCATGGTAATGCTTCGCCGCAGCCCCTGGTTGTTGCCACATCAACTGATGGCGGCGCGACCTGGACACAAAAGCAGGTCACGGCAGCTAGCAATAACCCCTTTAACCCCAGACAGGGGTTCGGACGCTCCGGCTGCACGGTTCGCACCGACAGCCATGGCGTAGCCTACGTCTTCGCCGACCAGTTCGGCGTCGGCACGCCAGGGCAGAGCTCTCACATTATGGTCAAGTCCTTCGACGGGGGCAAGTCGTGGACGCGGCCTGTGAACATCGGGCTCGCCGTTGACACGTGCTTCCTCGTCCAGTTCGACGGGACTGGCTTCCGCTGTGTGATGGACGGCGTAGGTGGCGCGCGCGATGACCTCTCAGCGGCTCCAAGCGTGGATATCGCGAACGGTGCGCCGACTGGTGCCGGTGCAACGAATGAGATCCTGCGCACCTGGGTGGATGGACGCGACGGGGTCAACCACGAGCACGTGTTTGTGAGCTACTCGACCAACGGCGGGACCACCTGGTCAGCTCCTGCGGCAACAGAAGCGTCGGGTGACCGCGGCTACTACTCCGCCATCGCTATCTCGCCGCAGGGGACAGATGCATACCTCGTGTACAACGCGTTCACCACGCCGTTACGCACTGATACCACCAGCCCGCGCACGCTGGTAGGCGTGGTGAAGCACGCCGACATCGGTGCAAATGGAGCGCCTGGCACTTGGAGTGAGCTGCACCGTGGCGCGCCCGGAGATCCGCGAGCCTCCAGCCAGAACAACCTGTGGCTGGAGTTCCTTGGTGACTATGTGTACGCTGTCGCGACCAGTACCTACGGTGCCGGAGTCTGGAACGACGTTCGGAACGCAGCCGACTGCCCGGCGATCGACACCTGGCGGGCGGCAGCCCAGACGGCCGTGCAGAACGGGACCACTGTGCCGACGAAGCCTGCGCCCGAGCAGGACTGCCCAGCGACGTTCGGCAACTCGGATATCTTTGGAGGCTCCTACGCTGATCCAACCCCGTAAGGTAGATCGCGTCGACGGGCATAAGCGTTTCGCCAGGGGTGCCTTTGGGCGCCCCTGGTGTGTGAGCTCGAGGAACTTTTCTCAAGGCTCTATCGTCATCGTTGGTAGACATTCTGAAAAACAGGAGGAACCTACGATGATCAAACGTTTTGCTATCCTCGTATCCGCGCTTGCACTCTTTGTACTGCAATCTCAATCTGTCTTCGCCTGTGGAGGGCTGATCGCGCCAAATGGGGCCATTCGCCTCTCGCGAGCCGCTACGCTCGTCGCCTGGCACGATGGCATCGAGCGCTATATGACCAGCTTCACCTACCAGGGCGACGTCTCCAAACTTGGCTGGATCGTGCCTCTCCCCGCCGTTCCTTTGAAGATCGAGGAGGGTGGTGGATGGACCCTGCAACGTCTCGCACTTGAAACACGTCCCCAGCCTATCTTCGCTCGCACCTTGAACGCCGCGGCCCCTACCGCCGGTGTGCAGGTGTTGCAACAGGTGAAGATCGAAGCGCTCGATATCACAGTAATCAAAGGCAGTGGACAGGCAGTGCTCGACTGGGCATCCAGCAACGGCTTCACCCTCGACGGAGATACCCGCGACCACCTCCTCGCCTACGCCAATGGAAGTCCCATCTTCATGGCCGCGAAATTCGATACCAGCAGGGCAAGAGCGCGTCACCAGTTGCAAGGAGACGGCGCACCGATATTGATTACCATGAAGATACCCCATATCTGGATACCCCTTGAAGTGCTGGCGCTTGACGGCCAACAGGTCCAGGCAGACATCTACCTGCTGACCGACATCCCCGTCAACACCGGCGATCTGGAAGCAAAAGTTGGTCAATCCGCTGTAGGTGCCGGTGTGCCACGTGCTCCCGGCATGAAACTGTCGTTCCAGGAAAAGATGACCCCATTGCTGTACCACGATCTCTCAACCGACCGCAACATGGGGTGGGTGCGGCCAGATAGCTGGCTGACCTACTTGAGCCTGGATACACCGAGCACAACGGTTACCTATGACATGGGCATCACCTCCACAGGAATTATTCGTTTGGCGCACTTTGGCACATCGCCAATGGCTGTCGCTGATGGTCAAAGTACTCGCGAACTTCCAGCATGGCTACCAACCCTGCCAATGGGAACTCCTCAGGTTACGCAGACGCTGGCCCTCTTGCTGGTCATTGTGAGCGCAATCTTCCTGGCCTTTCGAGTAAGGGCGCGTATCATAGCTAAAAGATGACTTTTAACAAGTCGTGGTAAACCCCTTCGCAATGTGAAGGGGTTTACTAATCTCGACAGTGAGTCTCGTCACTCATATGTTAGTCAACCTCATGCCGCAGGTTGGAAAGCTCTTGTTCTGTGAACGTACCTCCGGTCTCTGACCGGAGGCTTCTACGCCGTTGCCGACGTGGGCCGCGTCCCGACCGAGAGTTGTTGGTAGCCCAGATTCAGGATAAGCTTTGCCGAGTTGGTGTCCCGGTCCAGTTCGATGCCGCATGAGCAACTGTGCCACCGCTCCGACAGGTCTTTTTTGACGACCGCGCCACATCCTGAGCAAAGCTGTGATGTCAGGAATGGATTCACAAAGACGACAGTACGCCCGGCCCATGCTGCCTTGACGCTCACCATCGCTGTCAACGTGCTCCATCCGGCATCTAAGATCGACTTGTTTAAACCCGCCTTCGCACTTGCACCATTTGGGAGATACTTCCCGTTTTCATCCTGCTTTGGGGCTGGTGCTTTCGTCAGGTTCTTGACCCGCAAATCTTCAAACACGATGACTTGATACTGATTGACCAGCTTGCGTGAGGCTTTGTGCTGAAAGTCTTTCCGTTGGTTGGCGATCTTGCGATGACACGTTGCTACCCGTTGTACTGCTTTCTTGCGCCGACGGCTCCCGCGCTTTTTTCGTGAGAGGGCTTGCTGTGCTGCTGCTAACTTCTTCTCAAGTGTTCTCCCTCACGCTTGATCGTCAGCGTTTTGATCGTACCAGCTATGTCCCGATGCAGGTGTAGTTTGACCGTCCCGATCTTGCTCAGTTTCAGATTGACTCGGACGATGCCTTTTTTGGCTGCTGGTCGGGCCGCAGCATCCAGTTTCCAGCCTGCCCCATCGGGATAGGTAAACGAGTCGTAACGGTTGCGTCCCTGGAAGCGTGGATAGCCCGGTTGTTCGCCATTGTGCACACGCCGAAAGAAATCGTCATAGGCCCGCTTGAGGCGCAAGATCACATCTTGCAGCACATGAGAAGCGATCTCTTGATACTCTGGTCTCTCCTCTTTGATGTCTACCAGTTCACGTTTTTGCTCGTAGTAGCCAAGAGCATACTCTCTCGTCAACTGTTTGCGCGCCTGATCATCGTAGTAGTTGGGATGCCGCTTGACAGCCATCTCGTAGGCGTCGCGGCGTTCTTGCACGCCTGCATTGTAGAGTTCCCGGCACCGGTCAAGCACCCATTGCAGCTTTTCAGTTGTCGCTGTATTGGCGTCAATACGGTATGTGAACGCTTTAATACTCATTGGACACTCTTTTTTGAGAGAGGGACGGGAACCCCTCCCATCCCTTGTCATGCGAGACGGTCACGCTACTACTTCCACAAACGTAGCAAGCTTGCCAACCAGAATCTTCTTCCGCTATTTGGGACACCAGAGAAAGTGAGAGGCCAATTTGTCGGTGACGTGTTTGGTATGCTCTCCATTCATACACGTCAGTATAACACATGTTCTAATCCCTGTGAAGTCCCTGTCGGGGCCGCCTTACCCCTCCTTGAAAGCTAGGGGGATGCAGCGGCCCTCGTCCTTCCTCAAACGTACTTCATCTCGACAAACCGTCCGCGCAAGGCGTTCACCTGTGCCTTCACATCCTTGCTGCGAATAGCGTCATGCATGAGCTGAGCCAGTTCACCCATCGCCCGTTCGTCCATGCTAAAACGGGTCATTTCGAGCACACCGATACGCAGGCCCGACGGATTTCGTGGATCGGCATCGCCCGGCACCATGTTATAGTTGACGATGATATCGTTGGCCTCAAGACGTTTAGCGACCTCGACGCCACCACCCCACTCTGAGACATTGACGGCGATCATATGGCTCTGCGTGTAGCCAAATTCGCGCGCCTCAACAGGTGTGCGGCCGAACCGCTTCATTTCGCGCGTGGTTACTACTAAAGCAGGCAATGTGTGCAAGTGGTGGTTACTGGAGGAACCAGGGAAAACACCGCGATCAGCGGCAGGCCAGAATTTCTTCTCGTCTTCAGCATCCAGGTTGCCCAGGATAACGCCCCGCTGCGGACCAGGGAAGGTCTTGTGCGTGCTGCCGGTCATCCAGGTTGCTCCCTCGTGCAAGGGCGATTGAAACTGGCCTCCCGCCACCAATCCCAATACGTGTGCACCGTCGTACAGCAGCGGAATATCTTTCGTTTTACAGAAGGCAGCAACCTCCGCGACGGGTTCTGGAAAGAGGAAGAGGCTCTTCCCCATGACCACAAGTTGAGGTGACACCGTATCGATCACTTCAATGGTCTTTTTCGCGTCGATATGATAGTGATCGGGGGTCAATGGGAAGTAATGCAGGTGTATAGAATTCTCGCTACCCAGTTTCAACGACTGACCGCGGCTCTGAATACGGCGTCCGAATACACCTACCGCTCCATGACTGATATGACCACCAGCATCGGTTGAGTTCGCGACAATGGTATCACCGCCGCGCAGCCACCCCAGGGCGATAGCAGTATTCGCCGCGTTGCCGCTAATAGGCCGCACATCGGCCTGCTTGACGCCAAAAAGCTCAATGATCTCATCCTGGGCCATTCGTTCGATCTGATCAATATAGCGCGTCCCCTGGTAATAGCGGTTGACCCTGTTTCCTTCGTTTGGATGACCCTCGGCGTAGCGCCCCATAAAATCAGAATTCTGTACCCGGCGCACTGCCTCGCTAGGAGTATTCTCGCTGGCAATCAGGTTGATAGTCTGCGTCTGTCGCCAACGATTTTGCTGTTCAATAATGTTCTCGATATCGCTAATGTCTACTGTCATGTAATCTGCTCCCTCTTGCTGTAGCTACACTTCCAAAATATGTCTTTCAGTATAGCAGCAGATAGAAGTCAGAACAATAGATGCATCGATATCTCCGGTGTTTTGATATAGTAAATTTTTTGGGTTGAACAAACTGCCCAATGCTGCTATACTACCTCATACCGAACTGGACGAGTGTAATGCGACACAACCTTTTACCCTGGACCGAACCAACCACTGGTATTGGGAGCATGGGTGGTCTATGAGAGGTCAGTTCACCAAGTAGTCTGGCTGTGTAGGTCACTTCTGTATAGAAACTCAGGAGGATTACAAGATTCTATGAAGGTTTATAGGGCGGAACAAATTCGCAACGTGGCGTTGATTTCCCACGTTGGAGCCGGTAAAACATCTCTAGTAGATGCGGCACTATTTGATAGCGGTGCCGTCACCCGGCAGGGCAAGGTAGATGAAGGTAGCTCAATCTCCGACTACGATCCTGATGAATTAAAACGGCATATATCACTGAATGCCAAAGTGTTACCCGTTGAATGGAAGAATCACAAGATCAACTTCATTGATACTCCCGGTTATGCCGATTTCGTGGGTGAAGTTAAAGCGGGTCTACGCGTAGCCGATGCCGCCTTAGTGGTGGTAACGGCGGAAAAAGGCGTCGAGGTCGGTACCGAACTTACCTGGCAATACGCTGATGAGCGTAACTTACCACGGATGGTCCTTATCAATAAACTGGATCGTGAAAACACCTCGTTCGATACAGCGCTCAAATCATTGCGGGATCAATTTGGCCTCAAAGTCGTTCCCCTACAAATACCTATTGGTGAACAGTCGAGTTTCAGGGGCGTTGTTGACCTCGTTTCGCAGAAGGGCTACACCTTTGAGGGTGGCAACAAAGTACAGGAAATCGCCATACCTGCGGAACTGCAAGAGAGTATCGGCAGTTATCGCGAGCAATTGATCGAATCAGCGGTCGAGAGCGATGACGAGATCATGGAGAAGTTCCTGGAAGGTGAAGAACTCAGCGATGAGGAGATCCTGTCCGTTATCAAAAAAGGAACGCGCAGCGGTCAGTTGATACCGGTCTTATGTGGCGCAGGCAGCAAAAACATCGCTGTACAGACATTACTCGACGCCGTTGTTGATTACTTACCAGCCGCCTCCGACGCCTTACCGGAAGACGCAAAAGCCTTTGATGATACTCTGTCCATGTTCGTCTACAAAACTGCGGCGGCACAGGTGGGCACCATCTCTTACTTCCGTGTCTATAGCGGAACGCTCAAGCCAGATACACATGTCTATAATGTTCAGACAAGGGCCGATGAGCGCATTGGCCAATTGATTACTACCCGTGGCAAAACGCAGGAACCGGCAACCGAAATCCCGGCTGGCGACTTTGGCGCGGTCACAAAACTGACGAATACACATACGGGTGATACACTCGCTGGAAGCAAAGACGTGACGACAGCGCTGGACCCGATTAATTTCCCTGAACCCTGCTACACCATAGCCGTTTACCCCAGGAGCCAGACTGACCTGGATAAAATGGGTAACGCACTCAACCGTGCAGCCGAGGAAGACCGCACGTTGCGGGTTACCCGTGATCCAGATACGGCAGAGGTGCTACTCTCCGGCATGGGTGAGTCACACCTGCAAATTGTCATTGAAGGGATCAAACGAAAATTTGGAGTTGACCTGGAGTCGCGGGATCAGCGTATCTCATATCGTGAGACCATACGCAAAAAGGCCCGTGCCAATGGTCGACACAAGCGGCAGAGTGGCGGGCACGGGCAATTTGGTGATGTCTGGTTGGAGATCGAGCCGCTCCCAGTTGGCTCCGAGGAAACGTTTGTCTTCGAGGATAAAATCGTTGGTGGTGTTGTGCCAGGCCAGTACATCCCCGGTGTCGAAAAAGGAGTGCGCGAATCGCTCAGACGTGGCTTCATTTCAGGTAACCCCATGCTTTATGTCAAAGTTGCACTGGTAGATGGGAAGTATCACCCAGTAGACTCGTCCGCTCAATCGTTTGAAATCGCGGGATCGCTAGGTATGCAGGAAGCAGTACCGTTGGCAAGCCCAACTATCCTGGAACCGGTGATGACAGTTACCATCACTGTCCCCGAAAGCAATATGGG
>WNFX01011676.1_pt1 | contig 13505 bp, 9 predicted proteins | sample 5400111 | NCBI WGS metagenome assembly WNFX01 (sample SAMN13153363, study PRJNA577476) | soil metagenome | isolation source: 40 cm soil or saprolite under grassland replicate 1 | place: USA:California | collected 2016-06-15
GTACCGATCATGGTACCGCAGCGCCCTTATTCGTGCTTGGTAATCCTGTCAGTAAAGGCATTTATGGTGAGCCACCCAGCCTAAGCAATCTAGACCAGAACGGTAACCTCAAATATACACTCGACTTCCGTTCAGTCTATGCCACCGTGCTTGATCGCTGGATGGGTGCCTCCTCCAAAGATGTGCTCGGTGGCTCCTTTGGCATACAAAATTTCCTGCCCCAGGCATGAGTATGATCAGCTAATCCTTTGAGGATAAACAAATAGGCCCTCTTGCGTCATCCCGACGCATCTGTGTCATCCTGAGGGCCCCAGTGTCATCCTGAGCGCAGCGAAGGATCTCAGCCCTTGGAGCCAGATCCTTCACGGAGTTTACACTGAGCGGAGCGAATGCGTTCAGGATGACACTGGGAGGGAGCCTGGGTCATTACGCTGCATCCCTTTTCCGACCTCTAACACTCCGTAGTGCCTAGTGTTCGCCCACCCAGTCGAGGATCGTTTGCATCAGCCATTCGGGGCGGTCCATGTAGACATTGTGCTCGGCGCCTTCGGCCACCAGCACCTTCGCCGTGCGGACGCGATCAGCTAACTCGGAAACGAGTGCAGGCGGAGCGAAGATGTCATGTTCGCCCGAGATGAGGAGTACTGGGCAGGTGATGTTGCCCGCTTTTGAGCGGCTGAGCTCGCCTCCAGCCGCGATGATGTCGTTGAGGGCACCGACCACGCTTTGCGTCATGGCCCGAGCATTGGCCTCACCATAAGTGACGATGAGGTAGTCCCTGAACTCCTGAAGTGGCGGAATGGGATGGTCAACGACGTTGTACATCGCCTCCCGCAACTGTCCGCTGGGATCGTTAAGCACGCCAGCCGCACCCCAGGTTATTACGGTGCGCGCCACCCCAGGTGTTAAAGCTGCCATCAGCAAGGAGATATCGCCTCCATCACTGAAGCCGATCAGGTGTGCCGGTCCAGTCACCAGGTGCTCGAGCAGGGCTGCAAACGAGCCCGCATCATCCTCAAAGAAGGTGGTCGTGTACATGCGTGGTTGCGGCTCTGAGCGGCCGGAACCGGGCAGATCGGCTGCGATGACGCGGTACCCTGCTGCCACCATTGCTTCCCTCAGCGCTGCAAACTCCTCAATACTCCCTGCGAACCCTGGGAGTACAAGCACCGGAGTGCCGCTGCCCTGTTCTTCATAATAGATACGACTGGTTCCATGCTCGAACCAGGACATCTTTACCCTCCCTGTGCCAGTTGGCGCTGCATCTTCCATCTTCGAAGTTTCGTGTGTCGGTTGTGTTGTCATAACATTGTCTCCTTTTTCTGATTACCTATTGCTTGTTTATGTGGTGGGCATCATTCAGTTCCCACCGTCACCAGCAAGTATGCCTGAAAAAATCGAGGTTGTAATCAGTGAAACCACGATGGTTTGTGCGCCGACCACACGGAGATTTCATAGAAGCGATACGTAGCGATGTGCTATACTGTTGCTTAATATGCATCTGATAATTTTTGAAACCAGCCCAAGGGCCTACAGCTTGCTCACTGAGGAAAACACCACCATCATGTGCCGGATTCACTTGACAAACGTCGAAGCTCCTTTGCAAGGAATCACCAGGGAGGTCCTTCGATGACCATTCGGCTTCATCAAGCAGTTGTTTGCCCAATTCTGGTCGGGCGTAGTGCAGAAATGAACACGCTGCAGGACTGCCTCGAAGCCGCCGCATGTGGGCAGGGAGGCGTTGTGTTGCTGTCCGGAGAAGCTGGTATTGGCAAATCGCGACTGGTAGCCGAACTGCGACGGTCTGCTGAAACGCACGATTTCCAGCTGCTCAGCGGTCAGTGCTTCCCCACCGATCGCGCCTGTCCCTATGCCCCCTTGCTTGACCTCTTGCGTACGTTCCTGGCACCTGTCTCGTCCGCCCAGATCGCGACGGCATTGGGATCCTCCGCACGTACACTCTTCCCCTTCCTTCCTGAGCCGGTTCAGCAGCTGCCTGAGATAGTGAGTCTGCCTCCTGTGCCCTCCCTGGATTCCGAACAGGAGAAACGCCGCCTCTTCGCGACACTGGCTGAGGTCTTCACCAAGCAGACAAGCTCTCGACCGGTCTTGCTGGTGGTGGAGGACATCCATTGGAGCGACGAGAGCACGCTGGAGTTTCTCCTCTTCTTCGCGCGCAAGACGGTCGCATCCCGACTTCTCGTGCTGCTGACCTATCGCGGTGATGAAGTGGGTCAGCCGCTGCGATTCTTGCTGGCGCAGCTCGACCGCGAGCGGCAGCGGCAGGAGGTGGTTCTAGAACCGCTGAGCAGGGCCACCACCGAGACGTTCCTACAGACGATCTTGCAAGGGACGCGTTCCCTCCCCACTGGCATGCTTGATGCTCTCTATGACCTGACCGAGGGCAACCCTTTCTTCCTGGAAGAGGTGCTCAAGGCCCTGATCACGGCCGGGGAGCTGGTCGAGGGAGAGGATGGCTGGCACTGGAAGCGTGCAGACACCTGGCACATTCCACTCAGTTTGCACAATGCCGTCGAGCTGCGGCTCACGCGCCTGAGTACGGACGCTAAGCGAGTCTTACAATTGGCAGCCGTGGCAGGACGGCGCTTCGATTTCGCCCTCCTGCAGCAGATCACACGCTACGACGAAACATACCTGGTGGAGCTGATGAAGGAGGCGATCGCTGCTCAGCTGGTCGTCGAGGAGTCAGCCGAGCAGTTTGCTTTCCGCCACGCGCTCACCCAGCAGGCGATCGCCGCAGACCTGCTGGCGCGAGAGCGACGGGCATTACATAGCACCATCGCCCAGACGCTCGAGCAGTTGCACGCAACAGCACTGGATGCTCATCTTGCCGACCTGGCCTATCACTATGCCGAAGCGGAACGCTGGAGCGAGACCATGGAGTACGCCCGGCTGGCTGCCGAGCAGGCGCAGGCCCTCTCCGCGCCGCGTGCCGCTGTAGAACAGTGGACGCGCGTGATGCACGCCGCCCGGCAACTCGGGCAGGCGGTTCCCCCGACCTGCTATCGGGCGCGCGGGCAAGCCTCTGAGATGCTGGGTGATTTTGAGCAGGCGAAGTCGGACTACGAACGGGCGCTGCAGGCTGCTCGTCAAGAGCAGGAGGGACGCCTCGAGTGGCAGAGCCTCCTGGACCTGGGCTTTCTGTGGACGGGGCGTGATTATAAGCGGGCCGGAGCGTATTTTCAACAAGCGGTGGACCTGGCAACACAAATGGGTGATCCCGGGCTGCAGGCGCACAGTCTCAACCGGCAGGCCACCTGGCTGTTCAACACCAGGCAGGTCGCCGAGGCGCTTTCAACCAATCGTGAGGCGCTGGCGCTCTTCGAAGCGCAGCACGATCAGCCTGGGATGGTCGAAACCTTCGATCTGTTGGGGACCGTTTACAACCTGGGAGGTGACTCGATCAACGCTGCACTCGTCTATAATCGGGCCATCGAATATCTGCGCGCGGTGGGCAACCGTAGCAAGCTGTGCTCCTGTCTTGTGATGCGTGCGGCCGTTGCCTGTCCATGGAGTGGGTACACGAACTGCACGGTCAATGCGAGCTTTGCTACTTGTGAGCGCGATATGCTCGAGGCGTTGCAGTTGGCGAGGGAACTGGAATGGGCGGCCGGGGAAGCCTTTGTCGAAATCTACTTGGGGGGAATGTGTGCCTCTTTTGGACGCCAGGGTGCCGGGCTGGCGCATGTGCGGCAGGGACTGCTCCTGGCGACGGAGATCAATCACAAGCAGTGGATTGCCTGTGCGCATGATGCGCTAGGACGTATCTATCTGTCTCTGCTGGCTCCCCAGCAAGCACTCGCTCATGCGGAGGTCGGGCTCGAGGTGGCGCGAGAACTGGGATCGACCAGCTGGATTGCTTACCTCACCGCCATCCAGATCCAGGCCTATACGGCTATGGGCCAGCCGAAGCTGGCCGAGGCAGCGTTGCAAGAGGTGTGGGCGAGGGTCGAGCACCCACGCCAGGAGTCGGAGCGTTACCTCCTGCTGGTCTGGGCAGAACTGGCCCTGATGCAGCGCCAGCCCGAACTCGCTCTGCAACGCTGTGAGCAGTTGCTCTCGACCGCTCCCCAACGAGCAGGTGAGACGCCAGAGCTCGTCATTCCCCGGCTCTGGAAGTGTCAGGGCGAGGCGCTCGCCGCACTGGGCCGGGAAGAGGAGGCGATCCAGGTCCTGGAGGAGGCCAGACGGGGCGCGAAGTTGCAGCAGTATCTGCCTTTGCTCTGGCAGATCGAGCGCTCGCTTGGGCGAGCGTATCGGCAGCAAAGGCGATTGGAGGAGGCGCAGCAAGCGTTCGCCTCGGCGCGTCAGGGAATAGCCACATTAGCGGAGAGCATCGAGGACCAGGCGCTCCGTGAGCACTTCGAGCAGACCGCCTGCGCGACGCTACCGAAGGAGAAACCTGACTCAGCGCGTCGGACCACTGCCAGCCAGTACGATGGTTTGACCGGGCGAGAGCGGGAGGTGGCAGCACTGATTGGACAGGGCCAATCCAATGCTGAGATTGCCGAGCTGCTAGTAGTGAGCAAACGGACAGTGGAAACCTATGTGAGCAATGTGCTCTCGAAATTGGGCTTGACGTCGCGCTCCCAGATCGCGCTGTGGACCCGCGACAAGGGACTCGTGAATCGCAAACGGTAAGTATACGCACCTTGATGCCAGAACGAACGATGTGGAATGGTTTATTTTAATGGGAATCCAGCGTAATTCCTGCACTTCTTGCAAATCACCCTCAGCACAACCTGTTTCCTCCTTTCCATGCTATGAGACAGAGCGATGTATCTGCTCTAACTTCGATAGAGAAAATAGGTAATCTTACACACTAATTCTCAACTATCTCACCGTACACTACTATGAGGATGGAGGAGGTGCATATGCTTAAAGTGTTAAATCATATGCGTGGTGCTGAATAAGCCTATCTCTATTAATAAGCAAAAAATCATTATTGTTGAAAAACAACACACGAAACTAGAAAGAATTATGAGGTGTAATGTGATCTACTTTCGAGTCGCTCTACGAATAGATCAACAGTCTCAATGGCGGTGGAAGTCAAGTATGTTAAGCACTCCTGGCACGTTGTTCGACTTCCTCAACATGTATGATCGTGTCCCAAAAGATCGTCTGCGTGTTTTTTTCGCCACATCAATTGAGTTCATGAATGCGATGCTTGAACGGGAAAACAAAGGATTAATATCCAATTCGGTTACTGTAGAAGAGTTTCTGAAGAGTAGGAAGAGGATTGATGGACAGAATATTATGCAGTTAGAGTCCGAACTTAGCCTGGAATTGAACAAGGAGTTGATTACACGATCGGTCATTACAAGAAAGCTTGGAGACGAAAGCTCTTCCTTGCAAGCTACCTCCACCTTTGAATCTGCAAATTCTGTCACTCCAGTAGTCAGGGGAAATAACCGGGAAAGCAATCTCTTAGGACTGATGCAAGAAGCATCAGAATGGAGTAGAGGCGGTGATTATGATACTCCATATTCATTTGCTCTTCCCGTCTCAATGCGTCAGGCTCTTGCCTGGACCAGGCTTCTCGCAAAGGTACAGCGCGGTGAATTAACACCGTAGGTTCATACTGGTTCCACCTATTATTGGGTACCAGATATTCAGCGGTAGGGACAGGGGCTGAGTTGGGAATGGTGGGGGCGCTTGCGCTGTCCTGCTGCCCTCCCTGCCAATACCCGATAGTTGGTAGAACTGTTCATACTTAGCGTAATGCGACAATTCAAAAGATTTGCTATAATACTCCTGGTCAAAGAAACCAGGATATTATTTCATCATGTCACAAACCGAAAACAAGAAACGCATCAACTTATCACCAAGAGCGCGAGTAATATTGCCTTTAGCAGCGGTAGCTTTACTCGTCCTAATCGTCGTCGTCTTTTTTCCCCGCGAGCGAGATTCAACTATCGTCATTGGTGACACAGTAGGACCCACTGTAACAGCAACCAACTTTGTCGGTACATTGGTAGTGAATCGCAGCTTTGACTATGACAATGTACACTATACCGTAGCCAGGGTAACGCAAGCTACGGCCTTTTCGGATGACCACAAGTTAGCTGGGGTATATACCGTGCGAGTCGACGTGCAAGCGAGCAGTGATAGCAGCCTTCAGAGTCCCATAGGCATAAATTATCCATCACTTGTGCGTCTGGTATTGCCTGACGGACAATCCATTTCGCCCAAACTGGTTTCACTTGCACCGCTATTCTTACCTGGTGGCTCGCAGAGCGGTTTCTTCGATTTCCCAGTCAATACCCAGGTTGTACTATCAACTCTGGCGCTCAAAATGGGGAATGAGACAACGGTTGCTTTTAGCTAACTTGACTCATACTATTGACTATTGAGGCAAAGGAATTATGTATGCCTGAGCAACCAAAGCAACTTCGAGGACTGGTCTCTGCTAACGTTGCAGTCCTCTTGTTTGGCCTTGCGGGTGTGCTGGGTAAACTGAGTCTCCTCCCCGCTCCCATTATTGTCTTTGGGCGTTCTTTCTTTGCTGGCATTGTGCTTCTGGCTGTCTGTTTGTTTCGTCATATTTCCTTGCGCCCAAAGCAATCTCGTGATAGCTACTTACTACTAGGACAAGGAGTGTTGCTCGCTCTGCATTGGACTGCATTCTTTCAAGCGATCAATGTCTCGAATGTTGCCATTGGGCTGCTCTCCTTCTCCAGCTTTCCACTCTTTACTGCCATGTTAGAACCCCTTCTGTTGCGTCAGCGTCCCAGCCGGATACAGATTGTGGCAGCCTTGCTCATCTTACCTGGAATATACCTGCTGGTTCCCTCGTTTTCATTACAGAATCAAACAACGCTTGGGGTAATGTGGGGTGTACTTTCAGGAGCGTCATTCGCGCTGCTTTCTGTCACAAACCGCTGGCTTGGACGAACATATTCGAGTCTCATGATCAGCCTCTACCAGGACGGAATAGCCGCGATTGTCCTTTTACCAATTTTCTACTTTACGGCGACTGGTTCCTTCTGGACTCCTCATGCACTTCTCATTCTGTTCATTCTAGGAGTTGTATGCACAGCGCTGGCTCATACCCTCTTTATTGCAAGCATGCGTGACATTACTGCTCAAACTGCAAGCCTGTTGGCAAGCCTTGAACCCGTTTGGGGCATCATCTTCGGAATTTTGCTCCTTGGGGCTATCCCAACAGCTTCAACGCTGCTGGGCGGAGCGATTATTATAACTGCTACTCTTTTACCTGGGATTGTGACAGTTGTTTCATCACGTTTCAAAGTGCATGGAAGTTCATAGATTCTGACTTGTAGAGGCTCTTTCTGTTATTGTGGCCCTGCCTTGAGTGGCCCTTTCTTCATCCCCATCATCCAACTGGCGGGAGCGAGCCCTTGGATCAGGTGAACTCGTGCGTCTTAGTGTCGTACCTGATGGACTAGTTCAGCGAGTTCCCGATTGAAACGAGCCGGGTCCTCAAGAAAGGGCGCATGGCCGACGTCATCGTACCAGGAAGCAGTTGCCTTTGGGCAGGTCTCAAGGACGTGTTCCGCCATAGTAGGCAAAACAACGTAGTCTTGTCGCCCATGCGCCACCAGCAACGGCACCCGTAATGAGCGTAAGACATCGTCAGAGTTAATCTCACGCGTGACAAGGGCACCACGCACATCGGGCCGGACGACCATCTGCCAGCAGAGTGCCGTTTCTAAATCTTCGAGGGCCAGTGGCCTGGCAATGCAATTGTGCATAAATTGGCGCATCGCCAGCAAACTGGTCGGCAAATCTTCGGAGATCGCATCGGTTACAACGTTAATGAAGCCGGGTCCAATAAATTCGCTCAGTGTCGGCGGATGCAGCGTTGTTGCCGCACCAGCGAAAATCGCAAATGATAAAACCTCCGTAGGACCAGCCAACAAGAATGGGACGTTCAAGGAGAAGTTCTTTCAAAATAGCGGCAATATCATCCGCCCAGAACTGAGGATTCTGATATGCGCTTGCCTCACGCGGTGCCTCAGACATCCCATGGCCACGGAGATCCAGTGCGACCAGACGATAGGACGTGGCAAGCTCGCTCTCGTACTGTTTCGACCAGTTGGTAGGCGACTTCCAGCTGTGGGCTTGCCTGCCTCAACTGGCGCAAGGTCTCCTGCTCTTCTGGCTTGAAATCCTCTTGCTTGCGGAAAAAGAGCCAGGTGGCCTGTGATGCCGAGAGCGTCAAGAGCGCATTGGGCTGGATCGAGGAAGCCAGCTTCGCTGCACTCTTCTGCTTGGAGGGAGCCAGCTTCGCTGCTTTCAATGTCTCCAGATACCGATAGATCCCGTGTGGCGACCCTTTGTACCCTTTGGCTCGCAGTTCTCTTTCCAGTTGTGCTCCCGAGTGACAACCCTGCTGCCAGCGCTTCCAGAGATAGCTCTTGTAAGGATCAATGAGACTGGCTCGTGGTCGTTTCCGGCGCGCGTAGGGGATGGTTCCCGTCGCGATCCAGCGTTGAATGGTGCGTTGGCTCATCCCCAGCATCCTGGCAATCTCACCGCTCTTTACGCCTTGTCTTTGCAGTTCCAAGATGTGTTCATACCGAGCCGTTCGCTCGGCAGCCCTCGCCTGTTGTACCCGTTGGATGGCTTGTGTTGGGGCCGGCCGCCGTTCTTCTGCATGACGAAGCCCGGCCAGCGTCTTGGCGAGTTGCACCGAGACACATACGGTGAGATTCTTGACCAGATGCCAGCGGTCGCTCACCTGCCGCGCTTGTGGAGCGCCTTGACGAATAGCCGCAGCATATTCCGAGGAACCGTCACGGCTGACCACCTCAACAGAGGGATGCTGCTTCAACCAGGCTTCGACGCTGTGGGCAGAACGGTCAGGGAGCAGATCAATGGGCCGACTCTGCTCCAGGTCACAGATCAGCGTCCCGTACCGCAGACGGCGTTTGTGTGCCCAATCATCCAAACCAATCACGCGCGGGGAAGCTTGCGCCGACTGTTTCCAGCGACGAACCAAACGCAAGATGGTATCGCGACTTCCGCTGAGGCCCTGTTCGCTTCCAGCGTCGGCCCCGGCTTGACCTCCGACTCTGAGTCCGAGCTGACAGAGGGCTTCTTGCAGCCGGTTGGTGCGCTGAGCGTAAGGACGACAGAGCTCTGGGAGTCGTTCAGCGAAAATCTTTTGCGCACAGGTGCTCTGTTTACAGAAAAAACGACGGACATGCAGGATGAGACGGATAGGACGCCCACTGGAGGGGAGATCTCGCAGGGTGCGTGTGTACCGACTTTGGATGTGCGAAGATGGAGTCCCACAGGAGGGGCAGGGAGCCATTGGAGACGTGGTACGCAGGGTCAGGGTGATCTCACAAGCTACCTCTACCTCTTCAACTTGGACATCAGGAAGGTCGGGAAAAATGAGCATAGAAGGTCTTTGGGTCCTCAAAAATGGAAAGGGAAAACGAAAAAATGTTCAATTTCTCAGTATACCACATCCTTGATCAGCGAGGTTGCGTAAGAACCATAAAATGGCGCCAAGCTGCTCTGACCCATTCTATTTCGCATCACCATCTGGCTGTTTTTGCCGAACACTGGATGGGGTTGAAAGATCAAGCGAATGTTCTCTGAGACCTGCCAGGTTCGCTGAATTGAACCTGTGAACCAGTTGTGATGAAGCTGAAAGAGCAAGAAGAAGATCTCCTTTTCCCAAGGGATATCCAACAATGACTCGCTTCTTTTCTTTGTGAACGTCAAGCGGAAAGTGAGCTTGTGGCTCTGTTCCTTGGATGACAGTTCCGCAAGTTCACGCTCTCCAGCATTGAGCTAACTCCGCCGTCCCTCCACCTCAGAGCGGCACCAGCACCCCCCGACCCAGCACGACAAACACCGAAAGGCCCAACAGGACAAGAGGTATGCCAATATTCTGATATTCCCGGCGCGAAGTATGGAAGACGGAGGCGCTCACCATCACCACCACGAACCCAACGGCAGCTGCCACCGTCAACCACGACTGGATACCCGTGACAGCTGGCGCGATCAGCCCAATCGCCCCCAGCAATTCAGCGATCCCAATAAAGCGCACGAATGCTGCGGGAAAATTATTCGCCCAGGTCATCCTCTTTCTCATGGTAGCCAGCGGCGTAAAGGCTTTCATACTACCGGACATCAGAAACAGTAGGGCCAGCAAACCCTGGACAACCCACAATGCCATGTTCATCTTCTTTCTCCTTTTCAACCAACGCGCCAGGAGTCCCGTCCCGTTGACGGGACGCGGGAGCTGACAGAGGTCTCTAAGATGGACAAGTCATTACGACTCGAGCCACCAAGAACTGGTCTGAAGTCTGGCGGACTTCGTCTTCTGAATGAGGTGTCCGTCAGATTTTTGCGTGTGGTGTAGTAGCCTAAATCAGCTTCCTCTGTGAAGAGAGCGGGAGTGGATACCCGCTCTCTTCCTCTTGAACCAGAACCCAGGTTTAGAAGAGGTGTATTAACTTGCTCGCCAATCCATGAAGGCTTCGGGGAGCGGACCTGGGAGGGGCTGCGAAAAATCAACGCCGTGGATGTCCTTCACCTGTTCACGGAACCAGACAAAGTAAGGCTCCTGCGACATGCCCATTGCCTCAAAGAAATGTTGCATATCTGCCGCCTCCTGGTAAACAACGACCATATCCCCCTGTGGGGTCTGTTGGAGATACAACGCCGCCCTGGTTGCTCCTATGCGCTTGTTGGATGCTTCATACTCGCTGCGGCGAGGTCCTGCCATCTCCTGGCAAAAGTGTTTCCATTGCTCGGTCTTCCCCGGGAGTATAGGGAAAGCCATTGCAAGTGATGCCATCTGCTTGATCTCCTTTCCTTGGATCAGGTTTTAGGGCAGGCATTTCCTCCCCCCTTTCAATGGTTTCGTTCTTTCTCCATATTACCTGGAGATCAGTCAGCTCGCATCCAGGAAAACCATACTCTTTGGCATCCACAACCCCAATCTTTTGCTTCTGGGAGCGACCCTACCCTAATACTTCGGTCTATGGGCAAAAATACGGGAGGCAGAGTTCATTCCTCTCTGTCTCCCTGGACATGGACTGGACCGCCTGCACTCACCGACTGTGGCTAGTGTTTCTGTTTGGTGACCTCCACGTCTTGCGGTGCCTTGGCAAGCCCCTTCTCGACTGCCCAAGCGGCAATCTGGGCACGTGACGAAAACCCGAGCTTGGTGAAGATATGGCTGATATGGGCCTCCACGGTGCTGATCCCAACGATCAGTTCGTCGGCAATAGCGCGATTGGATTTGCCCTGCGCGACGAGGCGTGCCACCTCGCGCTCACGGGAGGTCAGCCCGCCGAATTGCTGCTTGAGCGCACGACGTGGCGAAAGCGGTGGGGATGGCGGGGACAACAGGGCATCAGGTAGAATGAAGGACGAAGCCTCCTCCGCGTTCGCCTCTGGAGGCTTTGCATCAGTTGGGAGTGCATCTTTCGATTCTAGAGCGTAAGCAATGGCCTGTTCCAGCGTCATGGCTCGTCCTTGGGCCCATGCGGCTGTAAAGGGCTTCTCCCCCACGTGAGTGCGGGCGTCAGTGATCGCACGCTCATATTCAGTGCGGAAGACGGCGGGCAGAGGAGCATGAATGTCTTCGCGCATGGCTTCCGCCGCTCCCCAGAGGCGGGCCGCCCAGTCTCCCTCTCCTTGTGCTGCGACGACCTCAGCCAATCCTTCCACATACAAGGGGATATTCGGTTGGTCGTCATGCTCGCTGGGACCCCCAACCCGGTCTCGACTCTGTTCCACCCGGTAAGCAACGTGGATATGGCGGCGCGTATCGTCACCCCCCCTGGCAAGCGTCAAGATTGCTTCATAGCGGTTGCGTGCGGCTGAGTAGTCGCCCTGGCGAGCCTGCACTCGCGCCAGCACGAACAGCGCCTCAGCTACGCCTCCCTTATAGCTCAGCTCTCTGAAGAAACCCAGGGCCTCCTCCGCCAGCACAGACGCTGCGGCGAGGTTCCTTTGCCCCAGCAGGGCGACCTCCGCTGAGCGCAGGAGTGAGACAGCAACTCCCGCCGTATTGCCTTCTTCTCGAAAGAGTCGAGAGGCTTCCTCAAGGAACGAGCGAGCGGTAAGATCGTCTCCCTGGCAATAAAAGAGGAGCAGGCCCAACTGGTAGTGCATCATCGCGATGCCTTCCACGATGCCCAGGTCCCTGAAAAGCGCCAGGGCTTCCTCGTAGTGGGCTCGTGCTCCGACGTGCTCGCCTTGCGCCTGGTCCGTCACTCCTTGCAGTACGAGTGACCAGCCCAACTGATACGTGTTCCCGCGCGCTCGGTATAGCGCCGCACTCTCCTCGAGCAGTGCGCGTGCCTGGTCAGACTCGCCTCTCCACATGGCACAGATCCCGAGCACATGCAGACAGGAGGCGATCCCGCTCTGGTTTGCCAACTGCTGGTAGAGCGCGAGTCCCTCCTCTGCCAGCGCCTCTGCCCGTGTATCGAACTGGTAGAGCGCCAGATCTGCCGCGACGCTGAGCGCCTTGGCCCGCAGGCTCGACGCTGCTTGAGGACTGGCCGCTGCAGCTTGCTCCAGGAAGGTTCGCCCCTCACTCAGATGCCATTGCATGGTCCAAAACTCTCCCAGCGCTCCCGCTAAGCGCAAGGCCAGTTCCTTCCGATGTTCCTCTTTCTCGCCGGACCCTTGCTCTAGCCCCCACCTGAGGGCGGCTCGCAGGTTGTCATACTCCCGCTCTAACCGCTCCAACCACCTGACTTGCCGTGGGCCTTCCAGCTCGGCCTCGGCCTGCTCGGCCAGGGACAAATAGTAGGCCACATGAGCCTGCTGGGTCGTTTCGAACTCTCCACTGGCCTTGAGGATCTCCAGCGCATACTCCCGAATCGTCTCAAGCATCCGCAGACGTGGCTCCTCCCCCTCCTGTTCGGTTTGTTGCAGCAGGCTCTTCTCAATGAGCGATGTCACTTCATCAAACCCCTTCCACGCATGATCACCAGGCGCTTCACAGACGGCCTCGATTGCTTGGAGGGTGCAGCCGCCGACAAAGATCGCAAGTCGTCGAAAGAGGCGCTGCTCTTCTTCAGCGAGCAGGTGGTAGCTCCAGGCAATCGTGTTGCGTAGGGTTTGCTGGCGGGCTGGCACATCACGTGTCCCGCTCGTCAAGAGGTGGAGCCGCTGGGTGAGTCGTGCCAGCAGGGCCTGCGGCGGGAACAGGGTGATGCGGGCGGCTGCCAGTTCGATGGCCAGTGGCAGTCCCTCCAGGCGGATACACACCGAGGCTATGGGACGAGCGTTCGTGCTGGTGATCTGGAACGTGGGCTGGAGGGCCTGGGCACGCTGGAGGAAGAGCACGACGGCAGCTGAGCTGAGCAAGGTCTCAGCCGTCGGAGGCTGCTGGATGAGGTCCGGCACGGCAAGGGGAGGGACGGGAAAGAGGTGTTCCCCCTGCACGTGCAGCACCGCCCGGCTGGTCACGAGCATAGTCAGGTGCGGGCAGGCGCTCAGCAGGTCTGTCAGCTGCGGAGCCGCTGGCAGGAGATGCTCAA
>WNFX01004598.1_pt1 | contig 13504 bp, 9 predicted proteins | sample 5400111 | NCBI WGS metagenome assembly WNFX01 (sample SAMN13153363, study PRJNA577476) | soil metagenome | isolation source: 40 cm soil or saprolite under grassland replicate 1 | place: USA:California | collected 2016-06-15
CGCGGCCGCGGCGACCGGGACGGCCAGCCAGCGCGCCAGCGGGGATAAGAAAAGGCGCCCACCGAAGCGACGTGACTGCGCCATCTCAGCCTCCCTTGCCCGGCCTCCGCCAGGGAGGCGACACGATGACCGCGATCATCCACAGCGACTGTGACGTCGCTAGGTGACACCAATCGCGCCATGACAGTGGACCCCGCCGGTCGCGCACCACTAGGGCCATTAGTCCTAAAGCCGCGTGATCTTCCGCGGTGGCCTGGGGGCTGGCGCGGGTGGTGATCCGGCCGTGGCCGCGTCAGTAGATGGGGCGGCCGCGGGCGTCCGAGACCCCTGATTTGCGGTAGAAGTAGCTGTTCACCACGTCGCGCCACTGCGCGGCGTTCGCGACCTGCATCTCAAGCCTGGCCTTGACCTGGGCGAACCGGATGGCGTCGAGGTGCCCGGCCAGCGAGCACCAGCGGTCGAGCAGCCACTTGGCGCGTTCGGCGCCGTCGAAGTGCGAGTCGTAGATGTGCTGGATGATCGTCTGGCCTGAGCGCAGCCGGTGCTGGTAACCCACGTGGTGGAAGAACAGCAGCAGCTCGTCCGGGCAGGTGCCGGGATCCTCGTAGAGCCGCGCCTGCTCGTCCCCGTACTGCCCGGTGTAACCGGTGCCCGACCGGACCGTCCGGTCCATCCCGACGCCGTCGCGGTCGGCGCGGTGGTAGGTCCCCCACCGCGAATACTCGTAGCCGTCGATGTCGGGCCCGTGATGGATGCCAGGGGTCACCATCCAGCCGACCCCGAGTGGCGCGGTGTAGCTCTCGTAGATTTGCCACGACGCGAGCAGCATCTCGGTGATCGTCGCCGTGACCAGCGGGGACGATCCGAATGTCAGCATGACCCACTCCCTGGCGATCTCTTCGGGCGCCAGGCACGGGTTCCAGGCCAGCCGGCCGAATCCGTACAGGTTGGCTTGGGCGAGGATGTTCCCTGTCCACGTGACGTCGTCCCCGACGTTCGCGACCCCGGCCAGACCACCGTGGGCCAGGCCGTCCGGGTGGCCGCTGACCAGCTCGGCCAGCGTTGCCGCGCGGCCGCTGCGGCTGGATTCCGTGGAGAGCACGTCGCTCCACTGGCTGACGAGAAAGCACAGGTCCTTCTGCTGGCCGGTGTACTCCTGCGTGATCTGCAGCTCAGCGAGCCTGCTCGTCCTGGTGATGCCGTCGAGCAGCGGGGCCGGTGGCTCACGCACCTGGAAATCCATCGGCCCGTACTTGACCTGCAGGATCACATTCGCGTCGAAGGTGCCGTCGAGGGGCGCGAACGTGTCGAACGCGGCTTTCGCCCGGTCGGTCGCGGCGTCACGCCAGTCCTGCTCGCAGTTGTAGACGAACGTGCGCCAGATGACGGTGCCGCCGAATGGCCGCAGCGCCGCGGCGAGCATGTTGGCGCCGTCGGCGGGGGAGCGGCCCGCCGTGGCCGGTCCGGCCGTCCGTTCCGAGTCGGCCTTGACGAGGAAGCCGCCGAGGTCGGGAATCCACCGATACACCTGTGCCGCCGTTGCTGCCCACCAGCGCCGCACCGCCTCGTCGAGAGGATCAGTGCTGGCGAGCGCGTCGAGCAGCACCGGGCTGGCAAAGTCCACGCTGAGGAACAGGCGCACGCCGTAGCCGCGGAACACCGCCGCGAGGTCGGCGACGCGACGCAGGAGGCGCGGGGTGAGCAGCTGGGCGCCGCTCTCGCCGACGTTCACGTTGTTGATCGCGAGTGCGTTGACGGCGATCGACGCGAGCATTCTTGCGTAATCGCGGACCCGTCGCAGATCGGGGACGATGTCGCCGCGGTCGAAGAAGATCGACCGGCCCGCGTACCCCCGCTCGACGCTGCCGTCCAGATTGTCCCAGTGGTCGATCATGCGCAGCCGGTTCGCGGCCCGCTCCACCACCTGCCCCGTGAGCCCCCCGCCGGTCTGCAGCAGGCGCAGGAAGTGGAAGGCACCGTGCAGGCAGGCGGCGTCGGACGTGCCGGTGATGAGGACGCGGCGCAGCCGGGCGCCGTCATCCACGCGCAGGAGGCAGACGTCCTCACCGGGCGGGATGGGCACCGCGCCGAGTGCGGCCGCGGCCTGCCGCGACCCGGGCCCGGCGATCAGCACGTGGGGCTCACGCGTCCGCTCGGTGACCTCGAGCGATCTGACTGACAGCAGCCGCGACAGGCCGAACCGCGCCTCGGACAGGGCATTCTCAAGCACGTCGGAGGATCCGCTCAGCGCTACCCGGCGGCACAGTTCGGCCCACCGGGCGCGCGTCCCCGCGTCGGCGACGGGCCGGTACCCGAGCCAGCAGTCGTACCCCGTTTCCATGCCCACGCCCAACGTCAGTGGGCCGGCAGCACCTTCACGACGGTGGTCAGCTGCCGGTCGGCACCGACCGTGCGGGTATCGCCGGTGAGCCGCAGCGCCAGGGCGTGGAACACCTCGGAGCTTGAGGCGCACAGCCGGAGGTGGACCTCGCCAGGCTCGACGATGCGCGTTCCGGCCCGCCCGGTGTAAGAGGTGAGATCCGCGTGGACGGTGAATTCGACGTCACACTGTTCGCCAGGCCCCAGCTCCACGCGCGTATAGCCGATGAGCGCCGCGACCGGGCGGGCGACCTGGGCCACCGGCTCGTGCAGGTAAAGCTGGACGACTTCGGTGCCGGCCCGGTGGCCGGTGTTGCGTACCGTGCAACCGACGCGAATCTGCCCGTGCGTATCCCAGACCGCCATGTCGCCGGGGGCGGGCGAGCCGTTCACCCGTGGATCGGTCCAGGCGAAAGTGGTGTAGGACAAGCCGTGGCCGAAGGCGAACTCGGGCGTCGGATCGGTCGCACTGACATCGGTGAGCTTGCCCAGGCGCGGCGCCAGGTAGGTGTTGGGCTGGCCGCCGGGCGAGCGTGGAATTCCGACCGGGAGCCGCCCGGACGGGTTGATCCGGCCGGACAGCACCCCGGCCACCGCGCCGGCGCCCTCCTCACCAGGGAAGAACGCGTGCACGATCGCGGCCGCGCGCCCGGCGTAGCGGCCCAGTGCGTACGGCCGCCCGGTCAGCAGGAGGAGCACAACGGGGGTACCGGTATCGAGCAGCGCGTCGAGCAGGCGGCCTTGCACGCCGGGCAGGTTCAGGTCCTCCGCATCGCAGCCTTCCCCCGAGGTGCCGCGGCCGAACAGCCCGGCGCGGTCGCCGAGGATAGCGACGCACACATCCGACCGTTCGGCGGCCGAGACCGCGTCAGGTATGCCCGCGACGTTATCGCCACTGACCGTGCAGCCGGGCACGTGCTCGATCGCCGCACGGGGGAATTCCTCGCGCAGCGCCTCGAGCGGGGTCGTGATGCGGACACCCACCGGCACGTCGGGATAGTTCCTTCCGACGTGGCTAGGGAAGGAATAGCAACCAAGCATCGCGGCGAAGTCGTCGGCCAGCGGGCCCACCAGCACCAGCCGCGGCTCGCCGCCCGCCAGGGGCAGCGTTCCGTCATTGCTCAGCAGGATGACCGACTCCTCGGCCAGGCGGCGGGCCGTGGCGCGCGCGTGCGGCGGATCCAGGTCGACAGTGCCGCGGACCGAGCCGCCACCCCGCCCGGACAGCGCCGCGGGCGCCGGAGTCCAGTCCCTGTCGAGCAGGCCGAGATCGCATTTTTGCAGCAGCACGCGGCGGGCGGCGCGGTCGATGAGCGACTCGGAGACCCGGCTCTCGCGCACCGCGGCAAGCAGCGGCTCGCCAAAGCAGCGGACGGTGGGAAGCTCGACGTCGACGCCAGCGCTCAGCGCGAGCGCCGCGGCGTCGCCGGGATCGGCCGCCACGCCGTGCAGCGTCTCAAGGAAGGAGAGGCCGAAGTAGTCCGACACGACGGTGCCGGTGAATCCCCAGCGTTCGCGCAGCAACCCGGTGAGCAATTGGTCGTCGGCGGCACTCGGCACGCCGTCGAGGTCGGTGTACGCGTGCATGACCGATCGCGCGCCGCCCTCGCGCAGCGCCATCTCGAACGGTATGAGCAGGACGTCGGCCAGTTCCCGTGGGCCCATGGTCACCGGCGCGAGGTTTCGGGCCGCGCGCGACGCCGAGTAGCCGACGAAGTGCTTGAGCGTCGCGACCACCCCAGCCGACTCGAGCCCCCTGACATAGGCCGCACCGATCGTGCCGACCAGATACGGGTCCTCCCCGATGGTCTCCTCGGTCCGCCCCCACCTGGGATCCCTGACCACGTCAAGAACGGGTGCGAGCCCCTGGTGCACGCCGACGGCGCGCATCGTCTCGCCGATCTTGATGGCCATGTGTTCGACGAGATCGGGATCGAACGAGGCCCCCCAGGCGAGCGGCACGGGGTAGATGGTGGCGCCCCACGCCGTCAGCCCGGCCAGGCACTCCTCGTGCACGATCGCCGGGATGCCGAACCGGCCCGCGGCCGCGATTTCGGCCTGGCTGCGGGCCAGGGCGCGCGCGCCCAGCGCCGGGTCGACGGGTGCGGTGCCGAACGGGCGCGTCAGCTGGCCGAGCCCGCGGGTCAGCAGGGACCGCCAATCCACCGGTGCATCCGTCATGTTGTGCTGATGAGGGGCGACCCCTTCGCCGTCAGCGTCGGCACCGACCCACACGCCGTAGAGTTGTGCCACCTTCTCGGCCAGCGTCATCCGGCGGAGCAGGTCGTCCACACGGCGGCGCGGGTCGACCGCAAGATCGCGCCACGCCGTTTTCGCAGGCTCGGCGCTGCGGTCTAGCTCGGATTCCGGCGTGTAGTCGGTAGGCATCAAGTCTCCGTTCGTGTCAGCCGACGTGGTCAGTGAATACGGCCGTTGGAGGTCTGCTCATTTGCCGCCGATGCCGACGAAGCTGCTGACGAGCGCGCGCCGGGCCAGGAGATAGGCGACGAAGATGGGCACGCCGGACAGCAGCACGGCGGCGAGCAGAGCGGGAATGTCGATCCGGAACTGGCCGATGTAGTTGAACAAGCCGAGGGTGAGCACCCGATTGGTATCCGACTGGGTCAGGATCAACGGGAAAATGAGCCCATTCCACGCTTGAAGCAAGGCACTGTACATCGCGGCGGTGGCGATCCCGCTGCGCGACAACGGGATGACCAGCTGCACAAACATGCGGGAAGGTGACGCGCCATCGAGCGCCATCGCCTCGTAGAGCTCCTCTGGGATGTCGCGCATCGAGCCGACGAGAATGAGGACGCAAACCGGCATCGAGAACGCGGCCGTCGGGAGGATGATCGCCCATAGAGTGTCGTACAGGTGCAGCTTGCTGATCAGCAGATAGATCGGGATGATCGTCGCCTGTGCGGGGATGGCCAGGCCGAAGACAAAAATGCGAAACGCCACACCGGTCCACCGGCTGCGCGATCGCACGATCGCGAAGCCGGTGGGGACGACGAGCGCGAGGACGACGACCACCGTGGCCAAGGTCACAATCGTGGAGTTCGCGAGGTACCGCACGAAGTCGTTGTGGAAAACGGCCCGGTAGTTCGCCAGGGTCAGATGGCTCGGCCATGACAGCGAGCCGACGTAATTGCTGCTGGGCTGAAACGTGGTAGTTATCAGCACGTACAGCGGCAAGCCGACGATCACCAGCCAGATCAGCGCGCCGACGCTGGCCACCGGATTCGGCCGCCGCCGGCGCCAAAGCCGCCGGGCATCGCGCATCGGTTCACGCCTGGGCCGGGGCACCGGCGGCGGGCTTCCCCCAACCTGCTGGGCGGTATGACGGGTGGCTCCACGCACCATTTGGCTACAGCCCTTCCCTGGTGCTGCGCATGGTGCCGAAGCCGGTGACCTTGATGAGCAGCAGGCCGACCAGCGTCGCGACCACGACCAGGCCGGCTGCTATGGCACTCGCGTAGCCCAGATCGAAGGCCAGGAACCCGGTCTTGTACATCTGGTACGGCACGATCGTGGTGGCGGTGCCCGGTCCGCCGTTGGTGAGGATCAGCACGGTGTCGAAGTAGGTCAGCGAACCGACGACCATGATCACCGACGAGGTGGTGATCGTATGGCGCAGCTGGGGCAGGGTGATGCGGAAGAACTGCTGGTACCTGCCTGCGCCGTCGATGGTCGCCGCCTCGTACAGGACGGTTGGGATCTGCCGCGCCCCACCTTGGTAGATGAGCGAGTGCAGCGGGATGAACTGCCAGCCGGTGACGAACACCACGGCCGCGAATGCGCCGGTGCTGGTCCCCAGGGGGTCGCCGCCGATCCCGAGCCAGGGCCCGACCTGCCTGATGATGCCGAAGTTTGGGTCAAGCAGCGAATGCCACAGGACGGCGATCGCCGCGCTCGAAAGGACGAGGGGGACGAAGAAGATGGCCGAAAGGACGGCGCGAGTCCGCTGCCGCCCGGCCGCCCACACCCCGAGCAGGAGCGAGACCGGGGTCTGGAACAGCCACGTCGCCACCGTCAGCGCCAGGCTGAGCGTGGCCGCCTGCCGGATCTGCGGATCGCTGAACAGACGTGACCAGTTGCCGAGACCGATCACCCTGGGTGAGGCAAGGCCATCCCAGTGGGTGAAGGACAGGTAGACCACCAGGCCGAGCGGTACGACAGCGAAGAAGATGAAGAAAAGCACGGCGGGCACCGCCCACACAGGACCCGGCCGGCCCGCCCTGGGACGAACCAGGGCGGGCCGGCGAATACGGGGGCGTGCGGCAGCGACCATGCTCAGAGAGCCATCATCGCCGTGACGAACTGCTGTGGCGTCAGTTGGCCGTTGAACATCTTTTGGATGTTGGTGGTCATCGGCGTCGCGATCTGCGACTCGAGCGCCTGATCCCAGGACAGGGTGAAGCTCGGCGCGTTCTTGACCATCTGGTACTCGAAGGTGGCGTACTGCGGGCTCGGCAGCTTGCTGAGCAGGCTCGCCGCGTTCGACGTGGCCGGGACCTCGCCGTCCTTGACGAGCTGGTTGTTGTAGAACTCGGTGCTCATGCTCTTGAGGAAGGCGAGCGCGGCCGCCTTGTACTTGGTGTGCGCGTTCACCGACCAGTAGTTGGTCGGGTTGCCGACGACGTCGGCCGGGTTACCCACCCCGCCGGGCACGGTCGGGAAGGCCGCCCAGGCGAGGCCCTGCTTGGTGAACGCCGGGAAGTTGGCGAGCTGTGTCGAGTACTCCCACGAGCCCATCAGGTGCATGGCCGCCTTGCCCGAGCCGAACAGCTTCGGTGCCTGGGTGTTGACGTAGCCGGTCGACTTGTAGTGCGTGCCGAACGCGCCCGCGGCGATAAGCGCCTGCGCGTCCTGCGCCGCCTTGAGCACGGCGGGATCGCCCCACGCCGACTTGTCGCCGGACTCGATGCGGGCGAACACGCTCGGCCCGCCGACACGGTCAAGCAGGATCTCCAGCCACATTTGCTCGGTCCAGGCGTCGGCGCCGCCCAGGGCGAACGGTGTGATCCCGTGGGACTTGAACACGCTGACCACGTGGAGCAGGTCGTTCCAGGTCGCGGGCGGCTGCAGCCCGTACTTCGTGAACAGCGTCTTGTTGTAGAACAGAATCACCGGCTGGGTGCCGCGCATCGGGATCCCGTAGTACTTGCCGTTGATCTTTCCGGCGTCCAGCACGGACGGGATGAACGCGTTCTTGAAGGTAGTGTCACCGTTCAGCGTGGGGGTCAGGTCGAGCAGCAGGTTGTCGTCGACGTAGGGCTTGATGCTGCCGCCGCCCCAGTTGAAGAAGATGTCGGGGGCGTTGGGCGTGCCCATGACGGCGCGCACCTTGTCCGAGTAGTTGGTGCCAGGAACCCTGACCAGCTGGACCTTGACCTTGGACGTCTTGTTGAACGCCGCCACCGCGGCGTCCTGCACCTTGGTCGACGCGTCCTGGTACACATAGACGTGGAGGGTACCGCCGTTTGATGTACTGGAGCTTCCGCCCGAGCCGCAGGCTGCGAGCGGCGCCAGAACGGCGCCCGCCGCGAGAAGAGGCAACCAGCGCCTGCTCAGGAATCTCGGCTGCATGCCACCATCTCCGAAAATTTCGACTACGTAACCGATCTGTTGCGGGCAACATACGGCGTCGGTCCTGCCACGTCAACGGCCGTTTCTGAATCGCTACCAATGCGTGTCACGACTGTCGGGGGTTACTATCCGGGTCATGACCACACCTGTCGCGGAACCTCGCCGACGTCGCGGACAGCGACCTGGCTTCTCGACCATTGCGGAGATTGCGGTCGAGGCGGGCGTCTCGCCTCCGACAGTTTCGAAGGTGCTTAACGGCCGCGCCGACGTCGCCCCCGATACCCGGCGGCGCATCGAGGAACTGATCCGCCGCCGGGGTTATCAGCGTCGCCGGGCGAGCGCGGCGACGGACATGCTCGATCTGGTGTTCCATGAGCTTGACAGCCCATGGGCCATGGAGATCATCCGCGGCGTGGAGAAGGTCGGCCGCGACGAACGCCTCAGCGTCGTACTGTCCGAGTGCGCCGGCCGGCAGACACCGGGCCAGAGCTGGGTCGATCAGGTACTGGCCCGCCGCCCCACCGGGGTGATTCTTGTGCTGTCCAATCTCGACAGCGCTCAGCGGACGCAGCTCAGCACCCGCGGCATTCCCTTCGTGGTCCTTGACCCCGCCGCCGATCCGGGCGAGGACGTCCCGGCCATTGGCGCGGCGAACTGGAATGGCGGGCTCGCGGCGACGCGCCATCTGATCGAGCTCGGACACCGGCGGATCGCGATGATCGGCGGACCGACCGCGATGCTGTGCAGCAGGGCACGGATCGACGGCTACCGCGCGGCACTCGACACCGCCGGGGTCCCCGCTGACCCGCGCCTGATCAGGAGTGGCGATTTTCACGTCGAGGGCGGTTACCACAACGGGCTCGCGGTGCTGAGGCTCGCCGAACCGCCCACCGCCGTGTTCGCGGGCAGCGACCTGCAGGCGATGGGCGTGTACGAGGCGGCCAGGGAACTTGGGCTGCGCATTCCCGACGACCTCAGCGTGGTGGGCTTCGACGACCTCCCCGTTGCGCGGTGGATAGGGCCGCCGCTGACCACCGTCAGGCAGCCCCTCAGCGAGATGGCCGAGGCAGCGGCGCGCCTGGTCATCAGCATCAGCCGGGGCGAACGGCCAAGCAACCTGCGGCTGGACCTGGCCACCAGCCTCGTGGTCCGAAGCAGCACCGCGCCGTGCCAGGTTCCGCCGTCCGCGGCAGCCGATTTACCGCGGCAGCGGACTGACAGCGGCGCGAGCACCGCGGCCAGTGACTCCACCGGATACGGTCGTCGAGCTCGGTGATCGCGACCGGCACCGCCGCCGGGGGCCGCGACGCGCTGCATGTTGGCCGCCATGGTTGGGGGGCGCCACATCTACCAGCGCAAATCGCAGACCGAAACTTTCGGAAAAGGGAGCGACGATTTCCGAAACCATGAACTTCGTCACGCTAGCGTCAATGGCGGACACAAGTTCCCCGCATCGAGGGAACGGCGCGGCCGGGCCGGAGCGGCACCCCGGTGCGACGCGAACGATCACAACGGCGGCCCAAGGTCGCGCCGGCCCGTCAGCAGCAGCCACGTCAGCGCGCCGGTGATAAGGGCGGGCGTGGCGGGTGCCGAACCAACCAGCGCCGCCGATCCGGCGCTGACCGCCGCGACGATCAGCAGCCGAACGGCCAGCACGGCTGGCCGGCCCCGCCTGACCCGGATCACCGCTCTGGTGAGCACGCCGTCCGTGGACGGCATGGCCCGCGGGAGCGGCGCGGCCGCCGGGAGCGGCGCGGCCGCCGGGAGCGGCGCGGTATCCACCGCGCCGGCCGCGAAGTCACGCGCGAAGGGCGCGCGCGGCGGAGGCGAGATCAGTTCCTGCCGTGCGGCGCCGCCGGTGTGTTCGGCGAGGGCCTCGCCGCGACCCGTCCGCGTGCGCAGCATCATGTAGGCGGCGGAAGCGGCGGCGAAACGTGCCGGGTCGCCACCGCCGGGGCGGTCGGGGTGCGTGGCGGCCGCGATGCGCCGCCACGCCGAGCGCACGTCCTCGTCGGTCAGGTCCCGGCTGGCGGGCAGCCCGAGCACGTCGAACGGGCGGCGGTCGTGCGAGGGACCCCGAACCGTCATCCGTGCCTCCGATCCCCGCTGTGCTGGTCCGCGGGGGGACTCCCGAAGACCTCATCGAGCAGGGGGCCCGCGTCGGGTGGCGCCGCGGGTGCGGTGGGTGCCTTGGGTACTTGAGCGTGCGGCGGATGACCTGGCACCGCGGCCGGCCGCGGCTGGGTCGGGCCCGGCCGTGCCGCCGTCGCCGCAATCCCCGGCGGCCCCGCGATCAGTCGTTTCACCTGCACATACGTGACACCGCCGCGATAGATGTAAGCCGCCTGCCCGACCTCGAGCGACCGGACGATGTCGGGGTCGACGACGCGCGTGTAGTGCGCGCGCGAATACCCGTCGCCACCCCACAGCCATCGGCCAAACAGCCATCCGCCGAGCAACCGGCGTGTCGTGTCCACCATCCGGCGGTTCCCGGCCAGTTCGGCGACGGGGTCGGGGAACGGCGTGCGCAGCAGCCATATCCCGCCGTCGGCCGTCGCGGCGATCCGGTACCTGTCGTCGTCTTTTCCCGCGAGTCCCTGCCAGGACTGCGCGGACACCTGCACCGCCAGGCCGAGTGAGCGCGCACGCTCGTAGAGCTGCCAGATCGGCACCCGGCGCGAAACCGCGCTGAATTCGTCCACGGCCAGCAGGATCTCGCCGCCCGCGCCCCCGGGACCGCCCGCGCCCCCGGGACCGCCCGCGCCCCCGGGCCTGGCCGCGTACCACGCGAGTATGTCAACCAGCGCTTTGGCCTGCGCTTCCGCGACCGCCGTCTCCGCGGTCCCTTCGACGATGCAGTACCAGACGTCGGCGTCATCGAAGCTCCCCGGGCCATCGAGCCCGGTGCCGAGCCGCCGGAATAACGCGCGGAACCGCAGCGCCACGTCGGCCACGTGCTTCGCCGACCAGCGCATCGCGCCGAGCGCCGCGGGGTCGTAAGCGTATGCCATCGCCAGCCAGTCGCCATCCAGCCGGGACAGGAACCCGGCCGAGCTCGACGGCGGCCCGCACGGCGCGCGAATCGCGAGCGATACCACCGCCTCCATGATGTCGGCGTAGAAGGCGGCCGCACCGGTGCCGTGCTCGATGAGGTCGAGCAGGGTCGTGGTGAGCTTGTCCGGCGGCAGGTCCCATACGCAGAGGCTGGCCTCGTCCGGCCACACCGCCGTCGACCTCGCGCCGGCCGACCGCAGCACCCGCCGGACCCGGTCCGCTACGGCGCGAGAGTCGGCGCCGCCCTTGCAGTCCAGGACCACGAGCAGCGGCCGGCGGCCCGACCCGGCGGCGAAACGCTGCCACGCCGCGGCGACGAACCCCGCCCACAGCCGCAGCAACAGCGTCGTCTTGCCCGTACCCGTCGTCCCGATCACCACCTGATGCGACCGCAGCCGCGCGTACGGCACGCGCGCGGCCGCCCGCGCCGGGTGGCGTACCGTGCGGATGACGGCGCCCGCCACGATGTCACCGCCGCGGGCGATCAGCGGCACCGCGCCGGGGGCGGCGATGCGGGCTCGCGCCGTGCGGGCCTGGTGGCGCCACTGCCGCAGATCGAAGGTGACCGGCGCGCTCGCCGTCAGCCCGCCGGTGCCCGCCTCCATGGAAAAAACACGGTAGGACCAGGCCAGGCCGCCGATCAGCAGCCCCGCGGGGATGGCCATGGGAGCCGCCGTAACCAGGCCGGCGGCGACGTTGCCGTGCACCGCCAGATGCCACATCTCCCGCCACGTCCTGAACGGCTCACGCCACGTGTCACCCCACTGTCCGGCGCGTCCGGCCCGCAGCGCAGCGCTGGCCATGAATACGCCGAGCATTGGCAGGCACCATGCCGCCGCGCGGTACAGCCGCCGCGGCGGCCAGCCGAGCAGCCAGGCGGTCACGTACGCGTAGGCCGCGACGATCGTGGCGGGCGCCGCGGCGGCGGCGACCGCGCCCGCCGCCGCCACCTTGAGGATCGTGCGAATTACCCGGCCCGCCGCGCGGAGCGTCACCCAGGTGAGATATGCCCTGATCACATCCGCGCCCCGGACGGCAGGTCCCTGACCTCGATGCGCGCCTCCAGCGCCGGGCCGAGCGCGGCGCGGGCCCGCAGCACGGTCGGGCGTGCGGCGGGGGAGCACAGGTAGAGCGCCCGGGCGTGCAACGGCGCTGCTCCTGGCACGAGCCGCTCGGCGGCCGGGCAGCCGTAGTCACCCGTGCGGCCGAGTAACTCTCGCATGATCGAACAGGTGCGGCGGACGGTCTTGGCGGTCAGCTCGGCCTCGATCGCCCAGCACTCGCCGGCGTACGGTACATCCGCCGTGTCCGGCCATCCGACCTCGCCGTCAGGGATGTGCTCCGCCACGCCGATTCGCCCGATGCGTGCCCGCAGGGACCGCTCGCTGCGCCAGTGCGCGGCAGCCGTTTGGTAGGTGTCCGACGACTCGAGGGCGAGCCGGATCGCCGTGACCGCGCGGATGTGGGCCAGCCGGGACAGGGCGGGCGGCGCCGCGGTGTACGCGAGGCCGCACGCCACCAGGCCCGGCCTGGTTAACCACAGCCAGGCCGGGCCAGGCCCAAGGCGCGCGGTGTCGGCGTAACCGAGCGCGCGCCAGCGTGCGGCCTGCGCGCGGGCGCGTTCCGTGCCGAGCGCGAGCAGCGCGGCGAGCTGATCGAGCTGCACACCGTACATCTCCGCGCTGAAGACGAGGCCGTGGATGTCGCGCTGCGTCAGCTGAGCCGGCCCGGCGCTCGGCCGGCCCGCGCGCGGCGCACTCGTAGTCACGTGACAACTACATCACGCGCGATGGCGCATCTCCCACAAGTTCTCGGGCGAGTGGCACCCGTGGCGAGCCCGGTGCCCGAGGACACGCCGCTGCCCGCTGACGGGTGGCTCGATGTCGCATACCTGATGTCGGCGGCGGCCGGGCTCGAACCTGGCCTCGGCGCACGCGGCGGTGGTCGCGACGGACCGGCACGTGCCCGTCATCGCGGATGCCCCTACCGCGGGCCTGCTGCGGGTGGTCGCGCCCTCGGTGACGGTGGAAGCGCTGCCTTGACGGGCGGCTCGGGACACGTCCCGAAGGGTCATGTTCATCCGCTCATGCCAGACCGGCCGAGCGGGCGGACAATTGGGGGATGGCGGTAGGACGCAGCATGACCAAGCCCGTCAGGTACGCGGTGCTCGCCGCGGGGGCGCTGCCCGCTCTGGCGTTCCCCGCGCCGAACATCGGGCTTGCGGCGTGGGTCGCGCTTGTCCCCGGCCTGCTGCTTATCCACCGCTCCCCGTCCGCCCGGGAGGCCGCGGTGCGCGGCGCCTGGTTCGGGGCCGGCTACCTGCTGGCGACGCTCTGGTGGCTGGTTCCGAACATCGGGCCCGGGCTGATCCTCGTCGCGATCGTGTTCGGCCTGCTGTGGACGGGGGTCGGGCTTGCCGTCTGGGGACTGCTGCGCCCGCCCGTGACGGCCCGCCACGCCATCGCCGCCCTCGTCGTCG
>WNFX01010348.1_pt1 | contig 13498 bp, 12 predicted proteins | sample 5400111 | NCBI WGS metagenome assembly WNFX01 (sample SAMN13153363, study PRJNA577476) | soil metagenome | isolation source: 40 cm soil or saprolite under grassland replicate 1 | place: USA:California | collected 2016-06-15
CGGGTGCTGACCGTGACCGGGATGCTCGTCCCGCCGCCGGGCAGCCGCCGCGCCCCGGTGCAGCCCTGCCCGGCCGGCGGCAGGGCGAATTGCGCGATCCCTATTATCTTGGTCCGGCCCGGGCTGCTGGCCGGCGAGGTGCTGCCGGGCGAGGCCTTGCCGGGCGAGGCGCTGCCGGGCGAGGCCCTGGCGGGTGACGTGCCGGCCGGTGAGTTGCTGCCGGCGCTGTTGCCACCGCTGCCGCCGGCGCAGGAGGCCAGCGCCGCACCGGCGGCAAGCAGGGCGCAGCACCCTGCCAGCCTGCTGGCGCCGCCCCGCCAGCGCATGGTCACTCGTTTCTCCCCAACGGACTACGACACTCGGCAACGAGGCTAGCGGTCAGCCCTTGCCCCCGCGGAAAAGGGCCGCCGGCGTCCCGGCGGATACCGGACCTGACCACCAGCGACCGGCTAGCCGGGGCCCGGCCGCAGCGGCGCGGCGCGAGCGGTTGAGTCATCCGGCGGAATGGCCGGCGGTTGCGGACGGAACGGGTGATTCAGGAAGCTCCTCATGCGACGATGCGGAGACTAGTGGCCCCAGTGCACCCGTTCACAGCGCACCGGCGTGGCGCGGCCGGGCTCGGCGAGCCCGGGCCGCAGCGCGCCGAGCGCGAAGGAGAATCGATATGGCAGGACAGATTCCGGCCGGCGGTATCCACCACCTCCGGCTGACCGTGACCGACATCGACCGAAGCCGCGCGTTCTACACGGGCCTGCTGGGCTTCGACGTAGCGGTGGAGTCACCGCCCGCCGACGACCCCTCGGCCGAGGAGGCGTACAAGGTCCTGTTCGGCGGGATCGTCATGACCCGCGGAAACTTGCTGATGGGCCTGCGGCCGGTCGCGCCCGCCAACGACCGGTTCGATGACGACCGGGTCGGCCTGGATCACCTCAGCTTCAGCGTTCCGGCCCGCGACGACCTGGAGCGGGCGGCCAGCCTGTTCGACGAGAATGGCGTACCGCACGGGGAAATCACCGCGCTGCCGTCATTCGGGATCTATATTCTTCCGTTTCGCGACCCGGACAACATCCAGCTTGAGCTGACAGCGCCGATCGCCTGAGTTTCCGCCCCGCCGTGGCCCGGGCCGGGCCTGGCGGGCCGGCCTCCGTCCAGCGGAGTGCCGGGCACCGCGGCTTGCGCAACGGAGGTCTCGATGCAGCGCCCACGTGCGTACTCGCTGGCATTACTGGCGGCAGTTCTCCTCGCCGTGCCCTGGGTTACATCGTGTGATGCGAGTAGCCCGGCCGAGGTGGCCCTGCCGGGCGTCCGGTCGCCGTCCGGGCCGGCTACGCCCCGGACCGCTCCCGGGCCGTCGTCGCCACCGGGTACGCCTGCCTCGTCAGCCTCGCCGACGGCGAAGTCCCCGGCTGGCCCGCCGCTGCCGCCGAGCCCGCCGCCCGGTTGCGACAGCCAGCCGTGGCGGACCGCGCCCGTACAGGTGACGCGGCAGGTAGCCGTGCCGCCGGTGCCTGTCGTGACGGCGATCAGGACCGGGTCACACCCGGCCTGCGGATACGACCGCATCGTGGTCCACATCAGCGGGCCGATGCCGGGCTATGACATCCGGTACGTCAAGAAGGTGGCCGACGGCTCGTCCGGGTCGGCCGTCGTGGTGCCCGGGCGCCGGTACCTGCTGATCACCATTCACCCGGCTCAGGGCCACTCCCCGTCGGGCGCGAGCACGATCCCCCGGCTGTCGGCGGCCACCAGCTATCCGATGCTCAGGGGATACGCGGTCACTGGTGATTTCGAAGGCGTCCTCAACATCGCCGTCGGCACGGAGAAGGTCACGGCGTTCCGGGTCGGGCTGCTGCACGGGCGGCTTTACGTGGACGTGGCAGGCTGACCGGGGAGCTGGCCGGCCGGCGAGCCTGGGCCAGCCCGGTGCCTGGCAGCAGCGCTCCCGCAGGCCGGCGGCTAGGTCTGCAGCGGCATCAGCTCGCGCGCGACATCATCGGCGAAGCTGGCCGTCGTCTGGAGTGCCGTGCCCGGGCGGATGACGAACTTGCTGATGCCCGCCGCCACGTACTCCTCGATCATGTGACGGGCGGCTGGCCAGCTGGTAGCAACGAGGTCCGCCGGGTCTGCGTAAGGCCGCCGCTGGCGAATGGACTCGGCAAGCCCGGTCGGGATGTCTCCGCTGGTCACCGGCAGGCTGATGCCGAAGTGCTCGGGATCGACCTCGCGGCCTGCCGCCGCGGCGGCCACCTGGATGACCTCGCGCCCCGCGCGAGCCTCGTCCGGGGTGACAAAGCTGGCCAGCCAGCCGTCGCCGAGCCTGCCGACCCGCCGCAGCCCGCCCGGTGCGCTGCCGCCCAGCCAGATGTCCAGCGGCTTTTCCGGCAGCGGCCCGATGCTCGCGGCGTCGACGCTGAAGTACCTGCCATGGAAGGACACCGTCTGCTGCCGCAGGAGCAGCCGCAGAAGCTCAAGGGATTCGTCGAACACGGCGCCGCGCTGCCCGGGCGGGACAGGGAAAAGGGCGCGTTCGGCCCTGCGGGCGGGCTGCAGCCCGAAGACGGGCAGGACGCGCGCAGGCGCCAGGCCCGCCAGCGACGCAAGCTGCTTGGCCACCAGGACAGGATGGCGTCCTGGCAGCACCGATACCCCGGTGCCCACCTTCAGCCTGGCCGTCCGGGTGAGGGCATATGCCATTCCGGTCAACGGTTCCACCAGCGGCCCGTACACCATCTCGGACAGCCACAGCGAGTCGATGCCGAGTTCCTCCAGGCGGCTGACGGCAGCGGCGAGCTCGCCGGGCGCGGCGGCTGCGCCCAGCCCTATCCCGATCCGGATCTTCACGTGTCTATCCGACCACGAGGGGTGCCGCCCGCCCAGGCCGGCCTGGGCGCCGCCCGCCGGCCAGGCGAAGCCATTACTGTGCGGATTCCTCGCCCGAGTCGAGTGCGGCCAAGCCGTCACGCACCCGCCGCAGCAACTCCGGATCCTGCATCACGACTACGGTGGGGAACGTTGCCCGGCCGCTGCGACTGCGTCGCGGCAGCGGATTCGGCACGGTCACCAGGTCATCGCCCGCTGCCGGGCGGGCAACATGCAGCTCGCACCACACGACTTTCCCGCCGCTGCTCAGGCGGAAGTAATCCACTGTGAACTCATCGATTCCACGACAGCAAGCCCGCGGCCGTCTTCGGAATCAAGGCATTGTTCCTGGAGCACCGGAGGATTGTCCGAGCTGTCCCTTACTTCGATGACCACGCTGCCGGCGACCAAACTCAGCCGCAGGCTGATTAATCTAAAATGGTCATGAACAGTCCGGTATGGTGTTCGTAACTTCGTGATCCTGGTCATCTTGATGGCATTGGTCACCAGCTCCGATACAAGGAGCTCAGCCGTTCCGATTCGCTCGGGAGCGATTCGCCGTTCCTGGAGTACGAGCCGGGCGAAGCGCCGAGCGCGGCGCACCTCTGTGGGTAACGGGGCAAGTGTTAGCTCGTGTTCATACCGAGGCTGGTGGTCATCGTTCATGACATCGAGTCAGCCTTTCCGGCGCAAGCACCAAGTCGGCCCCATGGGGCTCAGGCACAAAGACCAGCGCCAGGCGCCGGTCTTACGCTCCAGGGAGCTATTCCATTGTCAGCCATGAAGCCGCGTCAAGAGTCAATATTGTCAACCAGGGCAGCGATATGCCGCGCTGTGGCCGGCGAGTCCTACAGATCGTGCGCGGTGGGGTGATGCGGCTGGTAGATCATCACCTCGCCGGCACCGGGGACGCGGAGCACGGTTGTCAGCCCGAATCCGCGGTCAATGATCTCGTCGGCGAACTCCGCGCCCTTGGCCTCGGGTCCTTCGCATCGCGCAGCGCAATTTTCCCGGTGTGGCCGCGACCTCGACACAAGGCCCGTTATTGCTAATTTGTACTTTTCGCCAGGCCCAGGCTCATCTTCTCTAGATCGGTCAGGCTCATCTTCTCGGCCACGATACCTCCGTTTTCAGAACACTGCGTAATTGAATTTTCGCTAGAAACAAATCCTAGCTGACCCGTGATGAGGCCAGTAAGGGTATTGCAGGCAACCTGCTGATTCTGCCTGCATCCGTCGGATATAGCTTGCAGAAACCTTAGTAATCAGGTCAGTAGAGTCTGCTGGGTTCAATGCATGGTTCGAAGGCGGGAGAATACGCGGCGATATCTCTCCGGGTCAGCATGTCGTTCTAGGCAGATATTCCCGCCAAGGCCCTCGGCATAGACAACATCCGAGACGAGCGGCGGCTGGAACTCCAGGACGAAGAACACGCTCTCGCCATTGCCGGGTGCGCTCCGGCATCAGTGCCCAACGGCGTGCCTGACCCAGGAAATAGTCGTCATATCGCCAGGCCCGGCTAGCGGCTGAGGAACCGGACGATCGCCGCCTCGAGCACCCTGGCTATCCGCCGCTGGAAGCGAGCCGAGGTCAGCAGCCGGGCGTCAAGGGCATTGCGCATGTTGCCGCACTCGATCAGAACCTTGGGGACACGGGTGAGGTTCAGCCCGGCCAGGTCGTCGCGGTGCGCGATGCCGCGGACCCCGTCGTACGTACTTTCCGGCATCGGCGTGCCGCGGAGAAACGCATGGCGCACGTTCCGGCCGAAACGCTCCGACGACCCGATCACCTTGTCGTTCGGGCCGTCGCGGACAGGCTCCAGGATCGCGAATCCGCGGCCGGACGCCGGGCCGCCATCTCCGTGGATGTCTATCGCCACGTCCGCGTGCCCGCGGTTGAGGATCCTCGCCCGCCGGTTCACGCACGGCCCGACGCCGCTGTTGTTCTTCCGCGTCATGACCACCCGGGCGCCGGCCCGGCGAAGGTCGGCGCGCAGGAAGCGCGCGACCCGCCAGGTGAACCGCGGCTCGGCGTAACCGCTGTCGGTCTCCGTGCCGGTCGTGTCGCAGGCTTCCCATGCCCGGCCGTTCCAGATCAGGTGGTGGAGGTAGGACGGGTCGGTGTTGTTGCGGCCATTGTGCCCGGGGTCGATGCCGATGATCTTCCCGGCGAGCGGCTTGGCCGCTCCGGCCGGCGGCGTCGCGGCCGATGGCGTCGCGCTGGCCGATGGCGTCGCGCTGGCCGATGGCGTCGCGCTGGCCGGCGGCGTCGTACCAGAGGTTGCGCGGGCCGGCGATGCCACGCTGGGCGCCGCGGCCTGCGGCCCGTCCTCGGGTCGCCACGGGTAGCGCAGTCTCCCGCCGCGCCCGGCGGCGGGGGGCCCAATCAGCGTAGCGACAGCGCGGCGAGCGCGGCGTTGATGATGGATCCGGCGTCCAGGTCATGCGCCCGGTACAGGTCGGCGACGGCGCCGGACTGGCCGAACGCGTCCACGCCGAGGCTCACGGCGGGCACCCCGAGGGCCGATCCGAGCCAGCTCAGGGTGTGCGAGGCAGCGTCGTGCACCGTCACGATCGGCGCCCTGTCGGGAAAGACCGTCCGCAGTGCTCCCGGGATGGACGGCGCCGTGGCCGTGCGCACTCCCTGCCGCAGGGTCCGCTGCCAGGCACGGTAGAGCCGGTCGGCGGACGTGATGTCGACGACGTGCGCGGCGATTCCCTCGTCGGCGAGTTCGGCGGCCGCCGCGAGCACCTCGGGCAGGACCGCCCCGCAGCCTGCCAGGTAGACCGAGGGCGAGCCGTCGCTGGCGGCGACGGCGGCATCGACAAGCCGGTACCCCCCGGCCAGCACCTGGCGGCGCAGGATGGCGTCGCCGAGCCGGTCCCGCGCCCGCTGGAACGGCCCCTGGTCGATACCCCGCGTGGTCAGCCGGAAGTAGTAAGAGCCGTCCTCGGCCACCGTCGCCCCGGCCGGCGCGGCGTTCGCGACCGCGATCGACTGCAGCGCGCCGCAGATCAGCCAGTCGAGCGCCGCCGCGTACGCGGGCTCGATGAACGTTACGTTCGGCAGCTCCAGCCCGACCGACGCGGTGATCGTCGACTGGTGCGCGCCGCCTTCCGGTGCCAGCGAGATGCCCGACGGCGTGCCGGCCACCACGAACCGGGCACCGGAGTAGACGGAGTAGATGAACGCGTCCAGGCCCCGCAGCACGAACGGGTCGTACACGGTGCCGACCGGGAGCAGCGGCTGCCCGGACAGGTCCCAGGCCAGCCCGAGCTGCCCGAGCAGCAGGAACAGGTTCATCTCGCTGATGCCAAGCTCGATGTGCTGCCCCTCCGGGCCCTCGGCCCACTTGAGCAGCGCATCCTCGCTCCACGAGCGCCGCGCCGACGGGCTGAACACGCCCTTCCTGTTGATAAACCCGGCCAGGTTCGTGGAGGTGGCGACATCCGGCGCGGTGGTCACCAGGTAGGGCGCCACGGCATCGTCACGGGACAGGTCGACCAGGATCCGGCCGAACGCCTCCTGGGTCGAGATCGGCCTGCCCGACCGCATCCCGGTGGAGCCGGGCACGGCGACGGCCGGCCGGCTGACCCGGGCCGCGGCGGCCAGGTGCTCGCGCCGGGCTGCCACCCATTGCCCGGCCCTGGTCATCGGATCGAGCCGGTCCCACTCGGTGGCCGCGGTCAGCCCGAGCCGCTCCCGCATCTCGTCGACTTGCGCCCTGGTCAGCAGCGCGGAGTGATTGCGCGGGTGGCCGGCCATCGGCAGCCCCCAGCCCTTGACGGTGTACGCGAAAACCACGCTGGGCCGGCCGGGCTCCGCGTCGCACGCGGCGAACGCGTCAAGCAGCGCGCCCAGGTCATGCCCGGCGAGGTCGGTCACCAGGGCGGCCAGGTCCTGGTCGCTGGCGATATCGGCGCAGAACCGGCGCACATCATCGGGCGCGCCGTCAAGAAACCGGTTTTTAACGGATCCTTCGGGCGCCGGCCCGAACAGCGATTGGTAATGCTCGTTGGGCATCTGATCGATCCACGCCCGCAGCGACTCACCGCCCGGCCGCGCGAATGCCGCCTGCAGCCGGCGGCCGTACTTGGCCTCCTCGACATGCCAGCCCGCCGCCCGGAACTGCTGCTCCCACTGGGCTATCCGCATCCCGGGCACGACCCGGTCCAGCGACTGCCTGTTCACGTCGATGATCCACAGCACGTTGCCGAGCCCGTCGGTCGCCGGGTCGGCGACGGCTTCCCAGATGTTGCCCTCGTCCAGTTCGGCGTCACCGATCAGCGCGACGAACCTGCTCGGCGGCCTGGCCCCGAAGTGCGCGTCGACGTACCGGCGGGCCGCCGCCGCGAACAGCGGCGCGGCGGCGCCGAGCCCGACCGAGCCGGTGGAGAAGTCGACGGTATCAGGATCCTTGGTGCGGCTCGGGTAGGACTGCAGACCGCCGAACGCCCGCAGCGTCGGCAGGTAGCCGCGGTCCAGGTTGCCGAGCAGGTACTGGATGGCATGGAAGACCGGCGAGGCGTGCGGCTTGACGCTGACCTTGTCCGGGGCATCCAGGTACGCGAAGTACAGGGCGGTCATGACGGTGACCAGGCTGGCGCTGGAGGCCTGGTGCCCGCCGACCTTGACGCCGTCGCCGGTGTCACGGTCGTGATTGGCCGCGTCCACGATGCGGGTGGCCAGCCACAGCACCCGCTGCTGGATCTCCTCCAGGACGGCCAGGTCAGCGCCCGCGCGGCGGCGCCCGGCCTCGGTGACTGTCATGCGGTGCTCCTAGCATCGGCCCGGCGCGTGCGCCAGCCCAGGTAGCTTGCCTCCTGGCGGTCATTGCAGTTCCGGCGAACGCCCTTGTCAAATGGCGGCCAGCAAGCGCGGCGGGCGCAATGCTCCATGACTGAGATGTGATCGGCCCCGTCATCGAGCGAGGGGAACAGCCGGCGTCCCTGTTCGATCCCCTCGGCATCACCGTCGGCGGCGATCCTGCTCTGCGGCTACTCGATGCGCCGGATCTCGTGCTCCCGGGTCGCCGGTGCGGGGGAACCCACAGGCTAGGGGGAGTTCGCGGGCAGGCTTGCTGGTTAGTGCAATTTCCGATCGGCATGGGCCGCGTTGACTGCTCGCCATAGCCTCTTTTGCCGGCTGCCCCGCGGGATTAACATATGAAGGTAGCTTCATGATCATTGCGTGGACATGATCTAGCAGCTGCCGCACCTCGGCCAGCCGGTATGAGCGGGAGGGCTATGCGCACCGCGCGATCAGCGACGGTAGCGGCCAGACATCCTGGCGATGCTGTTCGCCACAAAGTAGCCATCGTTCGTCTGGCACAGCCATGTGAACCCGGCATGCCGCGCTGTGATTGCTCATGCGCGTTCGGGTGGCATCCGCGCATCAATCCGACGTAATCAGGTGGGGAAAACCATGCGTTCATTTCGGGCCAGGCCTCGACGACGAGGGCAGAAGTCCCAACAGCGCGGGTTTGTCCTCCGCGGGCCGTTTTCTGATAAACGGCGATTCGACCACCGACTCTCTTACCCAAGGGTGGTTTTCTCGTGGATCTTGGCACAGGAAAAACGGCTTTTAAGGACCCGTTGGGCTAAAATCATAGCCAAGAGCTTGGTCATTTCTGGTGCCCGCGGCATGGTCGCGGCATTGATGAAGCTATTCCTTGCCCCTCGGCACGATACGCATAGCCCACCGGACCAGATATGTGCTCGGGTTAGGCTGCAGGATGTCTGCATAACGGAACGCTATGCCTGTAAGCAGGAAATCTCAAGAAATCCGTCCAAGGCGACATTAGATGAGCGGGCCGGGGAGATCGAACTAACCATTCCTTTTGACGGGTATAACTATCTGACCCGATAGGCGTATGCCGACGTTTCACATGCTATAAAAAACCGGTCCGCTGGAGCATCCAGCGAAGCGATCGTCGGTCATCTAGTGCTCAGCGGTTACGAAAATACCGACCTGGATAGTATGCTTAGTCTAAACGAGACACATGGCGCCATTCCAGTCCGCATTCCGCTGAATGCTGGGACCAGCAGGCAGGAGAACCTTATTGCGGACCGGCAGGCCTGCGTGATCTCCTATGACTACAGGCCGGGCCCAGCCACAGTGGTCCCCGTCAACATAGACATAGAGCCTCTCGATCCGGACAGTCTCGATCCGCTTGATCCAGACAGCCTCAGCCTGCCGAGCATGGGTCCGCTGACGAGCAAGCCACATTCTGGAGCTCTTAACTTGGCGCCTAAGCTTGCGCAGCAAGTGAGCTTCAAGTCGAGCCTCTCGTTCCGCATGACCGTGACTCTGCATATCCCGCGGAGGTCGGGCAATGCTCGGCCGTCACCGAAAATTTCTCGGATGGCCCTGGACTGGCCAACGGTCACCTCACTAGACAGCCTGACCCTCAGCGTGGAGGGTAAAAACGTCCCGCTTAGATATAACCCGGTTGACCAGATTATTGAGTGGTCAGATATTCTCATGTATCCGACGAGCTCTTGGGATAAGGGCGAAGTTCCTGACGGTACAGAGGACGACGCTGGTGATGGCAACGATGGCGATGGCAACGACGGTGGCGACATCAGGTCCTACCGGAGCCGGACAATGTACTTGTCAGTAGGGCAGCCGGGCGAGCTTTACCGGCAGCCCAGCTTGAAAGGTAGAGTCGAAATAGAAATTTCTGACTACCTAATCTCCGGCATGGAGGCCAGGTTGTTCAATGCGGTTGGTGCTCGTGAGAAGATCGGGCAACCCGAGCTAGCCTGCCGCATATCGTCGCAGCTGACCCTGATACTTGACGACGCTTTCGCCCGGCGGAAATTCTTTCCATACCAACACCTTTACTTTGACGAAGTAATACCAGAAGCAGCGCGCATTACAGATATCAAGACCGCGCTTGAAGACCGAGGCTTCGAGGTCAGTGATCAGGCGCTACCGGGAGATGGCAAGGATCGATTCCTGGCAGCCTGGCGCCGCGAGGGACCTGACGATATGAACATTTGGTTGCTGATCCAGCCTCGCTATTATGAAACTGAACGGGTAAATAGAGTTCCGGGCGGTCATACCTACAAGAGTACCTTCGAGAGTGGTGAACTAAAAGTCTTCATGCGTGGGGCACTACCGCGCGACAGCCGCGATCTGACCCATGAAATGAATGCCTTGCAGCGGGCATTAAGAGAGCGATTCGATCGTGTCCGGGCTAGACGCTAGGCAGGTTGCGCAGGAGGGGGATAAGAATGTCGGTGCGACTTGAGGAAAGGGCAGAGCAGACTCGGTGTTATAGATGTGGCTCGACGGCAATAGTCAGCATTTGTCATCACTGTGGCCAACCGATGTGCGCCGAGCATAGCCCGCCGACCATCGACCTTGCCGGTCGGCCACTCAGTCACGAGTTCGCGGGACTGGGGCTTGAGCGGTTGGCGCCATACCACTGCGATGCATGCCGCCACGCGGTGAGGGGACGGCTGTGGGCGCTGACCATCGTGGGTGGGCTTGCCAGCGTGGTAGGCGTGCTGGAGGCGATCGTCGGCGGCCTCACTCTCGGAATCGCCATCGCCTGTGGCGGAACTTTCACCGCAGTGCTGTCCCACTGGATCGATCAGCGGCGGAAGGCGGCGGCTATAGCCGTGCGGACTGTGCTGCCGTTGGTGCCAAGTATCGATGCGGTTAGCGTCCGCGAGTCGCTCGATGGCTCGCTTCGGCTAGACGCCGAGGGGAACTACGAGACACCCGTTGCGCCAGTTGACGGCGTGATCAAGCTTTCGATGTCACTCGGGAAGGCGGACCGCGACCGCCTCCGCAGTTACCGGCGGAAGTATGGGCTAAGCGATCAGCAAGATATCGAGTTCTCGGCCGGCTTCGCTGTGCTCTATGGGGAGGCCGGACTGGAGCTCGCGCCGCACGCATCAGGACTGGCACCCATAGCGCCCAGCAGAACGGTTATACCGCTGCGCGGTAAGGTCGGCGAATATCCGTCTTTCGTCAGCAGCGACAGGCGGACTGCACGGCCCTGGAAGCTGGACTTCCAGTACAGCCTGCAGGAGGCACGTAAGTGCGAGAAGATGCCGATCTGGCTTACTCCGACGCTTGTCCCCGAGGCTGATCAGCGCACTCTGGCGCTTGATCTGCAGTGGACCGAGTTCGGTCCGGAAGATAATCCCCTGGTGCTGGACCGAATAGAGCATCTCACCCTCAAGGTGCCGGTCTTGTGGGGGAACGTGGAGGGCGTCAGGGAGCGCGCGCTGCTCGGAATGGAGATCGCCCCAGAGCGGGGGGATCAGGCGCTGCGGACTATCGAGTGGGCGCAGATCGTGCCATCCAGGGCAGATCGGGATCGGCAGCGGCTCTCCCTGACGGTACGGTTCGAACACAAGATCGAGCTAAAGGACATCTTGCACGGTGACCTTGAGGTCACGTTCAACGGCGCGCTGTCCGGCCTGACGGCCCTCGAGTTCTACCACCCCCTCGGCGCGCTGCGTCGCGATGTCACGGATGACGACGTAAAGACGCGGGTCGCAGCGAATTTCGAGCTCAGCCTTCGCCGCATCCGTTATCAGGATATCCGGGTAGTGCCAGATCGTAAGCAAGACCGTGACAAAGAGGAGACCGACGAGCTCCCAGGTGTAATTCCCGATCATGAGACAGTTATCGCTCTGACCAATGTTATGAGCGACCTGGAATATTATGTGAAGAGAGTGATTGAAAACCCACCGCGAAGCGGCAAGCGCGCAAATGTTGTAAATCGTTACTGGGACATAGCCGGGCGTAAATATAACGGTGTGTATCCAATTGACTTCCACATCATTCTGACCGGTGAGGAAGTTCATAAGCGTGACATCCGCGCTCATGCGGGAAACACAAGGGCAAGGCTGACCGTGCAAGGAGCATATGCGAACCAAGAGATGGAGGATCGGATAGTTGATAGATGGGAAAGGCTACATGAGTTGATGATCCAAACTCTCAAAGAGCGGGCAACTGCTCCGCCAGCGGACGTCTGGAGTGAATATGACCAGCAGCCGCAGCAGGCCTCGGGATACTCGCACAATGGTAGCAAGGGGCAACGACAGCGGCTCTTGCGCAAGCAGCTTGAGGATGCCGTAACTGCGGTGACGCAAGGCCGCATTTCGGATGAGACTTATTGGGACATTAAGTCGCGAATCGAGCAAGCGCTAGATGACGAAGCGTAATCGCTCGGCGATAGAAAATAATAGGTGATCAGGATGGCATGGGAGTGTGCGGAGTGTAGCGTCAGGGAAAAGGATGACACAGATATTGATGCGGTTTGCCACCATTGTGGAAAGCTGCTCTGCCGCCGCGATCGCGTGTTGATTAACGATGACGCCCTCAGTAGACATGATGGACTAATCGCCCGGGCGGCATTCCATTGCCAGGATTGTAAGAAGAAACATCACCCATGGGCAGTAGAGCTGAGTGAGGAATGATCACGGTATCGATTGAGCCGCATCAGCTTACCGCTGGTCGCGCCGCCGAGCTGGGCATTACCTTAAAGAATACAGGTACTGGCCCTTGCACTAATGTAGTGGTCAAGATCGATGTGCCTCCGGGAATCCGTTGGCTCGGCGGACGCGAACGGATCCAGCTAGATAGGCTGGCTGGCGGCGACACTTTCTTGCATAGGCTTCGTGTGCGACCCGAGTCAGCTGGTGAATATGTCATCAGCAGTTCCAATTTCTCGTACTGTGATCCGCAGGGAGTGTCGAGACGCATTTCTGGCCTGGCACTGCGAGTTCTGGTCATGGTCGAAACGCCAACTCCTCCTGCACGGAGGCCGAGATTCCAGGTTACGCTCGATACTGGCATCCTGCCGCACGATGCGTGGGGCATCCTGCACGGTCGGCTGAAGAATGTTGGAGAACTGCGGCTGAGTAATGTTGCCGTGAGCATTACTGGACCGCTCGCCGTTAGGAGGAGCGAGGCACAGAGCACGGATGGTATCGAGCCAGGCGGACAATGGGAGTTCCTGTTCTACGTGAAGGCACGTGATAGGGGTCGCAGCGTGCCGATCAGTGTGACGACTGAATACTCAATCGAAGGCTACGGTCCGGGGTCGCGCACTGAAGTTATTCCAGTTATCGTGGAGAAAAATCCTGACGAGGCCAACATATCGCTCACGAGAATACTCTACCTGGCTGCTAGCCCACTGGAAATGATGCCACTTCGGCTAGGAACGGAGATGAGAGATATACAGCAGGCATGGAGAGCTGGAGAGTTCCGTGACGAATTTGACCTTGTTTCTTCGCCCGCTGCTCGCGTGACTGATATTGCCAAGGAAGTGATTAACCGTCATCCAAGCATAATTCACTTCGCCGGGCACGGTGGTACGCACGGCCAGTTGTATGCTGAAGATGAGTCGGGCTTTTCGTGGCCGATAACGGTGGACGGAGTGGTTCGTTTGGTGCGCCTCTCCGGCAACGTCAAATGTGTCGTGATTAGTGCTTGCCATACAGAGCCACTAGCGCACGCGCTCGGTCAGCATGTAAGGAGGGTTATTCACGCTTCTCTCCAAAAGTGCAGGCCAATAACGGCTGAGATAGTTGTAGTGAATGTGTCTATCGGGCGGCGGTAATCGGTGTGCATGATCCGCCAGGTTTTGAAGTTCGCTATGACTCTCTCGATCA
>WNFX01004603.1_pt1 | contig 13496 bp, 8 predicted proteins | sample 5400111 | NCBI WGS metagenome assembly WNFX01 (sample SAMN13153363, study PRJNA577476) | soil metagenome | isolation source: 40 cm soil or saprolite under grassland replicate 1 | place: USA:California | collected 2016-06-15
TCATTGGCCCTATTCAGCGTGCGGGCAAGACGAGTTGGAATCATTTTCGAGCCCCGGATGGGACCGTGTTTGAGATTTTGAGCAAGGCTGATGATGGATGAAGCAGCAAGTACATGGTACGGATATTAGTGCAGCGGTTTTTGACACGGGCATGCGAGCGTGATACACTGCGCTGTCCGGTGTTTGGACTGCCTGCACGAAGAGCAATGAAAGGAAGCCGCAATGAAGTTGAACGCCAACGGCTTGAGCCATCTTGGTCTGAGAGTCACCAATCTGGCGCGGGCGAAACGCTTCTATGTTGACACACTCGGATGCCAATTGGTGAGGGAAATAGATGGAGCGGTGTTAATCAACGTGTATGGAACGTTGATTGCATTGTATGGGGCCAATTCGCACTCTTCAAGCCATGATCACTTCGATCCATTCCGAGTCGGTTTGGATCATCTCGCTCTAGCCGTAGAAGACACAAACACCCTGGAAGACCTGAAGCGGGAATTAGACGCGGCAGGGGTACGCAACAATGGGGTTGAGGAAGATCCAGAGACCCATGACAAGTATATCAGCTTCTATGACCCTGATGGCATTGCGTGGGAGCTCTATTCGGTCTCGACTCATCCCAACGCGTAAACTATTGCCTTACCTGGGCAGTTCAGGTGGGAAGCCGAAGAAAGGATAGTAAGCGCATGACAAACGATGGTAGTAACAGTATCAAGGCCCATCCGGTAGTCTCGCACGAGGAGTGGCTCTCTGCGCGAACGGCGTTCCTTGCCAGGGAAAAGGAATTCACGCGGCTGCGGGACGAACTGAGCCGGCAGCGACGCGAACTCCCATGGGAGAAGGTTGACAAGCAGTATGTCTTCGATGGGCCGAGCGGCAAGGAGACGTTGGCTGAGTTGTTCGAAAACAGAAGCCAGCTCATCGTCTATCACTTTATGTTCGCTCCCGAGTGGGACGAAGGATGTCCGCATTGCTCATTCTGGGCCGATAATTTCAACGGCATCGGGGTTCACCTCAATCACCGCGACGTGACCTTTGTGGCCATCTCTCGGGCACAGCTTCCAAAGATCGAGTCGTTCAAAAAGCGGATGGGATGGAGCTTCAAGTGGGTCTCCTCGTTCCAAAGCGATTTCAACTTTGACTACCAGGCGTCCTTTAGCCCGGAGGAAGTTCACAGTGGAGCGGCGTTCTACAACTATAGGAGAATGGATCCCTACGATACGGACCGTGAGGGCATCAGCGTCTTCTACAAAGATGAGAGCGGCACGGTTTTTCACACCTACTCGTGTTACGCGCGGGGTATCGACATGATGAACGGCACCTACCATTACCTCGACCTGGTTCCTAAGGGGCGAGATGAGGAGGGTCTGGAAGGACCGCAGGCCTGGGTCCGGTACCACGACAGATATGAGGATTGAGGCATGGACAGGTCGCTCCCTGCTATTCCGCCTGCCAGGGGGAATCCACAGGCATACGAAGAAACGTGCCATAGAGGTTCGCCGACGCTGCGAAGGCACGAGTCTCAGTTTTGCCCAAAGGAGTGAAAGGGTTTGCTTCGATGACAACAGTGTTTTTCTTGAAGGTGCGCTTCCAGGTGCCTACGACTTGACCATCCAGCACTATCGTGTTCGTAAGGAGACCGCCGCGCGGGTCTAGCTTGTTCGTGTGCAGGACATCGAATATAGTGCTGCGGTCTGTATAACCAACGGTGAATTCGTCATAATTTGGTAACAGATAGGCCGTCTGAGAGAGGTCCTGTTCCGCCCGCATCATGATATGGGTAACACGTTGCTCACCATCTGTGGCGATGCCAGCTTGCTGAAGTGCAGACGCGAGTTCGTCTCGAGTGAGCTGCTTCCCGCCTTGTAATGCGTTTGCCAGCACAGCATTAGTACACCTGAAGACAGCGTCATCCAATTCAAGCTTACGATTATAGTATGCACTGGCTGCACGGACGCGCGGAGCCGTGAGTGCGAGGAGCCAGCGAATATCGGCAGGGGAGACAAAATGCCAGGTGGGGCGCATGACGTGCGTGCGAAGAATTGTGCCATTGGTAAATGCTTGCTCAATGTCGTCGTCCGTAATGTCTTCTCCGCTCGTCCCGACTGACTGCGCAGTAGTAGACGCGCAGCGTCGTTGGCGGAACGGATAGGTGCCAACCAAGCGCAGGCCGAGCGCCCATTTTGCAGCCGCGTAATCTTGAGCCTGTAATCCACTTCGGCAATATCAGGATGGCCATCTCCGTTGAAATCGGCGACAGCGACTTGCGTAATATAGAGACTCATATGCAAAAAAGAATACAACTGTCGTCTTAATCATTGGTGTGGAACTTTGTCTTATCCGCGGCTCGATAGCTGAGGCTCCTTGAGCTTTGAAGACTCCAAAAACAACAAACGAACGTTCAAAAGGAGGCATTCACCATGGCTACTGCTGGAACTGACCTTGTAAAGGTCTCGCTGGATCTTGTGGATGAGAAGGGACAGCCGATTACGACCAGAACCGAAATTGTCATTACAGAAGAAGTTCCCCCAAGCCCTCACGTCTACTGTGCTGAGGGTAAGGCGGGAGAAGTAACACACTTCAGCTTCGAACTTCAACCAGGTATTTATTCTGTGCAGGTTCAGGCTGAGGGTTACCAGGTTTACAACCAATTGATCTCTCTCTCCCACGACCAGGAGGAGACTACTTACGAATTTGTGTTGTCGTTAGAAGATCCAAGCGGGGAAAAAGGGGAAGGAGATGCCAAATTGCTGGCTGGGCGCTTCACCTGGTTTGCCGAACAACGCACCTATCCAGGTAAGGAATTCCCTAGCGATGGTCGTGAGAAAGCCATCAAGCAGAAGCGCCATATGGACGACCCCGACGTAACCAATGCTAAACTGAAGATCGAACACATCAAAAACCCCTTACCGAATAGCTCATTCGGCAGCATCGAACGCTATGTTCGTGTGTATGCTCAGGATCAGGAACGTCCTTTCCAGCGGGCGATTCTGAAAATTCCCTATGCAGACGAAGATTTAGGTTGGGTCGATGCGGCCAGTTTACGCGTTTTCGAGGTCAATGCACAGGCATATGAATTCAACTTAATTGAAGAATCTGATGTGAATACACAGCGCCACTATGCTTTTGCCTACATCGAAAAGCCGGGCATATACGGCGTGATTGGCTTACCCAAAGATCCAGGAGTACTTAAGACGCTGCGCATTTTTTACGAACTGCAACCTCAAATCCTGGACGAACAACGTCGTGGTGTTCGAACACTTCATGACCAAATCTGCCAGCTCATTCTCTGCCAGTCTGTCATTAAAGTAGCGGATACGGGAGAGCATAGCCCACCTGTGCTGCCGGGTCGTATCGAGGCTGACCCTTGTAGTTTCTGTAAGAGCATTACCATTCCCGATAACGGCTTGCCAGAGTGCCGACTCCTCTCAGGATCATTCGGTCCTATTGTTGTCCCCGGTTGCAACTGGATTTCGGTTGGTCCACGTAATGTCAATGGGCGCATCCGAGCGCTGGCAATGCACCCAACAGATGGGAATACCGTTTATGTAGGCTCGGCCAACGGTGGCGTCTGGATCACCCACGACTTAGGACTTTCCTGGAAGCCCCTGATGCACGACGAAGATGCCCTGGAGATTGGAGCACTGGCTGTGCATCTCACGAATCCGGCCAACCCGGCAGGACCTGTCACCGTGTATGCGGGTACTGGCGAACCGACATCGTTGCCTGGCTACAAGGGTATCGGTGTGCTGAAATCAACAGCGAACGGAGACCCTGGAACCTGGAATGCTACAGGAGCGCTGCCTGCACCGGGGAACGACAGATTCTCTGCAATTCTGATTGACCCCACTTCAGTAACATCTAATCCAGCAACGACAGTCGTGTATGCAGGAGGACCAGGAGGCCTCTACAAGTCCACCAATGGCGGGAATACCTGGACGTTGATGTTGAGTAAAAACATCTCCGGTCTCGCTATGGATCCAACAAATTCTACAATACTCTATGCAGCAGTCGCCTTAGAGGGCATCTACAAGTTTGACCCAACAACCAGCACGTGGAACACCTTCAATACAGGTTTTGCTGCATCCTTCCCACAGCTCATCTTGATAGCTATCGGCCAATCTGTCCCGCACACGATCTATGCTAAGCTCGACGATACGGTCTACGTGTATAACATGGCTACAGCAAGCTGGCAGTCGCTCGGCGCTCACGGAGGTACTACCTACGGCTATTGGAATAACGTACTAGGTGTTGACCCAGTAGATTCGAATATCGTTTTCGCTGGGGGCATTGATATGGAACGCAGCGCGAATGGTGGCACGACATGGCAACCTGCTGGCTCGCTGCATAGCGATCAACACTCCCTTGTCTTCGATTCAACAAACCATTTGAATGTCTTCGTTGGCGATGATGGAGGGATCTTTCAAGGAGTCTATCCCTCTGCTACAAGCGCTGGCACATGGACCAAGGTCAGTGACGGATTGGTCTTGACCCAATTTAACCAGGTAGGTATGTCCTCAGCTGGCCCGGATATATTCGGTGGCGGTACACAAGACAACGGTACAAATCGCACCGTAGGAGGACTAACCTGGGATCCCATCTTGGATTGCGATGGTGGCGATTTGATCATAGACCCGGCTAATCCGTATATTCTTTATGCACAGACAGTGTGTGGTGGTCCTACTGCTTTCAACAAAAGCACTGATGGTGGCGCAACTTGGAGTCCTGCGAGTAGTGGTTTCCCCGGTGGTCCGTGGGTAACTCCTATCGCGCTCGATCCTAATAGTCTGCCTGAACCCAATCGCGTGCTCTTCGCGGGTGGAAATAGTCGAGTCTACCGTACTACGAACAGCGCGGGAATATGGTCACCGTCCAGCCCAAATCTCGGCGGCTCGATCTTAACAATCGCAATTGCCCCGGCCTCTTCTGCAATCGTTTATGCAGGGACAAGCGCCGGTAATGTATGGCGTAGTTCGGATAACGGTGCAACGATGGCGAACTGGAAAAATATTAAAGTCGGCACCATCGCTGGCAGCGTCACACTGCCCTCACGTAGTATCGTGCACATCGCAGTTGACCCGACGAATCCAGACCTTGTTTACCTCGCCTTCAGCGGATTCGGAAATGTGACCCCAACAACTCCGGGACATGTTTTTCGTGGCATGAGCACCAATGGATGGACAACTTGGAAGTGGGAGGACATCTCATCTAACCTCCCCGATATTCCTGCTAATGCGATTGCGGTTGATCTAACCTCCCCAAATACCCTGTACATCGGCACTGATATCGGCGTCTTTCGGACAACCGATGGCGGGCTTTCCTGGTCAGATTACGGAGCAGGACTGCCGAACGTAGTGATTTCGGATCTGGCCCTGAATTCCACAGGTGATGTTCTACGTGCTGCTACCTATGGATACGGCATGTTTGAACTACGGTTGGCTTCGGTCTGTCCTACTGTAGATGTCTATATGCGTGATAACAAACTCGATACCGGTGAGACCTTTCCCTCCCCATCAGGAGTGGTGGATCCTACGGTGCTGGGCAGTTTTGTTTACTGGTGGCAGAGCACTGACATCAAAATCGATGCCTTCCCGTATGGCCCTATCCTGCTCGATGGTGTAGAGTTCGATCTTACCACTTCCGAAGACGTCGTCCGTAACGATCCAGCACATCCAAATCCCAATCGTCTGTACGTGCAGGTACATAACCATGGGCCACTTCCTGCTCATAACGTTAAGGTGAAAGTCCTCTGGGCAGACGCCTCCGCAGGATTGCCGCCCCTCCCTGCCGATTTCTGGGCAAGTTATCCCAACGATTGGAGCGCATCAAGTGCGTGGAATACGGTGGATGTGGCTGTACCTTACCAAGTCATTCCTGAGCTCCTACCCGAGACGCCAAAGATATTGCGCTGGGATTGGGTAGTCCCGGTTACCGCCACGGAACACACGTGTATGCTTGCCGTCATTTCAGCAGACGAGGATCCTGTTGTCCACAGCGATGCTAATCCTAACGACCACTTAGTTTGGGTGATCGTTCCCAACGATAAGCATGCCACTCTAAGAAACCTGCATGTCATTACCGCTGCTGCACCTTTTGAACCTATTCCTCTAAAAACCACGCTTGACTTTCATAATCCATTCCAATACCCTCAGTTCTTCGATATCGTCATCGATGAACGTTCACTGCCGAAGGGAAGCAAGTTGAACCTGCTTTTGCCTAAAGGTCAAACAGAGCTTCCCACTATTCATGGTCAAACCAGGGGTGTCAAAGTAGGCGACATCACTGCTAATGAGCCTTGGAGTCACCTGATAGAGGATTCCCACTCAGGAGAGTTGCAGCACCACTTCCATATAGAAGTGGATAAAGAGGATGATGATAACGAAGTTGATGATGACTGCCGCAAGTTAAAGTTAGTGCGTATTCCTCACATCTTCATTCCAGCCAATGGGAAACTGCGTGCTGCTTTGATCGTCTCGCCTCCTTCCAAGGCCAAGCCTGGCAGTAAGTATCAGTTTACCATTATGCAGAACGTTGGTGATACCGTGTTAGGAGGCAGTACTTATGAGGTAAGGATTCCACCCGCTGAGGTAGGCATCCATGAGTGTTCTAAGTAATGACTCACCAGTAGCCCAACAGCAATGAAGGGGAACACATAAAGGGTACAGTAAAAAAGTCAGGGACGGTAGCCGTCTTTCCGCAGGGTTTCACAAACCCCTGGATATGGAGGAGTATTCTTTAGAATACTCCTCCATATCCAGGGGTTTATGCTTATACTCTTTCAGGAAAGAGATGTACCATACGGATGACGTTGAGCGTGAACACCATCAGACGGAGTATTTCACGCTCACGAAAGATAGCTTATAGTCACTTTTGGTGGGGGATGAGCTTATCGGCGCCATCGCTTCTCGAAATCCCCTCATGTAGCCATTCAGACGAGCTTATCAATTCACCAAATCACCAAATCACCAAATCTGACCATGAGCTCCGTTGCTCAGGTCAACCAGTTTTTTCTAACTAAGTGTATAATTGACGAAAAACACTAGCAGACCTGAGGTATGTAATGATATACTCTATTCATTGAGTATATCGTCTTGGTGTAGATAAGTAGTTTTGAGAAACCTGTATATCAATTGTTCCTGATGTAGTGCTCTTGAGAAATATCCAACCACTTGCGGACTGCCTGCCACATCTGCCACCTACCAACGTGCATTCGAGGTCTTTGATGCGAAGACTTGCAATCTACTGATGGGGGCGGATTGGGAGAGAGTAAATAAAGTTGATGAAGTTAAGGGTAATGTGATCCTTCACGGTGGCATTGTCCTGGTGAAGCAATCTGGTTCCGCCAACAATATCAAATGAGGAGGTGAAAAAAGATAGAGAGGTTGCTACTGTAAACAGATCAAACAAAAGCGTCACGGGAGGAACCTCGCGTGTCCAACGCTTCAACGAGAACTGGGATGCCGCTATAGCCAAACCTCGAGCTGCCAGCTAGCTACCCATTTTTGGTTGAATCCTGTTCTGTTTCTACTTTACATTCTACGATTGAGAGCGCAACATAGTTGATGGCTCGTCAGTTTGAGAATCGTATTTATTCTAGCGTATTAAGAAGGAGAATTTTCGATGACAACGCAAGACAACAAGGACCTCTCCCGTCGTTTCCTGGAAGAGTTGTGGAATCAGAAGAACGAGTCTATCATAGATGAGCTATTAGCTGATACCTATGTTGATCACACTCCACCCCTCCAATCGCAATCTTTAGGACAGCTAAGCCCAGAGCAACTCAAGCAACTCTTCGAAGCGCTTCAGCAGGATTTCTCTGACATTCATGTCTCTATTGAGGATCAGATTGCCGAGGATGACAAGGTGGTTACTCAGGTGACCTGGGTTTGCACGCTTAAGAGTGATGATCCAACCACCGCCCAACAAGTCACCGTCATGGGAGTAGGTATTGACCGTTTTGATAGCGGTAAGATTGTCGAAAATTGGAACACACTTGACGTTCTGTATAGGCTACTTATCCTGCTGGGAATTGACGTTCCTGAGACACCACGGGGTCCAGTGCCCCCACCTCCTCCTTGTGATGATAACAACCCATGTCCGTTTGGCTTTGCTTGTCTATTTGGCGTATGCAATCGAGTGTAGTCTCTCATTGCTTCTTTTCTTGATTCAGGCAGACGGGAGAGCAGGATACTGAAGAGGAGTCAGTAATAAAGGTTGCCCCTCTCCGACCATGCACTCTCCCGTTTTCATTGCGGCGAGTCGAGGGAGACTGTCAGTGAGGAGGGACTGCCTCATATGCCCCAATATCGCAAGCAGAGCCTTGTGGCCGTTTCACATCACGCTGATCGGTGGGGATGTTATCGAGATGACAGGCATTGCGCGGGATTTTGTCAATTGCAGGGCTACCTGGGAGCAATGCCTGTGTTTTCGTCATTCCACCGTTATACTGCAATGGACCAATCTTTAGTGACATACCGATCAGATCAGCCGGGACAGAATCTCGATAGAGCAGAGAAGCTTGCGAAACATCCTGAATCAGGTTGTAGCCATCAGAAGTGAGTGTCCCAGAAATGTCTGCTCCAAGGGGAGCATGGTTTCCAGCAACTATGCTATTTCCCATCTCCACATGACTATGTTGTGCTCCTCTATCCTGAATAGAGATTCCACCACCATCGTGTGCAGTATTACCATAAATGGTACAAAAGGTAATAGTAGCTCGGCTGCCAAAGACGGTGATGCCGCCCCCCGTAGCAGTGGACGTATTGCCAGAGACGGTACTATTGATGAGGGTGAGCGGGCCCAAATCAAGAATACCCCCTCCAGAAGCGTCTGAAGCAACAGCTTTATTGCCCGAGATGGTACTGTTGATGACAGTGACCGTACCATTGTAATTGTAAATGCCTCCACCATATCGAGCGCTATTGCTTGAAACGGTGCTGTTCTTGAGCGTGAGTCCTCTTCCGTTGTTATTGAAGATACCGCCTCCAGGACCAGATGACGTGTTGCCTGAGACAATAGTGTTGATGAGCGTGAGCGTCCCATTGTTCTCGAGGAAGCCCTCTGACTTTCCTATATTACTATCTTTGAAGCTCAGGCCAGACATGGTCACAGAACTCCCATCAAGCACGACAACGATATGACCGCTGTTACCACCACTAATGGTTAGTATGCCAGCTCCTGGTCCATGAATGGTCAGATCTTTGGCAAAAACCAGGTCGCTGCTCTTCAAAAAGATCGTTCCCCGCACGTCTGGAGCGAAACTGATGCTACTTCTCGGAGGTGCATTGGCAATGGCCCAGCGGAGTGATCCTGTACCCTCGTCATTGATGTTTGTCACAAGTTTAGGGTCAGGGGGGAGGAGAAGGAAGAACCGAATTGCTACCCCTACTGTTGAGACGAGCAGGAGAAAAATCACTAGTATACTCACGACAGACTGCATTTGTCGGAGGCCGCTAGCATGGAGAAATTCGACTTCATCCTTGTTGGGTATGTTGCGCTTAGCCCACGTCCTCGCTTCTCTGAGCTGGGAACCGCGATACAGTCGATCCCTGGGCTTGTCGTGCTTCTCCCACTCTACGGCATCCTCGCTGATGGTTTGTTGCAGGTGAATGTCCTCGCGGGCCTCGCGCAGCCAATCTGCAAGTCGTATCCATTCGCGGATGAGGGCTTCATGACTTACCTCGATGGTCGTAGTTCCCGCAATTTCATCGGTCATAAGCAGGCGTGCGGCAATGAAGGTACCGGCGACCTCGTGCATAATCTTCGTTTGCTCAGCATCAGGGAGCGAGAGTTCCGCCAGGGAAGCGCGACGACGCGTGGTGTCTTGCTCGGTCACCCCCGGGTCGATCAGGCGCAGGAATAACGCCCGTGCCAGACGGCGATGTTCTTCGGAAGTCAACGATGCATAAGTGGACTCGGCATGTTTTGCCAAAGCTCCCTTCACTCCGCCAATCTGCTGATAAGCATGGCGCGTGAGCCAGTGACCATCGCGCTGGTGGAAGAGCTGGTCCAGCGTGAACTCTAAGAGCGGCAAGGCGCCAGCCTGTCCCTGAGCCTCGAAGAGTAGGTCGCCAACCAGGTTGTCCTCGAAGAGCAGTTGCACATCAGGAAGGATCGCAGGCTGCTCGATGACTGCTCGCAGCTCGTGTGGATTCATAGGGAGCACCGATATGTGATTCGCCTCGATCAGTTGGCTCAGTTGCAGGTAATGCATCGGCCGGTCGTAGAAATCGGCGCGCAGTGTCAACAGAACGACGAGCGGGCCACGAGGCTCTGTCACAGCGGCCACGAGCAGGTCAATGAAGTGCTGGCGTTCCTGCTCTGACAGGGTCTGAGTGAACAGCTCTTCAAACTGGTCAATCGTGAGCACCACTTTGACCCCCGGTCGTTTGACCAGTTGGGTGGCAAGCAAGTGGAGTCCACGGGCCGAGTCGTCTTCCAGGTCGTGACGAATTGCCCGCAAACTCCTTTCTGGCATGCGGGGCGCAAACGCCAGAATGAGGGACTCAAGAGGTCGCTTCCCCGGTGCGATAGGGTCCAGGTAGACCCATGCCTCACTGCCGGGTAGTGCGCTTTTCTGGAGTCCTGGCAGCAAGCCTGCCTTCACCACGCTCGACTTCCCCGAGCCACTCGGTCCAATCACTGCGAGTAGACGAGAAGCGGGTGCGGCGGGTTTTTCTGCCATGAGGAAGCTCTCAATGGTCTCTGCCAGTTGCACAATGAGCGCGTCACGTCCGAAGAAATCGGCGGCATCATCTTTAGTGAAAGCGTGCAGGCCCTTGTAGGGGTTGCGTGGTTCGCCTGGCGGTGCTGGAAGGGTGGGCTCCTCAGGGGGATCGACGGGTGTTTCTGCCTCAATGAAGGCGATAATCTCATCGAGTGCAGCCCTGTAGCGCGTTTCGCGTGCATCGACCAGGTCAATCATTGCGCTCCTACCCCAGGTTTCAGGGAGTGCGGTGGAGATATCATCGCCGGCTACCCAGACGAATACCACATGCTGCTGGTACATGCCGATGATATGGAGCTGCTCCCTGAGCGTGCGAGAGGAGCGCGCGTGAGGAGAGATGACAACCAGGGCTATCTGTGCATCACGGATCACCTGTCGCAGGGTGTCTTGCCGGTTCGCATCGGGTACGTAAGCTAAATGATCATTGGAGACGAGGATACCACGCGCCTGCAGGTCAGCTTGCACGCGCATCGAGAAAGCTCCGTCAGCGGTGGCGGAAGTAAGAAAGACCCGGCGCCTGGCTTGTGGACCATAAGGGGAATGAGTTCTGGCCATGGGCATGGCCTCCGATGACGGCGAGATGGCTTTTAGTGGGGCCGTGACCTCAGAGTCAATGTCCTGGGCAACGATGTTCTCGCGACTAGCCCGTTCTAACGCAAATGCATAAGCTTGCACGCTCACAAAGCGCTGCTGTGGGTCCTTTGCCAGTGCTCTGAGTACCACGGTTTCCACAGAAGCAGGTAGCGCAGGGGAGATTTGTCGTAAGGGCGCAGGAGCAACATGCATATGCTGGTTAATAAGTACCCAGTAGTTCCCTTCGAAAGGGCGCTTGCCACAGAGCCATTCGTAGGTGACAATGCCGAGGGAATACTGATCACTGGCGAACGTGGGTTTTCCTCGCAATTGCTCAGGTGGCATATACGGCGCGGTACCAGCTCCCTCTTGCAGACTGAGCAGTTCAGGCGAGGGAGCAAACAGGGCGAGGCCAAAGTCGCTGAGCAGGATGTGCTGGTCGAAGTCCAGCAAGATGTTCTCCGGCTTGACATCGCGGTGGATGATGCCACGGTTATGAGCGTATTGGAGAGCAGCAGCTACCTGCTTAACGTAGGCTACCATCGTCGTGAGTGGCAGGCGTGACCCGGTCGGATAACGATATCGTACTGTTCCGCCGGGTGCATAGTCGATGACTAGAAAGGGGATATCGCCTTGCACACCGAATTCAAGCACACGCACGATGTTTGGATGCCTCAAGCCAACCAGTGTCTGTGCCTCTTTGAGGAAGCGCTCCATTTCTTCGTCTTTGAGGGAGGTGCGCAGCACTTTAAGAGCAGCCTCGCTTTTAAGATACAAGTGTTCGCCGAGATAGACCTCCGCGAAGGCTCCGTGCCCTAGATGGCGAACAAGGCGGTAGTTCCCTAGTTGGTGACCTGTGAGATCGGCCATATTTCCCCCCGAGATGTCAGCAGCTCTCCTTAGCGAAAAGCAAAAGGAGCCACGTCCAGTGAATATCAAATGATATACGCACGGTGAAAGAGTTTTTAGTGGCTGATTTCATTCATTCAAAACAGGTTTTTCTTCCCCATGAGGATTCATTTTCTTCATATCGTTAGAAGCGGGCTCTGCCAATAAATTGGCTGATAATGAGTAGGCGTGTCACAAGGTAACACTCGATGGTATTCAAACGCAATACTCAGGACTTAATGAGAGGAACGAAACTCTTATTGTAATGTTATTTGAGACAATATCCGAAAGAGGACTACGAAGGTTACCACTGTAACTCTACCACATATTTTTAGCTTTTTCAAAAAATGTAAGGCCAGAAGCTGTTAAAAAGTGGCTTCCCGGCCCTACGCTATCCAGGAACGGCTCGCGTTGGTTTGCCACTTACGATCAGCCTGAAAAGAATAGACCAGTAAGGAAAGTTCTCTTGTAGACAGACCTACCCCTGGTAATGGGATTGCTCTTGCTGTGAATGCAAGAGCGAACAGCCGTTCAAAAAGGGTAAGAGAGAAGAAGTTTATTCTGTTGCATTCATGTATAATTAAAACAATGAAAATAGTTGCACGGTAAATAACAAGGAAGTGAAACAATACCATGGGAAAAGTTGTGTTAGACAAAACAATGTCACTGAATGGATTTATCGCTGGGCCCAACGATGACGTGACGCGACTCTTTGAATGGTACGGTGGCAAACCGACAGAGGTGCTGAGAGATCTTGGCGACCCACTCACAACAACAGGGGCGGTAGTAATGGGCAGACGAAGTTTCAACATGATAGTTCTCTCGTTCCGTGTTGTAAAGGATGGAGGGAACAGGCGATGAGCACCGCAGGATTGTCCCAGGCGCGGCTCGGCCGCATGCACGACGTTATGGTCGGCTATGTCGAGCGCGGCGAAGTGCCCGGTCTCGTTACGCTGGTCAGCCGGCGGGGCGAGGTGCATATCAATGTGATCGGGACGCAGGCGATCGGTGATAGCCCCCCAATGCGGCGCAACACTATCTTCCGCATCTCCTCCATGACCAAGCCGATCACGGCCGCGGCAACCATGATCCTGGTGGAAGAATGTAAGCTGCGGCTTGACGAGTCGGTGGACGCTCTGCTTCCTGAACTGGCCGAACGCAAGGTGTTGAAGCGACTCGACGGGCCGCTCGACGACACCGTGCCTGCGAAACGGCCGATCACCGTACGTGACCTGCTCACCTTCCGCATGGGCTTCGGGCAGATGCTGGCACCACCGGACGCGTATCCGATTCTCTCGGCCGCCAATGAGCA
>WNFX01004605.1_pt1 | contig 13494 bp, 11 predicted proteins | sample 5400111 | NCBI WGS metagenome assembly WNFX01 (sample SAMN13153363, study PRJNA577476) | soil metagenome | isolation source: 40 cm soil or saprolite under grassland replicate 1 | place: USA:California | collected 2016-06-15
AAGATGGTGGTCCTCGACGTGGACCACCCCGACGTGGCCGAATTCATCCAGACCAAGGCGCGCGAGGAAGAGAAGGTACGGGCGCTCCGCGACGCCGGGTTCGACATGGACCTGGGCGGCAAGGACATCGTGAGCGTCCAGTACCAGAACGCCAACAACTCGGTCCGCGTCTCAGACGAGTTCATGCACGCGGTGGAGGAGGGCAAGGAGTTCGACCTGCTGGCCCGGCGCACCGGCGAGGTGGTCGAGCGGATCGACGCGCGCACGCTAATACGCAGCATGGCCCAGGCCGCCTGGGAGTGCGCCGACCCCGGCATCCAGTACGACGGCACCATCAACGACTGGCACACCAACCCCGAGTCGGGCCGTATCAGTGCAAGTAATCCCTGCTCGGAGTACATGAGCCTGGACAACTCCTCCTGCAACCTGGCCAGCATCAACCTGCTCAAGTTCCTCCGCGACGACGACACCTTCGACGCCGGGCGGTTCGCGAAAATCACGCAGCTGATCATCACCGCGATGGACATCTCGATCTGCTTCGCCGACTTCCCGACCGAGAAGATCGCCGAGACCACCCGCGCCTACCGCCAGCTGGGCATCGGCTACGCCAACCTGGGCGCGCTGCTGATGGCCACCGGGCACGCCTACGACTCCGAGGGCGGCCGGGCCATCGCCGCCGCGATCACCTCGCTCATGACCGGGGCCGCCTACAAGACCTCGACCGAGCTCGCCGCGGCCGTCGGCCCCTACGACGGCTACGCGCGCAACGCCAAGCCGCACAAGCGGGTCATCCGCAAGCACGCCGACGCCAGCGATCAGATCCGCCCGGTCGGCACGATCGAGCGCGAGATCCTCGACCTGGCCAGCGCGACCTGGCAGGAGTGCATCGAAGCGGGCGAGGCCAACGGCTACCGGAACGCGCAGGCCAGCCTGCTCGCGCCGACCGGATGCCTAACCGCTGACACTTTGGTGACCACCAATCGCGGACTCGTTCGCCTAGGCGAGATCGCCGATGTCTACGGCAATCGCTGGCAGGACATCGCGGACCTCACCGTGTCCACGGACGAGGGCCCGAAGCGTGCGACGAAGTTCTTCGTCAACGGCGAGGAGCCGACCCGTCGGATCCGGACCCAGAGCGGCTACACCATCCAGGGAACGCTCGCTCACCGCGTGAAGGTTGTCGATCCCACCACGAAGGCATGGGAATGGAAGCGTCTGGCCGACCTAGCCCCAGGCGACATCCTTCCCATCCAGATGCGCACGCTGGTCGGCGAACCGCGCCATGTGGTGCTTCCCGTCCTCGACCAGGCCTACTACGCCGGGGATCGGCACGTCCGTGTCCCGGGCACCGTCAGCCCCGAGCTGGCAGAACTCGTGGGTTACTTCATGGGCGACGGCAGCCTGCACGCCAAGGGAATCCGGCTCTGCGTCGCCAACACCGACCTAGATGTCGCCGGGCGCCTGAGTGTCCTCTCCAAGGAGCTGTTCGGGCTCGAGCCCGCTGTCGTAGCACAGGAGGGATACCAGGAGCTCACCCTTCAGTCGGTCCGGCTGGCGCGCTGGTGGCAAGCCGCCGGGTTCGCCAAGGGCCTGCCCGGTGCCGGCCACAGCGGCAAGGGCTGGATCCCGAGGGTCCCGTCGGCGATCCTCGAGGCAAACGACCCCGTGGTCTATGGCGCCTTCCTGCGAGGCCTGTTCGAGGCTGACGGCACGGTCCTGGATGGCGTGCCCAGCTTGTCCACCGCTCATGAGTCATTCGCGGCGGAGATCCGCACTCTGCTCCTCACCATTGGCCTGGCCACCACAACGAGAGAAACGATCAGCGGCTGGGGCGGTCCCATCTTCCAGGTCAGGCTCCGGAATGTCGACCATGCGCTCAACTTCGGAGAGCTGATCGGCTTCATCGGCCAGCGCAAGGACCGTCTGGTCGCTGAACTGGAGCCGGGGCAGTCAGCGAAGAAGGACTACGTGTTCCTGCCCGGCGATGTATGGACCGAGCTCGTTCCGGTGGGTCATGGAGCCCGCAACGCGATGATGCTGTCGCTGCGCAAGCACGGCGGTATCCCGCGCATGCTCGCGTCCCGGATCTTCGAGGAGACGCTTGACGACAGGCTCGGCACGGCGCTCAGCTACCTCTTCGAGCAGGTAGAAGCCAACGAGGACGGCGGCGTCCAGCCAACGTATGACCTGTCGGTGCCGGAGAACGTGACCTATGTCGCGAACGGCATGGTGAGCCACAACACCATCGGCCTGATGATGGACTGCGACACCACCGGCATCGAGCCCGACCTGGCCCTGGTCAAGTTCAAGAAGCTGGTCGGCGGCGGCTCCATGCAGATCGTCAACCAGACCGTGCCGCGGGCGCTGAAGAACCTCGGCTACCCGCACGAGCAGGTCGAGGCGATCACCGAGTACATCGCCGAGCACGGCCATGTGGTCAACGCCCCCGGCCTGCGAGCCGAACACTACGAGGTGTTCGACTGCGCCATGGGCGAGCGCGCGATCAGCCCGATGGGCCACGTCCGGATGATGGCGGCGGTCCAGCCGCACCTGTCCGGCGCGATCAGCAAGACGGTCAACATGCCGGAGAACGCCACCGTCGAGGACATCGAGAAGACCTACTTCGAGGGCTGGAAGCTCGGCCTGAAGGCGCTGGCCATCTACCGCGACAACTGCAAGGTCGGCCAGCCCCTCTCGGACGCCAGGAAGAAGCCCGCCGAGGCCACGGCCCAGCCCGCCCCGGCGCCCGCGCCGCACGAGCACCGGCCGGTCCGCCGGCGGCTGCCCCGGCAGCGGCCCGCCACCGTGACCAGGTTCTCCGTGGCCGGGGCCGAAGGCTACATGACCGCCTCCAGCTACCCGGACGACGGCGTGGGCGAGGTGTTCCTCAAGCTCGGCAAGCAGGGCTCGACGCTGGCCGGCGTGATGGACGCCTTCTCCATGGCCATCTCGGTCGGCCTGCAGTACGGCATCCCGCTCGATTCTTACGTGGCCAAGTTCACCAACATGCGGTTCGAGCCGGCCGGCCTGACCGACGACCCGGATATCAGGCTCGCCAGCTCGGTGATGTACTACATCTTCCGCCGCCTGGCGCTGGACCACCTGCCCTACGAGGACCGCGCCGAGCTCGGCATCCTGTCCGCCGCCGAGCGGGCGGCCGAGGTGGCCGGCCACGACCCGGCCGGGCTGGCCGAGGAGGTGGACCCGGAGGTACTGGCCCAGTCGGCCGCCGTTGAACAACCTCATACCGAACGGTCCGCGGTTCCCGCCCCGGCTCAGCCTCAAGCCCAGCCTGCGGCCGCTCCCTTTCCGGCCGGGCCGCACAGCACGGCCGAACTGATCGAGTCCCAGCAGGGCCGCACCGCGGACGCTCCGCTCTGCCTCACCTGCGGCACCAAGATGCGCCCGGCCGGCAGCTGCTACGTCTGCGAAGGCTGCGGCTCCACCAGCGGCTGCAGCTAAAAGCGAGCGGTATTGCATCAGATGCAACAAAGGGGCGAGTGGGCTCTGGCGCATCCGGTGAGGAAACCGAGTTGCTGGAGGGCTTCGGCACTCGCGGCAGCCGGGGTAGTTGTGTTGGCTGCTGGTCAGCGGACACAGTCGACGCCCGGGCCTGCAGGGGTCCGGGCGCCGACTGCGGCACGAGCTGAGATGTCGTGCACGGTGTGGAACCAAGATGACATCACGTCTCGGGCCGCAGATCAAGTACGCGAGGGAGGTGAGACCATGGCGAAGAATTCCCGTGTGACTGGCCCGAGGGCTGCGTCGGATGCCGGCCGGACGCTGGCGGACCCGGATGCTACGAGCGACGAGCGGTCCGCGGCTGCGAGTGCCCTCGCGCAGACGCCGTTCCGTTCGCGTAAGGGCAAGAAGTGATCGCCGCCGCCCTGGGCCTGCAACCAGGGCGGCTGATCACCTGGTTGGCCAACTGAAGCCGGGTCCCTGATTTGACGAGAAGCATCAATGTTGTGTTAGATGCAACGTCGTGAAGGATCTTCGAGGAACGGGACTTCCGGGTGCGAGCCATCTGACGCTGGCGGACGGGGTACCGCACCTAGACGCGGCGTCCGCCGTATTCGAAGCCATGCTGGAGGGATGGGCCACGCAGCAGCGTGCCCGGTTCTTGAAGGTGAACACGATCGGGCCGAGGCTGGATTTGGTGCGTCGGTTCGCCGCGTTCACGAACCAGTACCCGTGGCAGTGGGAGCCGGCGGAGGCTGAGGCATTCATCACCCATGCGCCGGTCGCGGTGTCCACGGCGAGAAACTATCACAACACGCTCCGGCTGTTCTGCGGCTACGCGTCCGATGCCCGTTACGGGTGGGCGGCGAGGTGCCTGGAGCAGTTCGGCTCGGTGCCACAGCAGATCCTGGATGAGTGGAACACGGTCGCGCATGTGACCGAGTTCGAGGGGCAGCCGCACCGTCGGCCGCTGACCTATGACGAGGTGCAGGCCCTATTCGACGCGGCTGACGGGCGGGTTGAGGAGATCCGGTCCCGCGGCCGGAAGAGCGCGCTGGCGGCGCAGCGTGACGCGGCGCTGCTGAAGACCGTCTACGCGTTCGGGCTGCGGCGCCGCGAGGCGTGGGGCCTCGACCTTGCCGATCTGCGGCACAACCCGCAGGTGCGTCAGTTCGCTCACTATGGGCGGTGTTCGTGCGGTGGGGCAAGTCGTCCAACGGCAGCCCGCCCAAGCGGCGGACGGTGCTGACGGTGCCGGAGATGGACTGGGTGGTGGCGGTACTGCAGCAGTGGACCGAGGAGGTCCGCCCGCTGTTCAGCCCCGGCGCCCATCCGGCGTTGTGGGTCACCGAGCGGCGTGGCCGCCTGTCCCGGCGGGCGATCAACGAGGCGTTCGAGGAGGCGCGCGGCGCGGCCGGGCTGGATCCGGTACTGGATTTGCACTGCCTGCGGGACCTATATCACGCACCTGATCGAGTTCGGCTACCCGGAGCGGTTCGCGCAAGACCAGGCCGGTCACTCCTATGCGAGCACGACGGCGATCTACACGGGTGTGTCGGACGAGTTCCGGAACCGCCTTATGGCCAAGACGCTGCGCGAACGTTACGCGGACCCGCTGGGGGAGAAGCCGTGACGAAGAAGATGGGTATCCGGTGGCACCTGAGGTTGCGGATGGCTGAGAAGGGCCTGTTCCAGACATCGGATCTGGTGCCGCTGCTGGCCGAGCGCGGCGTCCACCTGTCTCGTGAGCAGGTCTACCGGCTGGTGACCCAGGTCCCGCAGCGCCTATCGACTGACACGCTGGCGGCGTTGTGCGACATCCTGGGCTGCCAGCCCAACGACCTGATCGAGGTCGAGGTCGTCAGTCGGCAGGTCCGTAAGGCGGCCGGTGAAGCTGACCGGGCGGTGCCGCCGCCGGTGCGGCGTAGCACGATCCGCCGCCCGGACCTGTCGTGACGACAGCCGATACGGATGGCGGGTCACGGGCGCATGTCATCTCCTGCCTGGTCGCCTTGGTGCCAGGGCTGGACGCCGCGGGCGCCCGGCGCGTCCTCGCCGCGGCCAGGGCGGACCGCGGGCGGGCGCTGCGCGAGGTTGATGCGCTTCTGAAGGAGCATCCTGGCGCCCTGGTCACCACTCCGGCCGCATATCCGCTGGCGCTGGTCCGGCTGGCGCACGCGCTGATCGAGGCCGGGTATCAGACGGTCGCGGCCCCGGCCTGCGCCGGGTGCGGCAAGATCACCATCGATCTGCGGCGCAAGACCGCCTCTGGCCGGGTCTGCGGAGCCTGCGCAGCACGCGGTAGCACCGGGACATGCGCCCGCTGCGGCCGGGCCAGCCGGATCAACGCCCGTCGCCCGGAGGGCGGGATCTGCTCGGCCTGCTATGACAAGGACGAGCAGGTCGTGACGGAATGCAGCGGATGCGGTCGGAGACGCCGGGCGGCCGCCCGGATGCCCGACGGCAGCGCTCGCTGCCAGTTCTGCGCTACCCGCCCGGCGCGCACGTGCTCGGCGTGCGGCCAGCAGCGCACCGTCGCCGGGAGCACCGATGTCGGCCCGATCTGCGCCTCGTGCTACCAGGCTCCGCAGCGGCCGTGCGGGCGCTGCGGGCGGACCCACACCATCGCCAGGCGGGCGACAGCGTCTGCCCCCGATCTGCGCTACGGCTGCTACCAGGGCGCGTCGGCGGTCTGCTCGGTCTGCGGGGAAACCAGGCCCTGCCAGCGGATCTCCTCGGGCAGCCCGATCTGCCGCACCTGCCGGGCCCGCCCGCCCCGGCCATGCTTCCGGTGCGGACGCGCCCGCCCGGTCCAGGCAGAATGGCCCGCGGGGGCCGGTCTGCGTCGGCTGCTACGAGCACGTCCACCGTCATCCCGCAAGATGCACCGGCTGCAGCGTGGTGCGGCCGCTGATCGGCAGCGATGAGCAGGGAAGACCGGTCTGCGGCCCATGCGCCGGAGCCCCGGGCCTGGACTACACCTGCCGCGAGTGCGGTCGGGGAGGGCAGATCCACAGCAGCCGGCGCTGCTTCAGCTGCGTCCTGGCCGAACGCGCCCGGATCCTGCTCACTGGTCCCGGCGGAGAAGTCTCCGAGCAGCTGCATCCCCTGCTGGAGGCGCTCAGCACGGTCAGCAACCCGGCCACCGTGGTGAGCTGGCTCGGGACGAGCCGGTCAGCCCGGCTGCTGGGTCGCCTGGCCAGGACAGGCGACCCGATCACCCACGACCTGCTCGATAACCTGCCGCAGACCCAGTCCCTGCACTACGTCAGGGAAGTGCTGGTCAACTCAGGCGTCCTGCACGCACGCAACGAGCACCTGGAGCGCCTGGTGCCCTGGCTGGAGCACCTGCTGCACGACAAGCCAGCCCACCATGCCCGGCTGATCAGGCCCTTCACGCACTGGTTCGTGCTGCGCCGCGCCCGCCGGGCCGCCGCACGCCGGACCTTCACCCGGGGATCGGCCGACTTCGCCCGCGCCCGCGTCCTGGCCGCCCTCGACCTGCTGTCCTGGCTCGACCACCGCGGCCAGGTACTGAACGACCTCACGCAGGCGGACCTTGACCAGTGGCTCGCTGACGGCGCCACCACCCGCCGGGCCGTGCGTTACTTCCTCCAATGGGCACGCGGCCGCGGCCTGGCCGGCGATCTGGCGGTGCCGCTTCCCCCGCGCCAGGAACCGGCGCGGCTGCTCGCTGAGAGCGACCATATCCACCAGCTTGATCGGTGCCTCACCGATGAGGCCATGCCCTTGGACCTCCGGATCGGGGGAGCGCTCGTCCTGCTGTTCGGGATGCTGGTCAGCCGGATCACGCAGCTGACCAAGGACGACGTGATCAAGGACGGCCAGGCCACCTATCTGGCCATTGACGGGCATCGCCTCATGCTGCCGCTGCGGCTGGCAGACCTCGTCCGCCAGCTACGTGACCAGGACAAGCCGCGATGGATGCTCGGCGGCCTGGGGACCTTCGCGCCGTGGCTCTTCCCTGGCCAGAGCCCGGCCCGCCCGGCCGTGGATATCCTCTTCGGCGTCCGTCTCCACCGCTACGGCATCGACGCCCACGCCGGCCGCAACACTGCCCGCCTCGCCCTGGCCGCCGAGCTGCCCGCCTCGGTCCTGGCCGACCTGACCGGCATCAGCATCAGCACCGCTGAACGCTGGTCCCAGTGGGCCAAGCGAGACTGGGCCGCCTACCTTGGACAGCGCGCAACTGACGTCAATGCTGGACGGATCATCGGGTGCGGGTCAGCAGTAACCGCCCGCCGCCTGGACGGTCGTGCCGGTGGGCTCGCTATCGCTCAGATCGTGACTGTGGCTCAGTTTCGGCCGTGCGGGCGGAACACGTACTGACTGGTATGTTTAGCGTACTAGTTGGTATGTTCAATTAGCTGCCGGTCAGATATACCAACTACGCTGGCGGCGCCAGGAAACAGGAGTCATTGTGGCAGGCAGAGGGCGCCCGAGCCGGACGACAGTCTACGAGCGGCTGGACCGCGCGCTGGCCGAGTTGAACCAGCGGCTGGGCGGGCTGCCTAGCCCCAAGGAAGCGCAGTCGATATGGGATGACATCTGGTACGCCGAGGCCCACCACTCGACGGCGCTGGAGGGAAACACGCTGGTCCTGCGCGAGGTCCAAGCACTGCTCGATAGCGGGCGAGCTGTCGGCGCTAAGCCGCTGAGGGAATACAACGAGGTCCGTGGGTACGCCGACGCCGCTCGCTGGGTCTACGGGCAGGCGCTGGAACCGGGGGACTGGCATGACGCCCGACTGATCACGCTCAGCGAGGTCCGGCGCATCCACTACATCGCCATGACTCCTGTCTGGGATGTCGCACCCCACCCGGAGGCGACCAATCGAGAGGGGCCAGGGCAGTTCCGGGAGCACGACATTCACCCGTTTGCTGAGGGCATGACGCCCCCATCCTGGCCCCTTGTCCCTGCAGCGCTGCAGCAGTGGGTGGAGGATGTCTGCGCAGTTCGCGAGGGGCTTAGCCACAGAGACTCTTTGGAACGGCCGGTGCCGGAAGAACTGGCGCGGCTGCACAACGAGTTTGAGCGTATCCACCCGTTCATCGACGGAAACGGCAGGGCGGGCCGCCTTGCTCTCAACCTGGTGCTGGTGCGGCTCGGCTACCCTCCCGTGGTCATCTTCAAGCGGCAGCGGGCCGCTTATCTCTCCGCAATGCAGCGCGCAGACGCTGGGGACTACGGGGCGCTGGGCGAACTGATCGCCCGGGCAATGTATGACAACCTCAACCGCTTCATCGTTCCCAACATCGCGGGCCCGGCCCGCATCGTCCCTCTCGCTGCCCTCGCGGATAAGGAATTCAGTCTGACCGCGTTGCGTCGGGCAGCACAACGCGGCCGCCTCGATGCCGTTCAAGGTCCCGACGGCATCTGGCGCAGCTCCCGCAAGGCAGTGAACGCCTACCGAGCCGCCAGGCATGAGCGACAGGGGAATACCGCACGCTCCGAATAAGTGCTCTCGCCAGCATTATGAGCAAAATTGCGTTGGATGCAACACTCGGCATCTTTCGCGATAGCATGTAATCCCTGGTCGGCGGCTCCAGCCTTGCGCTGGGGCCGCCGTCCTGGCCATTACGTCAGCGATGCGCCTGGCCAGCGTTGATCGCCTGGGGACCTCCGCGTCGTGGCTCTTCCCCGGCCAGAGCCCGGCCCGCCCGGCCCCAAGGCATCGACAGCCGGAAACCTGCTAAACAAACCCGCCAAACGTGCTAATCAGCACTAGAATTGGGCTGTTTAGTAGGTTGATTGGGAGGTTGAGGTTCCTTGCGCAGCTTCGCTGGCCTTGACGCGCTCATTGGGCTGGTGCCCGCCCAGGTCGTCACCCAGCTCAGCGCGATCGACTTCGGCCGGGGCTCGGAGGCACTCTACCGGGACCAGATGCCCGGGCTGCTCACCGAACTCGCCGACCGAGCCCGTGTCCAGAGCATCACCGCCTCGTCCGCGATCGAGGGCGTCATCGTCGCGGACACCGTCCGCGCCCAGAGGATCATTAACCGGCAGGCGACGACGCTGCGCAACCGCAGCGAACAGGAGCTGGCCGGCTACCGCGACGCCCAGGACTACCTGTTCCAGCAGGACTGGCGCCCGCTGAACGCCGGCCTGATCCTGCACCTGCACCGGCTGCTGTTCGCTCACACGGCGATGCCCGGCGGGGCGTTCAAGACGGAGGACAACCTGGTCGTGGACCGATCGCCAGACGGCTCCACGACCGTGCGCTTCAAGCCGGTGCCCGCCGCGAGCACCCCGTTCGCCGTCGACGACCTGATCGAGCGCTACGAGCACGCGGTCGCGGCGGGTGAGCATCATCCGGTGCTCCTGTCCGGGCTGTTCATCCTCGACCTCCTCGTCATCCACCCCTTCGAGGACGGCAACGGACGGGTAGCCCGCCTGCTCACCGGCGCCATGCTCAGCGAGCACGGCTACACAGCCGGCCGCTACGTGAGCCTTGAGCAGGCGATCGCCGAATCCGATGACGCCTACTACCAGGCGCTCCTGGATTCCACCCACGGCTGGCACGACGGCACCGCCGACCCATGGCCCTGGCTCGGCTACTTCACCAGGGTGATCGCCGGCGCCTACGCCGTCTTCGCCGACCGCGCGGTCGCAGCCCGGACCCCCGGAACCAAGCAGCAGCGCGTTCGCGAGCACATCCTGCGCCACGCACCGGCCACGTTCCGCCTCGCCGACATCAGGACCGCAGTGCCAGGTGTCAGTGACCAAACCATCCGGCTCGTCCTGGAGCAGCTGAGGGGCGAAGGCAGGGTCCGGGCAGACGGAACCGGCCGCTCCGCGACGTGGACCCGGACGAATACCGCACCGGCTCAAGCGCGCGGCCTTGGCCTGATGGTGTGATCGAATACCTAGCAGTGTGATCGGATCTCTGAGGGAGCAGATCATGGCAGACGCCCCAGCACAGCATCCGGCGGCGCCCCCGGCTACGGTCGCGGACATCATGCAGCCACCAGTGACTGCGGTGGAACAGAACGACCACGCGGCCGCGGCCGCCTACCTGATGAAGCGCGCGGGCGCGACCGCCCTCATCGTCACGAAGATGCGGACCGGCCAGCCGACCGGGATCATCACCGAGGCTGACATCTCTCGCGCGGTCGCGGACGGGAAGAACCCGAACGACGTCCGGATTTATGAGCTGATGACTGCTAACCCGACTGTCGTCAGCACCACGGCCAGCATCCGTGACGCGGCGAAAATCATGACGGGCAAGCGTTTCCGGCACTTGCCGGTCATGGGAGACGCCGGCCTGGCCGGCATCGTGGACATCACCGACGTATGCCGCGCGCTGCTCGAAGCCGACGTGTCCGGGCCGCCTGCCGGCACCGCCCAGGCGGAGTAACCCTCGCCGTGCTAACTAGATTCGGATGGCCCCTGCGGGCCAAGATGTACCAGCATGCCGCAGAGTTCTTCGGTGAACATGGTGAGCACGGCCAAGCCGGTCGGGAGCGTGAGCTAGCAGACCGCGCGGCCCGGGACGCGGAAACCGACCCCCGCGAGCCAGTGGCAGGCATGAAGAGCCATCACCTGATCCGTAGATCAATGGGAACCGTCCGGCCAGTCCGGCCGTGTCTGGCTCCGTCCGCGTTTCCCGCAGGCCAGGCCCCTCCCCCGAACCCGATAGCTGCCGAGCCTGACGGCAGACGGGTTCTGTCAAGGCCGTTCGTCCGTGCGGCTCCCAGCGTGGCTCTCTCGGCGGACTTATCCGGCGAAGGTCGACCAGTGGTTTACATGTTCGCGGGAAGTCACAGGCCGGGGAGGCTTGCCCGCTGCTGCCCGCGGCCGGTACGATCCGGGCCCTGTCTGGCCGCCGTCATCCGGTGCCTTGGCTGCATCGTTGGCTGCACACGGACTTCGGGCCCGGCGGCGGATGATCACGGGCGGTGAAGCCAGCGCAGCATGTCGGCGGAGGCGAGTTCCGCTGCCCGTCTGTCATATCTGGCCAGCTCCGCCTTGGTGAGCATCTCACGCCCTGCGCCGGACGTGCCGCGCCGGAAGAATGCTTCCGCGCTCTTGAAGAGGTGCCCGGAGCCAGTGATCCTCTCAGCGTCGGCGCGCATGTTCGTGAAGGTGGCTGCCTCAATCAGGCCCGGCCAGGCCGAGTCTGGCACGGTGATGCCTAGCTGGCTTGCGAGCTGGCGCATCTGGCCTTCAAGGTCCGCCGACAATTCGGCGTAGTGCAGGAACACGATGTTCGCTTCGGACCGGCGTGCCTATGCGTCACTGTAATGCCAGAGGAATCCGCGGATCGAGTCCATCTCCTGATGCAGGCTAGCGTCGTTGTTGATCCAGTCGAGAAGCCATTCCCCCGCGGCCTTGCGGGGTTCTTCCGGGTCGGCCGGGACCGGCTGCCCGGTCAGCTCCGCTATCAGCTGGCGCTGACGGTCCCGGTTGATGTTCTCGCCCTGGAAGTACAGGGACACGGCCGCGTCCAGGGGATGGCGGCCGACGACAATGTAGGTCGCCCCGCGGGTCGATGGGAATGCCGTCCAGCGGAGTGTGCGTCTTGATGAACCGCCGGTGCTGCTGCGCAGCCAGCAGGGTAAAGATCTCTTCCTTAGGCCGGACGATCAAATCGAGCCACGGCGAATACCAGCCAATCGGCGCGTTGAGCTGCGGGGTCTGGAAGATGAGCAGCTCGCAGACCATCTGCACCCAGGTCGTGCCGGTCTTCAAACGGCTGCTGATGACGATGTCGCCATCGCGGAAAGGGAAACCGGCCCACCTGTATTACAGTTGCTGTTTTTCGGTCTGTGACCGCGCTGCGGCTCAGCGTGGTACGTGGTTGCCGTGCTGATGGTTACACGGTGTGGCCTCCTTTCGGCCGTCCCGGCTCAGCTGGCGAGGTGCTGGAGGCGGGTGCTGTAGTGGTGCCAGCGGGCGCGGGCCTGGTGGCGGCGTCGCCAGCGTGACCAGCGGAGGCCGAAGGCGAGGCGAGCGCGGGTGATGAGGCCGGCTTTCCAGTCGCGGGCGAGGTGCTCGATGCGGAGGGTCTCGGTGGCGGAAAGCCCGATCGGGGGGATACCGGGCGGGCAGGGCTGGCCGTCCCGGACGGGCACTGGCGCGCCTCCGGGGTAGAACTGCAGGTCATCGGGGCTGACAGTGTCCTCGCCTACGGCAGTCGCGGTGCTCTTGCGGTCGGCTGCGGCGGGCGGGAGGATGGCGGTGCCGGTGATCGCGGCGCGGATGGCGGCGGTCCTGAGCTGGGCGAGGGCGGTCAGGGCGGTGTGCCGGCAGATCGCGTCCCAGGTCCTGGCCTGTGACTGGTCCCAGCCGAGGGTGTCTTTTCCGGTTTTGAACGTTTCCTCCACGGGCCATCTGCGCCCTGCGATGGTGATGAAATAGGTCATCGTGGCGGAGCGGTCCCCGGGAGCCCAGCACAGGTAGAACGTGTACTGGTTCTTCTCGCGCGAGGGCAGGCGGCGGATCAGCAGGAACTCCCGCGGGTCCGCGGTGGCGGCCAGGGCCCAGTCGCCGTAGCGGGGCCCTTTCTCCCCGTTCCCGCATGACCTCCTCTCGAACACCGCGTCTGATACGGCCTCGTCAGCGCGGATGACCTTGTCTTTCGCGAGGGTGACCCGGTAGTCGCAGGGGATGATGACGACGTAGGCGAGCGACAGCGCCCGGCACGCGTCCCGGAAGGCGCCGCAGCGCCCGTACACTTCGTCGGCGGCGGCCCACATGGCGCGCACGCCGGCTGCCATCAGCCGTTTCAGCTGCTCAATGGCCAGTTCCGGTTTCGTGGCGAACGCCAGGTCCTCCGGGATCCCGGCCTTCCGGCGACGCTGCGGGTCCTTCGCCCAGCATTCGGGCATATAGACGTCGAAATCGATCCACGCCTGCCCGAATGCCGTGACCAGGGCCGCGAACACCCAGCGTAGGGTGGGCCGCCCGGCGAGGTCCCGTGTTCATTCTGGATGAACCCGGGCCTTTTCCGGGCAGCCTCCCTCCGAACCCGGCGTGCACCTTTCAGTGCACCGGGCTCTCCCGCGATTT
>WNFX01007487.1_pt1 | contig 13494 bp, 11 predicted proteins | sample 5400111 | NCBI WGS metagenome assembly WNFX01 (sample SAMN13153363, study PRJNA577476) | soil metagenome | isolation source: 40 cm soil or saprolite under grassland replicate 1 | place: USA:California | collected 2016-06-15
GGGCCGAACAGCCCGGGCAAGATCCACATCGAAGCGAAAAGGGCGAGCACCCGGGGACGCAGCCGCTGCGGATACGTCTTGACGACCGCGCCCAAAGACACGGCATAGAGCCCTCCCGCGGCGACTCCCTGGAGGAACCGGCCGACCGCGACGACGAGCATGCTGGGCGCCAGGGCCGCGACCACGAGCCCGGCGGTGAACAGGGTGAGCATCGCCGTGAGCGGGCGGCGGGGCCCGAACCTGTCGACCGCCCGGCCGCCGACAGGAATCGCGCCGAAGGCGCCGAACGCCGACGCGGCCAGCGCCCACCCATACAGCGACAGCCCGCCGAGATCGGCGCGGATCGCCGGCAGGACCGTGACCACCATGAGCGCCTCGATGGCGATCACCGCTTCGAGGATCAGCAGCCCAGCAGCGAGGCGCCCGCGCTTGCCCTCGAACACCTCCCGCCACGACGGCGGGCGTCTTGGTTCGATGGGTCCTCCCACCTTCCTGCCGTTTCGCCGCCGACTTGATCAGGCTTACAACATCAACTGCGGTTGAGGTCAAGGTCGTCCGTGACGACCCGAGGCGTGACGTTCGTCAAGTTCAGCACAGCACCTGGCCGGCGGGGCGGGTGGGCTGCTGGTGACGTGGGGGGAGCGGGTCGCGGCACCGGCGGGAACCGGCCGGCAGCTTGGTGGGAACCGGGCGGCGGCACCGGCACCGGTGGGAGCCGGGTGCGGCTGCCGCCGCGTGCGAAACTGGTGTCCTGAGCCGCAGGAGGCCGTCAATGCCGGGAATGCGAGTGACCCTGGACGCCGCCATGCGGGCGCGCGATGTGTCCCGGCCCCGGCCCCCCACCAGCGAGCCCGCCGCCGCCGAGTCTGCCGCTGGCGAATCTGCCGCTGGTGAACCTGCCGCCACGCCCGGCCGCGCGGCGCCCGCGCCCATGATGCCAGCGGCGGTGGCCGCGACGATGAGTGCGTCGCGCGGGCAGCAGAGCGCGCCGGGCACGGCACAGACAGCGCCCGCACCGGGCAAGGCACCAGCACCGCCGCCGCCCGGTCCGCGCGACGCCAAGATTCCGCCTCCCGGGTTTCGCCCGCCGGGGGCACCGGGGACCCGGCGCCGCGATGCGGCGCCCCCGGCCGCGCCGCGCGAGCCAGAGCCGCGCGAGCCGCAGCCGCGCGAGTCACACCACCGCAAGCCGGAGCCCCGCAAGCCGGAGCCCCGCAAGCCGGAGCCGCGCAAGCCGGAGTCCCCCACGTCACAGTCCCGCACATCACAGTCGGGCCCCTCGGGCCAGCCAGCGACCGCCAACCCGGCCCCGGGCACCGCCAAACCCGGCCAAGACAACGGCAAACCTGCGCCCCCGCCACGGCGGCGCAGGCGCCGCAGGCGCGCCCGCTAGCGCGCTGCCGAACCACCGCACGACCGTCAACCTGAGACTGCGAAGCGACCCGGTCCCCGGGGTGCATGTCAATCCCAGCGACGGCACCATCGACGGGACAAGGTCCAGCTCTACGGCTGCACCGGCGACGCCAACCAGCAGTGGATCGCCCGCTCCGACGGTTCGCTGTTCAACCGCCGGTCCGGCAGCTGCCTCGACGACCCCGGCGGCACCACGACCAACGGCACCCCCCTCGACATCTCCACCTGCAACCCGGCCGCGGCCCAGTCTTGGAATCTCCCCGATGACCGATAGCTCATCCCGGTGCGGCGCATGCTGGACGCGCCGGGCCCGGCGGTTGCCGCGCTCCTGCGGGCTTACGGGATCCGCGATTCCGTGCGCTGTTGTGACGCGGCGCGGCAGCCGTTTCGGATGATTTTGCTTAACGGCTGCCGCTGAGGTGTCACGCCGAAAGTCCGCCGCGGCCAGCGGGGCCGGCCCAGCGGGCGTTCAATCGGGCAGCGGGGGGAGTTCGCCCTTCTCCTCATACGCCGTGACCATCGCCAGCCGCCGTTCGTGCCGCGGGTCGCCCGAGAACGACGTGCTCAAAAACACCTCGGCGAACCGGACCGCGTCCTCGATCGTGTGCATCCGCGCACCAAGGCTGAGCACGTTGGCGTCGTTGTGCGAGCGGGCGAGCCGCGCGGTCTCCTCGCTCCAGGCGAGCGCCGCGCGCACGCCGGTCACCTTGTTGGCCGCGATCTGCTCGCCGTTGCCTGACCCCCCGATCACGATGCCCATGCTGGCCGGGTCGGAAGTGACACCGCGGGCCGCGCGCAACACGTACACCGGGTAGTCGTCGTCGCTCGTGTAGCGGGCCGGGCCGCAGTCCAGGGGCTCGTGGCCGAGTTCGGTGAGCCGTTTGACCAGGACCGTCTTGAGCTCGAAGCCGGCGTGGTCAGAGCCGAGATATACGCGCACGAGCCTTAGTCTCCCAGACCAGGTTGCGTACGTGGTGCGGGCGTGCGCAGCCCGGCAAATCAAGGGAGTCGTCAGGCCGGTCGCGTCAGCTGAAGTCCGGGTCCCGGGTGCGGCTGCGCTTCAGCTCGAAGAAGCCGTCGGTTCCCGTGACCGCGAGCACGCCGTCCCACAGCCGCAGCGCGGCCTCCCCGCGCGGCGCCGGCGTCACCACCGGCCCGAAAAAGGAGCTTCCGCCGACCGAGATGACCGGCGTGCCCACCTCGTAGCCCACCCGGCCCATGCCGTCGTGGTGCGACGCGCGCAGCGCTTCGTCGTACTCGGTGGAATCCATGGCATCGGCCAGGCTGACGGGGAGCCCGGCGTCGGCCAGCGCCGCCTCGACGGTCGCGCGCTCCCTTGGCTCCTGGTTGTTGTGGATCCGGGTGCCGAGCGCGGTGTACAGCGGGCCGAGTACCTCGGCGCCTGATTTCTGCTCGGCCGCGATGTATATTCGTACCTGCTGCGCCACCTCAAGGAGCCAGCGGGAGGTGAGCCAGGCCCAAGGACAGATTGGATCGAACCAGAAGTCAACCTTCACGGGGGCTTGCGTATCTGCCATATCCGTCGCAACCGTGATGCGTATCAGGGCATTCCGGTATCGCCGTGAAAGGATGCCGGAATCAGAGAGAACCCACGATGCAGGCAGGGACCGAAGGGAAACCACGTGGCGGGCAACCTGAGCAGGAACGAAGCACGCGAAAGGGCACGGCTGCTCGCCGTGGACTCGTACGCCGTGGACCTGGACCTGACAGCGGGTGAGAAGACGTTCACATCGGTCACTGTCGTCAGTTTCCGCTGCACGAGCCCAGGGTCCACCACCTTTATCGAGCTGGAAGCCGAGGGAGTCCGCGACATCACCCTCAACGGTCGCGGTGTGGAGCAGTCCGCCTTCGCCGGTGGCCGAATCGCCCTCCCGGCGCTCGCCGCCACCAATGAGCTGCGCGTCGTCGCTGACTGCGCATATTCACGGACCGGCGAGGGGTTGCACAGGTTCACCGACCCGGTGGATGGCGAGGTCTACCTTTACACGCACTTCGAACCGTCGGATGCGCACATGCCTACCTACATCACTGCCGTCTGCGCGGGCCCGTACCACGAGGTCAAGGACTCATACGAAGGGATCCCGCTGGGCATCTACTGCCGCAGGTCGCTCGCCGGGTACCTCGATCCAGCCGAGATTCTTGAGGTGACCAGGCAGGGGTTCGGCTTCTTCCACGAAGCGTTCGGCAGGCGCTACCCGTTCGGTAAGTACGATCAGTTGTTCGTGCCCGAATTCAACGTGGGCGCCATGGAGAACGCGGGCTGCGTGACCTTCCTCGAGGAATACGTGTTCAGGTCCCGGGTGACTGACGCCTACCGCGAGGCCCGCGCAGAAACGATCTTGCACGAGATGGCTCACATGTGGTTCGGCGACCTGGTCACGATGCGCTGGTGGGACGACCTGTGGCTGAATGAGTCCTTCGCCACCTTCATGGGCACGCTCGCGCTGGCCGAGGCCACCCGCTGGAGCATTGCCTGGACGACTTTCGCGCAGCTGTTCAAGACCATGGCGTACCGCCAGGACCAGCTACCCTCCACACACCCCATCTCGGCAGACATCCCCGACATCCGCGCGGTCGAGGTCAACTTCGACGGAATCACCTACTACAAGGGTGCGTCCGTGCTCAAACAGCTGGTCGCCTACGTCGGCCTGGACAACTTCCTGGCCGGAGTGCGCGCCTATTTCGAGCGCCACGCCTGGGGGAACGCCACCCTGAACGACCTGCTCACCGCGCTGGAGGAAACCTCGAGCCGCGACCTTGCCTCGTGGTCGAAGGAGTGGCTCGAGTCGGCGGGCGTGAACACCCTGCGGCCGGAGTTCGATGTCGACAGCACCGGCGCTTTCACCTCCTTCGCCGTCCTGCAGGAGGCGCCGGCCGCACATCGCGCGCTGCGTACGCAGCGGATCGCGATCGGGCTCTACGACCGCGAGGGAGCGCGGATCGCCCGGCGTCACCGGGTCGAGCTCGACGTATCCGGCGCGCGCACGGAGGTACCAGCGCTCGCCGGGCACAGGCGGCCGGACCTGGTGCTCATCAACGACGACGATCTCGGATATGCCAAGATCCGGTTGGACGAGTCATCGCTGCGCACCGTGGTGGGCGGCGTCGGGGAAATCACGCAATCGCTGCCGAAGACGTTGTGCTGGGCCGCGACCTGGGACATGTGCAGGGACGCGGAGATGCCCGCCCGCGACTACCTCCGCCTGGTCACCTCCGGCGTTGGTTCCGTGGCCGACATCACGGTCGCGCAGAACCTGCTGCGCCAGGCGGCAGCGGCCGTGCGCAGATTCGCCGACCCGGCGTGGCGGGAGACCGGCCTCACCGTGTTCGCCGAGACCATGCACGCGATGCTGCAGGGCGCCGAACCCGGCTCCGACCGCCAGCTCGCCTACGCGCAGGCGCTGACGCGCAACGCCATTTCCCATGCGCACCTGGCGCTGCTGGCTGGCCTGCTCGGGGGATCGGCAGTGATCGACGGGCTGGCGGTGGACACGGAGTTTCGCTGGATGCTGCTCCACCGGCTGGTCAGCCGCGGCGTCGCTGCCGAGGCCGAGATCAAGGCCGAACTGGCGCGTGACCAGACCTCGGCCGGCGAGCGGCACGCGGCGACCTGCCGTGCGGCCATTCCCGAGCCGGAGGCCAAGCTGGCCGCGTGGGAGAAAATCGTGGCCGGGAACACCATTGCCAACGCCATATTCCGCGCCACCATCGCAGGCTTCGCCGACGAGGACCAGGCCGACCTGCTCGAACCGTTCGCGGCACGGTACTTCGACGTGGTCGGCGACATCTGGCGGGAATGGACGTCCGACATGGCACAGTCCTTCGTGTCCGGCGCCTATCCCATCGCGATCAACGAGCACGTCATCGCCATGACCGACGACTTCATCGAGCAAAGGCGGCCACCCGCCGGGCTGCGGCGGCTGCTCGTCGAATCCTGCGACGGCGTCGAGCGGGCGCTGCGCGCCCAGGCCTGCGACCGTCAGGCAGGAGCAGCGCGCGATTGAACCCTCAGTGGGTACCCCGGCGCGAGCGGGCGAGTTATCCACAGAATGGCGTTCACCCCTCGCGCCGGTCTTGACAACTCGCGAGAATTGCCAGTAGGCGGAGGCCCCCTGTGGCGGGCGGGCAGTTACGGACGGGCAGTCGCGGGGCGGGCAGTCGCGGGGCGGGCAGTTAATCGGCCACCGGGAGGACGGCGCGGGCGGCCGCCTCTACGCCCGGACAGGCCGCGAGGTCCTCGAGCAGCACCGCGCGGCCGTCAGAATCGGTGAGCGGCAGCCGCCAGTTCGGGTATTCGTCGCTCGTACCCGGCATATTCTGAGGTCGCCGGTCGCCGACCGCGTCCGCGAGCGAGACGCTGATGAGGCGCGCTGGGGTGCGCGCGAGGAAACCGTAGAGCGCGGCCGTCATCTCGGCGATATCCGGCGAACCCCCCGCCGCGGCGGCGGGCAGCAGGCCCATCCCCGCAAGCATGTCCCGCCACGCAGCGACGGCTGCCGCCGCGTCCAGCCGTTCGGTATCTTCTGGCCGTGTCAGCAACCCCAGCTGGGCTCGCAGCGAGACGTGCTCACCGGTGAGGAAGCTGGCGGCCGGGGGCATGTCATGGGTCCCGACGGTCGCGAGGCAATCGCGGCGCCAGGCGGCCGCGGGTTTCGGTGTGCCATCCCTGTTGCGTTCGAACCACAACATGGAGGTGCCGAGGACGCCGTGGCGGGCGAGGAAGCGGCGCACCGACGGCTCGACCGTGCCCAGATCCTCGCCGATGGCAAGCGCGCCGGACCGCGCCGCCGCCGCGGTGAGCAGGCCGAGCGTCGCGTGGTGGTCGTAGCGCACATACGCGCCGCGGTCCGGGGTCCTCCCGGCCGGCACCCACCACAGCCGGAAGAGCCCCATGACGTGGTCGACGCGCAGGCCACCCGCATGTTCGAGTGAGGCAGCCATCAGCTCGCGCAGCGGGCGGTAACCAGCGTCGGCGAGCCGCCGTGGATGCCACGGCGGCTGCGCCCAGTCCTGGCCGAGCTGATTGAACTCGTCGGGCGGAGCCCCCGTGCTCATCCCCGCCGCGAGTACGTCCTGGTAGGCCCACGAGTCCGCGCCACCCGGGTGCGCACCGACGGCCAAATCGCAGATAAGCCCGATTGGCATGCCCGCGGCCAGGGCCGCGGACTGGGCGTCGGCGAGCTGGCCGACGAGCAGCCACTGCAGCCAGGCGTGGAATTCCATGCTGCGGCCGCGCCGGTCCCGCTCCTGCGCGACCGCATCCGACCGCGGCCGATCAAGCCCGCGCGGCCACTTCCGCCAGTCCGGGCCGTGCGCCTCCGCGAGCGCGCACCAGGTGGCCCAGTCCGCCAACGCGTCCCCCTCGCGGCGTCGGAAGCGGTCGAACGCGGCGCGACGGTCCGGCCCGAGTGGCACCCGGTAGATGAGCTCGAGCGCGGCTCGTTTGGCCGCCCAGACCGCGTCACGGTCGATGAGCGCGCCGGTCGAGTTGCGCTCGCGCAGCGGCGCCGCCAACCTGCCGATGCGCTCCCTGTCCGCCCCGGCAAGCAGCGCGTACTCAGGGATGTCCTCGACCCGCAGGTAGAGCGGGCTGACGTAGCGGCGGGTCATCGGCAGGTACGGTGAAGGGCTGACCGGGGGTGCGGGCTCCGCCGCGTGCAGCGGGTTGACAAGCACGAAACCGGCGCGGAGCTCGCGGGCACTCCAGCTGGCAAGCTCGGCGAGGTCGCGCAGGTCGCCGTGACCCCAGGACTGGCGGGAGCGCACCGAGTACAGCTGAACGGCGAAGCCCCAGGCGCGATCGCCTGCGGCGAGCCGGGTCCCGCGGGTGCTGGAACCGGACCAAACCCGGCTTTCATCCGGTTCTGGCCGGACCGAACCCGGGTTTGATCCGGCTGGGCCTGCGGCGAGGCGCGGGCCGGGACGTGGGCCGGGACGTGGGTCGGAGCGCGGGTCGGAGCGCGGGTCGGATGGCGCATTCGTGGCCCTTGCACCGGGCTTACCAGTCCCACCGGAAGCGCCAGCCTCACCGGACCCACCAGGTATGCCCGGCACGTCCAGCGTTTCGAGGATCGCCATCAGCGTGTCGGCGGGCACGCGCACTCGACGGCCGTGCCAGTCGCGGTAGACCGGCTGCACGCCGTACGCGCGGGCGAGCCGCTCCAGATCCTGCCGTCTCACGGTTCCCTCACTGCCCGCACGTCGCCTAACCTACGCCGCCAAGAGGCCCGCAAGGGCCTATCAGCTGTCCATATAGCAACACCGGCGGCCCATCGGCGTTCATCTGCGGCGGTTGATGGGCCATCCACGCCTGCCGACCATGATCGCGGAGACTTTTCAGGGATTATCCCTGAAAAGTCTCCGTGATCATGAAATTAGCTTGAAGGTACATATTGACGGCCGTGCTCTGGGAACGCAGATGGCCGTCGGTGTTGATCGCGGCTGGGCGGCGCCGGCCGACAGCCCATGAACGGCACCGTGATCCCGGCGACCAGGCGGGCCGCGAAAGGCATGAACGACAGCCCCGCCGCGCGGCCGCGATCACGGCCGCACCGACCATACATGCCGCGACTGACCAGGCAATGGCGCGCGCCGCCGGCCGCCGGGGGCCTCGCCGGCCGACTAGCCACCGCAGCGTGATCATGCGCCAGCCCGGGCTCGCGTCCGAGGTCAGCCGCCATCCGCCGCGTTCACCTCGGTGGGAAGGGCGGCGGGAAGGGCGGCTGAGGTGGGAGGGGCGGCCGCGACGGGAGGGGCGGGGTCATGCCCGGACGCAGGTGGCGCGGGCGGGCGGGGCCATCGGTAGCGCGATTCTGCGCCTCGTCGGCTCGTTCCCACGCCAGGTCGGCAGCCTCCTCCGCAAGCTCGGCGCGTTCCTCCGCCTGGCCAGCGGCGTCCTCGGCCTGGTCGGCCCGTTCGCGCGCCTGGTCGGCAGCTCTTTGCATCTGGTCGGCTCGGGTCCGCGCTCGTTCCTGCTCCTGCTGGTCGGCCCATTCCTGCGCAAGCTCGGCGGCCTCCTGCGCAAGCTCGGCGCGTTCCTCCGCCCGGATGGAGTCCTCCTCGGCCTGGTCGGCTCGTTCCCGCGCCTGGTCGGCAGCTGCCCGCACTCGGTCGGCGGCCTCCTGCGCCCAGTCAGCGTCGTCCTGCGCCTCGTCGGCGTCCTCCTGCGCCTGGAAAGCGGCTCTTCGTGCCTCAATCTCCGCCGCAGTGACACCCGCCGCCTCGGCCTCGCGAGCGTACCGCTCCTGCGGAGTCATCTCGACGGAGCCCGGGGCCTGCGCCCCCGCTTCCCCGGCCCCGGCCGCCCTCCTGGCCACGCTGTACGGCTCGCCGGTCTCCGCCATGCGCCGGCGGGCGGCAGTCTTCTGGGCTTTGTTCCGAGTCATGATCATCTTTCCTGGCGAGTCTGCCCGCGTCTGCCCGCCGAGGTGTATGACCTGACTGGATGATGCACGCGAGTCGTGGACCCTTGTCCTCGTCGCCACCTCGGCGCGGGCCGGTCGGTAGCTCGGAAGCGGGCAGGCGGTGCGCTGCCACTACGAGCGACCATACTATCGCTCGGCGGCGCATTCCCGCCTCGGCGATGCCGGTGCCCGCGCGGCGTTTCCGGCGCCACCTGGCGCGGTGTCGCCCGCGGGGCGAGACCAGGCGGGCCGCGTCATCTAGTGTCCCGCAAGTCAGAGCAGGAGCACGCGACCCTCCTGGCGTCTTCTATGACCCGCCGAGGACCCGGAGCACGCGGTCAATCGCAGCAGCCGCGCCCGCGAGGTCGGCGATCGGGGCAATGCGCTGCGCCCATCCCCAGAAGAACCATTCGCCGTCGCTGTAGACGTTCTCGCTCAGCACCGCCGCGCACCGGTTGGTGATGTTCAGGTGCGGCCGTCTCCCCCCGCCAGTTACCAAGCTGACCGTATACTCCCGGCCATCCAGTTCGGCCGCGAGCTTCTCCAGCTCGACCGCGCCCGCCTTGAGATCTTGTTCATTTGCCATGCCGGGCCACCCCTGGTCGTTGCCGTAACACCAACGGCAACCACCTTGCGCGCCCGACCGGCTACGGTGGAAGCACTGACACAGGGTCCGTCAAGCAGGTGTCAAGCCGTCAAAATCCCACGCGAATGGTGTACGCGGATGGGCTTTGCCGAGGCGCTACGCGCTCTCATGGCCGAGCACAACATCAGCGGGCGCGAACTCGCCCGCCGGGCGCAGTACGACGAGGCGTACATTTCCCGATTGCGGAACGGCCATCAGCGACCGTCCGAGCAAATTGCGCGCCGCCTCGATGAGATTCTCGACGCGGGCGGCAAGCTGACGGCGCTCGCACCGGGCGCCATGCCGACAGACGCCATCAATCCGGATGACGAGATCAGCGCACTCGAACTGGTCCGCCAGGCGACGGCAAGCAATGTCGGAGGCCCGACCCTCGACCGGCTCGAACAAGCCGTCGATGACCTGGCGATCGCCTACCCGGGCACGCCGCCAGCCAAGCTGCTGCAGCGGGTGCGCGCCCACCTCGACTACGCCGCCACGCTCATGGATACCCGTAAGACCCTGGCCGAGCACCGGCGCCTGCTGGTAAATGGAGGATGGCTGTCGCTGCTGGCCGCGACGTCTCTGATTGACCTGCGGCGCCGGGATGGCTCACTGGCTCACCTGCGCGCGGCCGCCCAGCTCGCGACCGAAACCGGCCATCGTGAGCTGGGCGCCTGGTGCCTGGAAACCCAGGCGTGGCTGGTGCTCACCGATGGTCATTACCGGCAAGCAGTCGAGCTGTCCCGCGGCGCCCAGCGCATCGCACCCTACGGCAGCAGCGTGTTCATTCAGGCGACAGCACAGGAAGGCCGCGCGTGGGCCCGGCTCGGTGACGCCAGGGAAACCTACGACGCGCTTGCCCGCATAGAGAAGCTCGTGTCGCCGCTCCCGATGCCCGAGCGGCCCGAGCACCACTACCGGTACGACCCCGCGAAATCGAACGCGTACACCGCGACGACGCTGGCATGGCTCGGCGACCCGGCCGCCGAGGACTACGCCCGGCAAGTGCTGGCCCGGCTCGAATCAGCCACCTATGGGCCGCGCCCGAGACGGGCCGCGTCCGCCCGGCTCGACCTGGCCCTCACGCTCATCGCGACCGGGCGACTCGACGAGGCGGCGTCCACGACACTCGACGCCGTGACGTCGCGGCTGCTCGTACCGTCGAACTACTGGCGCGCTGAGGAGGTCATCACCGCGGTAACCACGCGCCGCGTACCCGAAGGCCGCGAGCTGCAGGAGGCGTACCGGGGAATCTGCCATGGCGCCCCCGACGACAAGGCATAACGCTGACCGTGCACACACCAATGCGGAACGCCCCTTCGGTCTCGCGACCAGCGGCGCGTTTCTCATGCTCGAAGGTAGACACCCTGCCGCGCGCGAATTGCGGCCAGCAATGGCGTTTTGAGTTAAACACGCCTTAGCTGAATTAGCGCTGCTCAAACCGGCCCGGGGTCCCGGGAGCGGGAGCATCTCTAAGTGGACAGGAACGGTTATCATGCGCTCACGTCACAGGTTGAAGCCTAATACCCTCGATGCTTGCGAGTCCGGTCGCATGGGCTAGCCCTTCCGAAACTATTAGGGCGATCTCCCAGCCCTGGACTCGGAAAATGTCATGGGCGATACGCGTCGGGTCTACGAAGAGATAAACGATCGTGCGATACGTGCCGACCTAGTCAGGACGGCCGTCAGATTCAGTCCACTTCTCGCGTGTCGGCGGTGACCCGGCCCAGCCCGTCATAGCCCAGCGCCCGGTGATCGCCCTGCCAGCCGTACCACACATCGGTCAGCCGCCCGTCGGCGTCGTAGCCCAGGCCCTGACCGTAAGCCGTGAACGGGTCGGTCTCGCCGGACAGCCGCCCCCCCGCGTCGTAAGCGAAACCGGCCATCGGCGGGCGGATGCCCTGGCCTGCCCGCGACCCCTGACACATCCCGAACGGCTGCCGCGGTGATCGCCCCGTTGCTCAGGCACGGCCAACCGCTCCGCAGATGACCCCGCCCGGCCGTCCGGCCCAGCACCCGCACGGCGCTATGGGGGCAAGCCGGCGCGGTGCCGCCGATCAGCTAAGCCCGTGATCGTCAGCACGCAGGCGGAGCGCCTGTCCGTCGCGCCAACCAGGTGCTACGCCGCCGCACCATCGCCGACGATAGTGATTGTTTGCGGTCAATGGCCCGACGTGCGTTTTGGCTGTGGACAGGGCCGGGCGGAACGCGGGCCCGTCAGCGCTCCGAGCAGCATGGTGACCAGAAGGAACAAAGGCAACGAAGCATCGCCACCCAAGGATCCGAGAGACTCGACTGATCAGGGCGTGCTCCAAGGGGTCAACGAATCAGGAGCGTTGAACAAGCCTGGGTCGCGATCGAGTACATACTCACGGTTCTGAGGCCAGCTCTGTTCACCCAGTTCGGCATTCAGTAGGAAGCTAAGGAAACGAAAGACCGTGCTGGCCGAGTAGTTGGCGATCGTCTCGGAATCAAGATGGACGTCGCTCGTCGTCTGGTGGCTGCCTGCCACTTGTCACGAGCCTCGGCTCTGAGTTGTTCAGCCGTCACCTGACCTGGATTGTTGCCTTCTGCGGCTAAGAGATCTCGCCGCTTCTCATCATAGATATTCCGACGGAAACCGCCTGAAAGTCAGACGTCAAAGCATCGGGCTTATCGATAATCTCCCATCCTGTGATCGAACCGTTCGGGGCGGTTTCGAACCGGACGCACTCTTGATTGGCCGTGAGTATCACTCCGTATCGGCTCTCATCCTCGCCCTCGATCAAACCAGCGAGGATGGTCTCGGATGCAGGCGAGCCTCTGGCAGCCAATGCATCCCGAAGATCCGCGAAACTGTCTGCGTGACGCAGAAGGTCGGTAAGCTCCCTAACTTCCTGTTGAAGCAGCTCTTCAGGTGGACGCCTCATCAGCATTCCACCTCCGTAACATGGGGATTTCGTCCGGCAACCTTCTTTGGCACAAAGCACACACCGGTCGCGTGGCTCCGATGGCGTTGATTGTACCTCCTTGTTCCTGCGCAGCTCTGAACAAGTTCATCTCAGCATCATTGATGCCCAGCCGGCCAGACAGCTCACTCGGCGCAGGGGACGTCCTATTCAGGGCTTCGCCGCGGATCGCAGGCCGCACATATCCGGACTTGCCAGCGCCGGCTACCCACATCTCTTCGTTGCCTTCCGCCGTTGTCACCTGCGCTGCCGCATACGTGGTCCGGCCGGCCTCGGCATCAGTCATGGCCGCTTGCATCTCGGCGACCTTAGCCCGAACTGCTTCTGCGGCGTTTCCGGGCTGGCCGGGGCCTTCGGGCATGCAGGCGGGTGCGGGCGGAACGCCGCCGCCGCCGCTGCTGCCGCCGCCTTGGCCGGGGGCGGTGCTGGTGGTGGCGTTCTGCCCCTCGAAGCGGGTGTTGACACCCCGGAGATCCTCCTTGCCGGCCTGGGCCTCGACGTTGCGCTCGGCCTTGTTGCGGCGGGCGTCGAGCTGGGCCTGGGTGATGCTGGCGGTCAGCGGCGGCCGCGCCAGCGGGGTCAGCGCGTTGTGCTGGACCCATTTGGCCTGCAGGCACGCCTGATCGCACACCGGCCGAGGCGGCGCCGCCGCCGCGCAGTAGCCGGAACACGGCCCGCCCCAGCCGCCGGAACCCGCGCCAGGCGAACCCCACCCGCCGTGCTGCCCGGACTGCTGCGCGCACATGCCCAGGTGCAAGACGTCACAGTTGTAAAAGAGCTCCTGCGTCCACGCCGGGGAGCCCATCGGCGCGCCGAGCGCGGCCGGGTCCGGCACCGACAGCTCACCCGGGTAAGAGCCGTCCCAGATACTGTTCCAGCCGTTCGCCCACCAGCGGCCCGCGTAATACGCGCCCACCCCGGCGGCGGCGCCCACGACCGCACCAGCAGTGACGCACGCCCAGGCGAAAGGCCCGCACGCCAGCCCGGCCTCCGCGCCCCCGCCGGCGCCCGCGCCGACGGCCGCTCCGAGGTCGAGTACCGCGGCACCACCGACCGGCGGGAGCGCGTAGCGGCCGGTGGGGTC
>WNFX01008705.1_pt1 | contig 13493 bp, 15 predicted proteins | sample 5400111 | NCBI WGS metagenome assembly WNFX01 (sample SAMN13153363, study PRJNA577476) | soil metagenome | isolation source: 40 cm soil or saprolite under grassland replicate 1 | place: USA:California | collected 2016-06-15
GTGCCCATAACCAATAGGCATCGGTTACCTGTGACGGCTTAGTGCAATCGTCTATTCCCATAGAAAGCCGCTCGATTTCTTCATGATCCGACAGATCTGGAAAGAGTGCTAATACATGTCCATAAGCAAGGTAGCACTGGCCCGAGCCCAATAGCTGTTCAGCTTCATCACTAAACAACCATACAGGATTTCTTGCGATATCCCATAAGTCCAGAGGGAGGACATCGCATGGGTCATTTTGACAAAGAGGACACCACATAGAGCATTCCCCTAAGAAAAACTAATGGCTTATTTGGTGCGACTCGCGATCCCGGTCCTACATCCAGCGCGGTGATGGGTAGGAATGCCTCATAGCATGTAATTGCGGCGTGAAGCTGCTGGACGTACACGTACGATGATAGGATGGGGAAATTGATGGGACACGACGATGGCGCGGCCAAGCCCTAAACTCGGCACGTCATCCCAGATTCCCTCATTGATGGTACCCGCCGCTGCTTTAAGAACGCGCAGATTCTCGGTCCCAGTTGTCTGATGAATGATCTTGTTATTCGCGAGTTCGAACAATTCCGATGGCAGGTGCTGCGGCGATTGTGTGACAAAGTGCAATGCTAGCCAGCGTTTGCGTCCACGGCGTGCAATCCGTCGTAGCTGACTGAGTGTCTGCTCCATCTTGTCTTTGTTCTCCCGAGAGACAAAACCATGCGCTTCTTCAATAGTGAGAAACACTTTACGCTGATTGTTCTCATCCTCGCTCAAGCTCATCTTGTAGCGGTACATGCGAGCAAGAAGATCGGCGATGATGATATTCTTCACCTGTCGATCATCACAGTCAGACATATCGATGATACTCAAATGTCCAGGCTCACTGAGACGAAACATATCAAGCTTGGGCGCATCTCGACGATCAAAGAGGCGGGTCAGCCGTAATTCGCGAAGTTTCTTACGCAATGCTCCATACGAACTGCTATCTTGCTGATTCTCAAGAAGCGGCTTGAGGCGATGCACCCGGCAGTAAAAAGCTACCTCCGAAGGTGGAAGCGATTCTTCTTCCCCATCCTCTAAGTCAACAGTCTTCGAAGCTTTGCTAGATTTCTTCCCTCCACTTGAACCTTCTTCCCTTCGCTTGTACTCGTAGTGTGCGAACTCCTGGTCGAGAATATCCAGAAGAAATTCTAATGTCATGCCTGTGTAGCCTCGTGATAAGTCCGCTTCCTCTTCGTCGCCAAGTATCTTATCATTACCACGCCCTTCTTTACGCATGAGCGCAATTGCCTGCTCATAGAGAAATGAAAATCGCATTCTCTGATTCTCGTTCATTTCAGTGATCTCCACGATCAGCTCGGGGCTAAGTGAATCAAACGGCACAGAAAACTCTTTCGCCTCTGGCCGCTTTGAAGCACAGCGAGGAGGTCGATACACAGTTACTTTTTTAACTCCGGATGGTTTGCGTTTATACGGGGCAAGAGCTACATCAATACCACTGGCATCACTCGGCTCATCCATAAGAGTGTATTCTCCCTCGGGATCAACGACGACCTGGGCGTAGCCGGCCTTTAGTGTCTCTTCGATGATGACCTGGTTGGTGTTCGACTTTCCGCTCCCAATAGTTCCTACCGTGAGCAGATTACGTGGCAGAACGTTCTTGTCCTTTTCATCGATGTGCACAAAAACATCCTCGTAGGTATCCAATCTACCAAGCAGAATTTTCCCATGCAAGCCTAACATTGTCGACATCATAGAGGAATCATAGGGGAACACCGGAGAGGCCGGATGGGGACGGCGCGTCGCTGGGAACAAGAGTCCATCTGTTTCCTCGCCTAAGATCTCGATTTCAACGCGCGCGTGGTACTCTGGCAGAGACAATACTTTTCCCTGCCCCTGGTTCAAAATGATGAACTGGACAGGGGTCGAATCACGCTTGAGTACATCAGGATCGAAAAAGGGTCCTTCCACAATTCTCCCTGTGTAACGACGTTTGTCTCTGTTGCTCGTAATCAAAACATCATGGTGAATGAGCGCCTCGATGATATTGTTACTGGGTGTGGTGGCATCAAAGTGGACAAACGCAATGGCTCCTTCAGCCTCTGCTGCGCGTCGTTGCAAATCATCATCAATGTTCATAGCTTGAAGGAGAGTAATCTGGTGGTCGACCTTAGCTGTTTGTGGACCGCTAGGGCTTGCTGGTGCTCCTCGAAAGCCCTCTGTGCCAGCCGCAGTGTCATGCGAACTGTGAGCGGGCAAATCACCGTTTACAAACCTCTGCCCATCTCTCACTGCTTGATTTTCTTCTTTATTGTGATCAAATGGCAACATTATTTTGTAATCCTTTCACGAAACTAAGAGCCTAATCGCGGCTAGATCGCTCCGACTGGTACATAACGCTCCCGCCTGAGGCACGAGTGAATTCAGCATTTAATCGCGTGGTGTACTCGCTCGGCTTAAAAGAACCGGAGCAGTACTGGTCTGCCAGGTCCACAAGGAGAGGAAAACCGCGCGGACCTGTATTGGCTGCATCAGCTAAGAGCATATGCACAGCTTCTGCGACGTGATCTGCATTGCAGAAAAACACGTAGGGACGACTCATGTGGTGAGCGCGCAGTACCCCACGCACAACGCGCGGACCATAGCTGTTCATAAACTCACGGAAGATTTCCAGTTGGCTGCGATTGCCGTACTCAGGAATGGGGCGCTCAGTATAGTGCGCCTTTAATTGGTTAGCGGGGTCTCCATCTTCATAGAGGAAATCCATCAAGACATCTGTTCCATTATCAGTAATGAGATACTCACCAGCTTCTAACGCCATCCCCAGATCCAGCAGGTGGGTATCTGTGCTACTTGACACAATCGTCGCGTATTCGCCATCGTCAATCATGTCTCCAATGAGCTTGAGGCATGTAGTCATGACTCGGCCCTTCCCTGCTCCCGTGAGCATTTCGTGGGGGAAAACCGGTCCCTGGATGAGCTTAAATGTTCCTGGCGGGGTTTCGAGCAAGAACTGACGCTCCTTATACGTCATAAGCGCATAGAGGAACAAATTGGGCAGACTATCTCGACTGACCTTCTTCCTATTCCGGATCGCCTGCGCGATATCTTGTGCCGTCGTCTTACGTGGTAACTCCTTGCCCCAGTGCATAATGTTGGAGACGACCTGGCCGGTTCCACCCTGATAACTAACCCGCGATATGGCGATTTGCGCCCCCACGAGACTGAGTGTGGCGTGTCTGGCCAATGTGCCGTCGACAGCAAAAACCCGCCCTGAGTAGAGCTTTTTGCTCTGCAACAATTCTACGTAGTCTTGATTTGCTTTCTCCCAGCACTGTATGCCTCCTGAACTTACCAGGTGAGGAAGATATGTTTCGCGCAATTCTTTGCGCAGACGCTCATCGGAAGCAACAACACTGGCGACTGCAGCACGTGTCTCCTCTGGCATAGCCCGGTAATATTCTCCAGGTGGACGCCAATTATTCGGTGCAATGACACTCTCGAAATCGACACCTTCAGCGAAGACCTCGTCAACGCCGAGGTCATCTACTTCTTCTCTTTGTGTATGCATATCTTTTTGCTTTCTCCCCTGGACTTGCCTTTTCTGGTTCCCATTACTATCCACTATCCATGCGGCGGTTCAATTAAGTCATACGGCACTCGTATCCATTTTTCGCATAGAGCATTTAGCTTTTACAAATGCTCTTCGTTCTGCTTATTCACGAGCGGCCCAAATAGACGATCAATCGTGTCTGGACGGGGAGAAAGCGCTACGCGGAGATTGTCCAGGTAGTCCCGCGCAACCCATCGATGTAAACCGAACTGCTGACGCAGGAAGGTGAGGAAATCTCCTGTCTCATTGTGCGGAAAGAGGGATACCACAATATGCCAAGGAGCGAGAAGTTCGCGCGCGATGAGGTCTGCTTGTCGCTCACGGGCAGCAGTCTCCGGTAATTCCGTGCGTCCACGCGACATGATTTGGCGGGGGCGTGGAGGCAAACCTTTGATGAGGGCTTGCAACTCCAACCAATCGTCTTTACGCTGCCACAAAAAAATACGTTTGATCTCGTCCACGCGCTCGGGAAGGGATTGCATCCAGCGCTGCTGTACCATAAAAACATCTGCGAAGAAATGGCTGATCTCGTGAGCGATGACGTAGTTGGCTGATAAGGAGGAAATCTCTTCTCTAATTAGGATGAGATTTGATGGGGGACCGATATGCAGGAGTCCATCCAGAAAGCGATCTGGAGATGCCACATCCGTGTTCGGCTGGTCACTGCCTCGCAGGGTGCAAAAGAATTCATGCGCCCTGTGAGTGCTCAATCGCGGCTGGCGAAGCCGCATCAAACGCAGCCTCGTAGATTTCATATTCTTCAGTCTCTTGTGCTGGTATTGCCAGATTTCGTGCGAGCATGAGTACTTGAGTAAAATTGAAAGCGTTTCCAACGTGACACGCTACTGCGATACGTCGAGCATCATATTGGAAACGATTCGACCGCGGAACAGGCATGCTTTGTAATTTTGCAAAGTCGACAGCGCTGACCTCAAATTCAATTCGCTGTTGCTCATCCGACTTATTTTGACGCGAACGCAATATCTGAAGGAGTGAACCTATAGTGCCTGGCTGCTGAGAGGCATAGTGATACCACGTTTGAAGAATTTCCTCGTCTGTTGGTAGAGCGGACATGGCAGCTTCATTATCATCCGCACCGTACTGAGTCATGACAAATCCTCCAGCTTAAAGCCCAACTTTTTTCTGATAAATACCATCTTGCGTTCAAGGCGTGCTTTTGCATTCTTCACATCGCGCTCCTCATCTGCTATAGGTCCATAGCGCAAGAGTATCGCAGCCGAAGCTTTTGTGCTTTTGATTCCTTTTCGCATGAGCTGAAGTAACTCACGTTCAACGGGTTCAAGATGCTCCTCCAGCTGATGGAAGAAGTCTTCGCGGACAATGCGCGTGTCTTCATCTATTGTCCCTGTATCGTTATACGGCAATGCAAGTAACTTTTCGTACGCATCTGGCCCATATTCCTCTTGCTCTTCTATCTCGTGCTGTGTAGCATATAAATCAGCCAGCCTTAGCTTGAGCAACCTGATGACGTAGGTAGTGAACAAGGAGAGAGAGGGGTCGTAACGCGCAGGTAGGTGACAAATTTCAGCCAGTACCTGGTGAACAATATCCTGGACATCATCACGGGGAAGAAGTTCATAGTTGCCTCAGGCCCAGCGTAGGATTGGTGGCAAAACAAGTTCAACGACCTCGTTTATTGCTACAGGATCGCCTTCACGAAAGCCTGCAAGTTGCTCGTCTGTAGGTTGAGGAAAATTGCTTTCTTTCATATGTCCATTCCCTCGTAATCCTATTCACTTTGACATTCAATGGTTAGTCAGATAGCTTCTTGAAAACGAGAATATCTTCCTCTGGATACGCTTGACTATCAGTGTGTGTATCGGATGAGAAGCGGCCAGACACCGGGTCGCGAGTGCTCACCAGAATGCGCCCCGGCACCTTACGTACGATTCTCTGCTCCAATTCAAATCCAACCTTACAGGCCATCTCACACAATACCGCAGAAGTTGGAATGGTGATACCGCGCCTGCGTGAATCACCGATGATCATGATCATCCTTTTCCCGTGCTTAATAACTCGAGCGGATTCACGCAATGCCATTTGCATATCCTGGAAGGAATACCGCAGTTGGCGCACTTCTCTTTGGATAGCAGAAGTAACTGCACCTTGTGCGAGGGAGGCCAATTGGGCTAGTGCCGCTTCTGCTTTCTGGGATTCAATATACGCCTCACTGTTCATAGGATTTTGACGCTTGGAAATGCCTTTGGAGCCAATATAGCATGATTCAAGCTGCGTAGATAATAGGATTTGATAGCGTGTAAACCAGAGCTGGGTTAATTGATGCAGCTCGTTGTATTCATAGCAGGTGGCATAGGGTGGACTGGTAACTAACAAGTCAAGTTCTCCTGATACAAGTGGGAGGTCCCGTGCGTCGGCTTGAATGATCTGGCATAGAGTGGGAACTTGATGGGGATCAATCCCTGCGGTTTGTAAATCAGACCAGTACAGCGCATTCCGCCTCACCATATCACGAACTTGCTTGTGAAATTCCTCCAATGGATCTGATAGGTGCTTTTCCAAGTCTTTCTGAGGTTTGGTGCTACCACTTAGCCAAATAGATGATCTGCGCAGGATATTGGAGAATCCACACAGAAAAAATGCGCGGAAATACTCATCTGATACTGCCAGAATTTCATATAAGATACTCTCAAGAATACGCCGATGTTCTGCAGGAAACCAGTAGGTAAAACGTTCTTCCGCAGTGGCGTGAGCGATGTCAATAGCAAGGATATACTCTTTTTCCTTTGAAGTAAGAGGGCGTCGTCCTGTGTGTTGAACGCTTTTTAAGCATTGGGTCATTTTCCCCCACACACTATCAAGTTCTTCTGGTAACAGGGGAATAGCTTTTGTACGTCCGATGATGAGAGCGACGGGATTGATGTCAGAACCCCAAAAACGTCTTCCGCTACGCAACGCTTCAATTGCAGTAGTCGCTGAACCAACAAAGGTATCACCAACTAAATCACCTGAAAGCGAATAAGAGTCGATGAGGCGGCGAACGAGCTGAGGTATAAATTTAGCAGGATAACGATGGTAACCATGTGGACCCCATGAGGTTTTGCTTGGCTTCAACGAAGCAAATGACCAATCATCATCGAGTTGTGAGGGTATTGCCTCATATTGATGACCCGAACCTGCAAGAGTACATGCTGGTGGTAACATTTTTAACTCAGTGCTCATTTTGTACCTTCTAAACGACCAGCATATTGCCGATCAAAGTGATCTGGTCGGCTAATATAGCCTATATAGTGCTACATTCGCTGGTTGTATTCCTCATTTCCTTAATATTTTCCACTTCTGTGAAGTGCATATTCCTCAGGTTTCTCTTTTTGAGAGCATGTAGCGTTGAGAAAAGATTGTGCATCTTTTTTGATGCTACTGATTTGTGTTGGTTTGAGACGTAACACACATAAGTAACCATATTCACTAATGTAACAAGTGTACTGTATGAGCTATCATTGTGAAAAATCTGGTAGTCTCATGCATGATTAGAAAAATAGAGCAAGTATTGAACAGGTCAGCCTCTCTTTAGTCCACCAAGCAAAACAAACTCTAACGATAGTATAGTTAACTGAAGCTTCTTAGGCAATACAGAATAGGGCATTTGGAGTGAAATTATCATCGAAACTGTGCTTGAAAGATGGGAATTGCAGCGGAGTAAGTATCTCAGCAATATCATCGAACAAAATTATCACTTTATCAAGAGGTCGGTCAGGCCAGGAGTGGAATTCTTCTCATTTCAAATGGTGTGGCGAACCTTGCAAATATAACCAGCAAAGAATACGCGCCGAGAGGGTAAGACAAAGAGTGGCACGGATGTGTGGGTGAGGTGTGCCAAGGGACGATCCCAAGTGAAGAGCGAGTGAGGGCGATGATCTATAATCCGATCGTGATCCGCAGACCAGAAGGTAGGGCAACCTGGCATACCGTTAGGCATAACTTGGGACTTGAACAATGATCTCGACTTGCATCAAATCAGAAGGAAAGATTGGCCGATTCGGCCAAACTCACCTTCAATTTGCAACATTTGCGTATGAAAAAAAGAGACCGGTCGCTGTCCTGGGGGAAACACGACCGGTGTACCCAGATTAGGGGTGTGTGGGGGAAGTCCTGGGTGCCAGAATACCTCCGGTCATGAACAACCTGGCTGGCTCAATGGAACTGGATAGTTTAATCTCCGTAAAACACTGAGTCAGCCAGCCTCTTCACGACTTCTTGTACACTCTCTGTAAGAGTAAACGTGGCATCCACTGTTTTTTGGGTTAGTTTGCCAGCAATTTGATAGCTGTGCATGAGTATCTCTGGTATGATATGATGGAGTACAGAGCTAATCAAAGAATGGTATTAATGCTTCTGCGGAAAGGAGCCTGGTATATGGGATTCCATGCACTCGATTGGGTTATTATTCTTGGTGTCGCCCTGGCAATTTTTGGCCCCAGGGCTCTACAATCTGTGGCACGCAATGCGGGTAAAACTATGGGCCAGGCAAAGACGGTGAAAGATAAAGTGGTATCTGAACTGCCCATAGAAGAGCTTTCCGAAATGTCACGTGAGATCCCCCGTATTCCAATGAACTCATACCAGGCTATGGAGATGCTCATGACTCCAGAACCAGGAAGAGAGCCAGTCAAGAGGGTACAGGAGCCAGAGCAGGAGTGAAATTGATAGCTTTTACCTCTTGTTTGAAAGGCAGGTCAAAAATATATGGATCAATTGACACAATTGAAGTGTACCGCGTGCCGCGGTGGGGAACCGACGGTGACCGATGCTGAGATTGCGGAGTTTAAGCCGCAAGTGCCTGAATGGAAGATTATAGAGGTCGATGGCATCAAACGTTTAGAGCGCGTTTTTAAGTTCAAGGATTTTGTGAGTGCGCTCGCCTTTACTAATAAAGTGGGTGAGCTGGCAGAGTCGGAAGGACACCATCCTGCGCTCTTGACCGAGTGGGGCAGGGTAACCGTTACGTGGTGGACGCACAAGATTCGGGGGCTTCATCGCAACGATTTTATTATGGCCGCAAAGACGGATGAGTTATATCATTCGTTTACTGCGCGTGCTGTTTCGTCCAGCTAATCAATGCAAGGAGTAAAGCCTTTATCTGTTCGCGGGTCTTTTCATCGGTCAGATTGCCGTCGCTATCGAATTTCTCCCAGGCATTGAAAACATGCACATCTGGCTGCATTAGCACTGGCATGTGTAAATAGAGAAAGATCTGGCGCAGGTGCAGCTGGGCGCGGACAGTGCCGAAGCGTCCACCAGCTCCCATGATGGCTGCTGGCTTGCCTTCCAGGACAGATTTACCTGTAGGCCGTGAGGCCCAGTCAATCGCGTTCTTAAGCACTCCCGAGGTCGAATAGTTGTATTCAGGGGTAGCAATTAGTAATGCGTCAGCTTTACGGATTTTGTCTTTGAAGTTGCGAACTACTTCTGGCTCATCGTTTTCATAATCACGGTTGTAAAGTGGCAGGTCATCGAGGGTGATAATTTCCAGGTTGGCTCCATCAGGGACCAGTTCCTGGGCTACCTTTAGTATTGCCCGGTTATATGATTGCTTGCTCAGGCTTCCTGCGAAGCCGAGTAAATGTACTGTTGATGGCATGCTTTTTCCTGCAAATATAGCTCTTCAGGTACCCAATACATGTCGCCTGCGGCGAGGGAGAAGGAGGAAAGTGAGCTGGGAACATCCCAGACCCCGGCAGGAGGACGGCGTCCCCCTACCCCCCCTGTTGAAGAGAGACACGATCGATCGTGTCTCTCTAGTTTATTATATCTTATATGGCTTGTTGTCTGCGCTGGCTATCTCAGGCCGTCTGTGTCACTGTTTCCTGCACTGCGGCCTTTTGAACTGCGGCAAGATCAATTTCTATATTCACATCTTCACCGACCAGTACGCCACCGGTCTCAAGCGCCACGTTCCAGTTCAGACCGAAGTCCTTACGATTAATTTTTCCTTTTACGCTGAAAGCAGCACGCTGCAATCCATAGAGGTCCTTCACCTGGCCACTATAATCTGCGTGGAAGGTTTCCTCTTTGGTAACTCCATGCATCGTCAAGTTGCCAGTGACACGATACTGGTTGTTCCCAGTGGACGTAACCTTTGTGCTCTTAAATGTGATCTTCGGATACTTCTCTGCGTCGAAGAAATCAGGCGAACGGAGGTGGTCATCACGCCTGGCGTCGCGTGTGTTGATACTTGTGGCATCTACCTCAGCCTCAACCCAGGAGTTATCCGGGTGATCCTCGTCGATATGAAGCTTTCCACTGAGTACTTCGAAATGTCCTCTTACTGTGCTGATCATCATGTGTTTTACAGAAAACGTTGCCTGTGAATGTGTGGCGTCAATTTCCCAGCTCATTATATATCTCCTTGTTGCTGTGTTTTTGTTCTATGCAGCTAAATAGTTAGTAACTTTACTAACTAAAGTGATTATAACATACTAACTTCCCTTTGTCAAGTAGCTAACAAAAAGTTAGTAGGTTTTCTGGTAAGAGCAGTACCATAGTTATTTTTCGAGCAGTGCTACTGCGTAACAAGCGATACCTTCGCGGCGACCTGCGAAGCCAAGGCCGTCGGTTGTGGTTGCTTTGACGCTGACCTGGTCTATTTCCAGGTGAAGATGCTCAGCTAAGTGGGTGCGCATGCCTTGTACGTAAGGGGCTAATTTGGGGCGCTCGGCGACAATGGTTGCGTCGATATTGCCTATCTTCCAATGAAGTTGACATAACAAATTGTAGATGTGGTCAAGGAAGACGGCACCGGGCTGGTTTTTCCAGCGCACGTCGCTGGATGGGAAGTGTACTCCGATGTCACCGAGGGCGGCAGCGCCAAGCAGGGCATCGACAACGGCGTGGATGACGGCGTCAGCGTCAGAGTGACCGGAGAGGCCAAATTCAAAGGGGACAGGAATGCCACCAAGCACGAGTGGACGGTCTGTGGTAAATGCATGAACATCGTAACCAAAGCCAATACGCATGGTCATGTTTTGTATCCTTGTATGAAAGCTTCTGCAAGAAATAGATCTTCTTCTGTCGTGATTTTGATATTGGTATATGCGCCGGGAAAGATTGCCACGGGGTGCCCTAGCTGTTCTATTAAGGTGGCGTCGTCGGTCACATCTCCCATGGCTGCTGGACTGTGGTGTGCCAGGTGTATCAAGAGGAAGGAGAATACCTGCGGGGTTTGGATGGCCCAGAGCTGTGAGCGATCAAGAGTGGCCGTTACCCGTCCCTCCTGTACGAGCTTGATAGTGTCTTTGACAGGCACGGCGGCAATGGCGGCCTGGTATTCCTGAGCGGCTTTTAAACCTGCTTCAAGTATAGCGGGCGTAACCAGAGGGCGTGCTGCATCATGAATCATGACCCATTGAGTGGTTGGTGTGACCGCTGCAAGTGCGTCGAGTCCCGCACAGACTGAATCTTGCCGGCGCGCTCCCCCCTGGACGATGGCTGCAATTTTGTGCCAGCCTTCATTATTGCAGAGTGTGCTGATATCTGCCAGGCGTTCCGTGCTGGGTACCAGGACAATACTTTCTATCAGAGGTGAGGCTTCAAAGACGTCAATGGTGCGGGCAAGGATAATGCGTCCGGCCAGCGGTGTCCAGAGCTTATCACGACCTTGCATACGACGGCTCGCACCAGCAGCTACGATAATGGCGGCAGATGTGTTTTGCATGCTTATCGTAGTTTTGGAGGTGGTTGGAATGACGGACCATTACCATTACTGCCTTGTTTAGGATGGGCAAAGATCATGCGTCCCGCAACGGTTTGCAGTACACGTGTTACCGTGACTTCGATGGTCATGCCCATATATTGCCGCCCACCTTCAACGACGATCATAGTACCATCATCCAGGTAGCCTACCCCCTGGCCGAGTTCTTTGCCATCTTGCATGATCTTGATATGGATATCTTCTCCTGGAAGGAGTACCGGTTTAACAGCATTGGCGAGTTCATTGATATTCAGTACTTTCACGCCTTGTAACTCTGCAACGCGATTGAGGTTAAAGTCGTTGGTGATAATAGGGCAATGCAGGGTACGGGCCATCTTGACGAGTTTGCCATCAACCTCTACCACATCTTCTACATCCGTGTCAGTAATCTCAATGGGAACGGTAGCTTCTTTCTGCAGGCGGTTGAGCATATCTAATCCGCGCCTGCCGCGGTTGCGCCGCATGGTATCGGCGGAATCGGCAATACGTTGTAATTCGTTGAGGACAAAACGCGGCACGACTAATGCGCCGGAGACAAAGCCTGTTTGACTGATATCGGCAATACGTCCGTCAATGATGGCACTTGTATCCAGCAATATCTGGGTAACGGGTTGAAACTGAGAAGAATGTTCTTTGTCGCGCTCTTTGCCCCGCTCCTTTTCCTTTTCGCGCTCTTCATCGCGGTCACGCTCGCGCATGCGTCGAGTGGTGAAGGCGGTTTGAAAGAGATGAGCCATTTCGCTTTTCCGTTGTACCGCAAGGGTAAGACCTAAGGCACCACAGACAACCGTTCCTACAAAAGGGAGAATACGTCCCCAGGTACCTGGTAGATTTGCCAGTGGAATGGCAATAAGAAAGGATATGATAAGTCCCACAATGAGGCCTATGACGGCAGCGACCAGGTCACTGGCCGAGGTTTCACGCAACCATCGATAAGGCACAACACTGATATATGGTGAAATGATAAAAGCGATCAACGCGCTTGCCACCGCTACACCGATGAGCCAACCAATATTGTTGAGAAATGGCACTGTATGATCAAAAAAGAAAAAAGCGATGACAACGCCGATAGCTAATACAGCCCCGACGAAACGGGAAATGGTGTTGATAGACATCCCTGCATCCTCCAAAATGATGTCCGGTAGGGGAGTCTGCTATGTTGAAGCTCTGCTTCAAATAATAAAGCTTCACCTACGGATACCTGTGAGGGGCGGCGTGATGTGGTGAGACATGCGGGCATGGCCGATGATAATAACAAAAAAGATAATAGCAAGATGTAATTGTTGGCGAGCCTGCTGTACTGAACCATAAAACGCGCCCGTTTATTCGCAAAAAATTCACTATGTCGATTAGGAGTATACACTGTTACGACGTACGAATCAATAGTCTCTGCCTCTGAGGCAGATCTTCTCTAGAGCCGCGCATGCCAATATGTGTTAATCTACTTCTTAGTGTAGCGCAATCTCTAGTGCAACTGCAAGTGAGCTAGAAGTGATGACTTTGAAATCGCCGGGTAGACCGGCATTTTCGAGTTCAGCACGTACCTGGGCTCCCTTGCCTGCGCTTGGTACGATGCAACGTTTGAAACCGAGTTTGGCGGCTTCGCGTACGCGCAGAGCCAGGCGGCCCACGGCTCGTAACTCACCGGAGAGTCCCACTTCTCCAATGAGTACCATGTCGGGGGGAATATGTTTCTCTCGATAACTTGAGGCAATAGCGGCAGCGACGCCCAGGTCAATGGCCGGTTCCTCCAAAGTGAAACCTCCGATGACATTGGCATAGACATCGTGATTTCCTACGGCCAGCCCGACCCGTTTGGTCAGTACGGCGAGCAACATCAAGAGGCGGCTATATTCAATGCCGTTGGTGGTGCAACGTGCGTTGCCGAAGTTGCTGGGCGTTACCAAAGCCTGTACCTCTACCAGTAGTGGGCGCGTTCCTTCCATGCTCACGACAACGGCAGAGCCGGTGGCTTCCGCTGCTCGATCGGCCAGGAAGACTGCGGAAGGATTGGGGACTTCTAAGAGACCTTCTCCATGCATCTCGAATACTCCCACTTCATGAGTTGCTCCGAAGCGGTTTTTCACTCCGCGCAAGAGGCGATAGGTGTGATAGCGCTCACCTTCGAGATAGAGCACGGTGTCGGCAATATGTTCCAGCGCTTTGGGG